>Ga0209495_1001858_pt1 | contig 14257 bp, 11 predicted proteins | sample EN1Hudsemesocosm_FD_184629 | JGI IMG/M metagenome (GOLD analysis project Ga0209495, IMG submission 184629) | Methane-oxidizing microbial communities from mesocosms in the Hudson Canyon - EN1E Hudson Canyon (SPAdes) (version 2) | ecosystem: Environmental > Aquatic > Marine > Cold seeps | place... | reverse complement strand
TGCTCCTGGCGTACCGGTAATGCCTAAAATCAGCCCGTTCTTAGAGCTGTCTTTTAGTGATGACATTACACAATGTCGAGCCTGTTTTGCTTGTTCAGTATTGGTTTCAAATAATGAGATTAGTCGTGCTAAAGGCCATTTCTCAAGGCTTTTAGCACGTTCTACCATGTCTTTGATTTCAGGTGTCATCATGGCATCAAATCTATTTAGATTTTTGCTTATTAATAACATCCATTATTTCACCCATTACGATCATCGGGTCGAAGTCTTTTGGCGTGAAAATTCGTTTTACACCTTTCTCTTTGAGTCCCTCGTAATCGGGTTCGGGGATTATCCCGCCTAAAATAACGGGGATAGCATCTTTAGCTCCATTTTTATCTAACTCTTCAAATAGCTGAGTCATGATTTCATTATGTGAGCCTGATAGCAGTGAAACCCCAATTACATCTACATTTTCTTCTAGTGCTGATTGGACGATATCTACAGAACTTAGACGAATGCCAAAATAGATAACATCAAAGCCTGCATGTTTGGCTGCAACAGAAATCATTTCTGCGCCGTTTGAGTGACCATCAAGGCCAGGTTTTCCAACCACAATACGTGGGCGGTAGCCGTAGGTTTCGATAAAGTCATCGATTTTTTTGCGAACGGAAACTAGACTGGCGTTATCCTCTTTGATAGACATGCTCTGACCGTCAACGCCGGTCGGTGGCCTATATTCACCAAATACACCACGTAGTGTTTCTGACCATTCACCTGTTGTTACCCTGGCTTTTGCACACTCAATGGAGGCTTCCATTAAGTTATTGTCGCTCTTTGCTTCTTCTTCTAAACGAGTGAGTGCCGCCTTAACTCGTGTATCATCACGATTACGTTTGGTTTCTTCTAAAGCATCTAGGGTTTTCTGAGCGGCTTTTGCATCAACCATAAATATGCCGCCATCGCTGTCGCTTACAAGGGGGGACTCTAAACCTTCAACCCACTTGTTTTTGCCCACAACAATTTGCTCGCCATTAGCCAAGCGGCCCATTCGTTGGCTTTGAGAGGTAACCAGTGCCGACTTCATGTAGCCACTTTTAACTGCTTCTACACCACCACCAAGCTCAAGTACATGGTTAATCTCGGCATAAGCCTGCTCTTTAAGTTGTTTAACTTTTGATTCAATGACAACTGAGCCTTCCAGTATGTCTGGATATTCAAGTAGGTCTGTTTCATAAGCAAGAATTTGTTGAATTCGCAAAGACCACTGTTGATCCCACGGGCGGGGCAGTGATAAGGCCTCATTCCACGCGGGTAACTGCAGGGCACGACAACGTGCTTTTCTGCTTAAGGTAACGCCTAATGTTTCTATAAGAATACGCCATGCGTTATTTTCTGGCTGCTCGGCGGTCAAGCCTAGTGAGTTAACCTGTACGCCATAGCGGAAGCGTCTGTATTTTGCGTTTTTAACACCATAGCGTTCTTGAGTGATTTCATCCCACATTTCGCAGAATGATCTCATTTTTGATACTTCTTCTACAAAGCGCATACCCGCGTTAACAAAAAATGAAATACGGCCAACGCAGCGCTCAAATTCTTCTTCAGTGAAGCAGTCTCGCTCTTTAATAGCATCGAGAATGGTAATTGATGTAACTAAAGCAAAAGCAAGCTCTTGAACTGGTGTCGCTCCAGCTTCTTGCAAGTGATAAGAACAAATATTTGAAGCATTCCAGCTAGGAATATTGTGCAGGCTATACTCGTACATATCGACAATGAGTCGCATGGAGTCTTCTGGTGGAAATATGTAGGTTCCGCGTGCTAAATACTCTTTGATTAAGTCATTCTGAGTTGTGCCTCTTAACTGGCTAACATCAACGCCACGTTCTTCAGCCAGAGCAACATACAATGATAATAACCACATGGCTGTGCCATTAATGGTCATGGAAGTATTCATCTCTTCGAGTGGTATACCATCGAAGAGAACATGAAAATCATCCAGAGAATTTATTGGTACGCCTACCTTGCCAATTTCAGGTTTAGCAATAGGGTGGTCAGAGCTATAGCCACACTGGGTAGCTAAGTCCATCGCGATGCTTAAGCCAGTTTGACCTTTAGACAGGTTATCTTTGTATAGCGTGTTAGTTGCCCATACATTGGTATGTCCTGCATAAGTACGGAATATCCATGGGCGGTCGGTGCTTGGCTTGCCATCTTTACCGTAAATAGTGTGTTTATTCTGCTCAGTCATAATGCCTCCTTAGGTCTGGTTTGCATGGGTCTATGCTGCATGAAGACCTAGGCTGCATTTTCAATGAGTGAACGAGCAATAACTTTAAGCGCTAAAGTCTCTTCAGCCCCTTCAAATATAGACAGTACACGGGCATCAATCCAGTAGCGACTAACGGCAGATTCTTCTGCGTAACCCATACCTCCATGAATTTGCATGGCTTCCCGGCTAATCCACTCAGAGCTCTTACAAGCGAACAGCTTAACCAAGCTCGCTTCCATTTGACCCTTACCTTCATCCATTAAACGGCCTACAGCATATGTAAACTGCCTGGATGCCGTAAGCAGGGTCGCCATTCTTGCCAGTTTAACCAGAGTTAGCTGGTAGTCGGCGATAGGGGAGCCAAATACTTTTCTTTCTTTCGCATAGCTAATGCCACTTTCAAATGCTGCCTGCATAAGCCCGTTTGCTCGAGCTGCTGTTTGTATGCGACCGCCTGAAAAACCAGCCATGGTATAGTAGAAACCTTTACCTAAACCTGCTTCGCCGCCTAGGAGGTTTGAATCAGGTACAAAGAAGTCATCGTAGAACACATCAAACGAGTGCATACCACGGTAGCCGATGGTTGGAATGGCTTTACCAGTTAACTTGCCGCCTGTTTCTTGCTTATACTCAAATTCATGACCATCAAAAGAAGGCTTTTCAACGAGGAACATGCTTAGGCCTTTATGGCCAAGACTTGGGTCGTTGTCGGTTCTTGCTAAAGTTAATAATACGCCCGCTTTTCCGCCAAATGTACACCAGGTTTTGGCTCCATTTAACTTCCAGCCGCCTTCAACTCTTTCTGCTTTAAGCTTCATGCCCGCAACATCAGAACCGAAATCAGGCTCTGTTATAGCTACTGCACAGAATGGGTCTGCAGCAGCCAATTTTGGTAACCAATACTGTTTCTGTTCTTCCGTTCCACCCGCTAGCAGGGCGCGAGAAAGAATTTCAGGGCGAGTGATCAAGCTACCAGCAGCCGCTAATGAACCACGAGACAGCTCTTCGGTCACAACGATCATACCAAGGTTATCTTCCTGGTCATCTGGCTGAAGACCTTCGTATCTTTCAGGTATAGATAAACCGAAACAACCCATTTCAACTAAAGTATTAAGTATTGCGTCTGGGACGATCAGGTCATGACGGTGAATTTCTTCTGCCAGAGGCATAACTACATCTGAGGCGAAGTTTCTAAAGGTATCACGCATGATTTCTTTATCTTCTTCTAGTATGTAGTCTCCAGTGTGTCCGTTTTCACGTAGTACTAGCTTACCGAGCTCAACCAGCTTGTTTGTGGCTAGGTGCTCATCACAAAACGCTTGCACTTCAGGTGAATCAATTGTGTCGTTAAATTGTGCTTGTGAAAGACCAAATTCTGCTTTTCTTGGTGCCAGGCGAGCGCGTACGTTTTGTAGTACTTCTGCACAAAACTGTAAGGTTATTTGTTCTTCAAGGTGCAGTGCATCGCTATTGCCTCGATTTTTTCGAATTTTTCGAGCGTAATCGACCATGCATTGAGCGCCTTTAATTTCAGCGCTTGAAAAAGCAAGGTCATAGGATACCAGTTGATAGTTATCTAACTTAGAGGCAGAGACTCTTCCGGCTTCATTGATGCTTTTTTTCTTGATAAAGCTTAGGGACTGGTCCAATAAACGCTGGCCAGCTTTAACGGATGAATGGGCTTGATCAATAAGTTGTGTTGGATGCTGAGACAAGAGGCCTCCTAAAAAGCGTTGATAGAGAGAGTAGCTAAGTTGCGATCTAAATATGTTTTATGTTGACGATATATTTATAAGTATTAATTATTGTAGTTACTAATAATCAGTCCTCAAATTTTCCTATGTAATCTAACTACACAACTTGATATAGAACTAGTTTGAGAGGGTCGATATCGTATATTAAATATAAATAGAACTAAAGAGTATTTGCTCTAAAATGATGCGGAAAATGGTTTATCTCAATTATTAGCACTAGTTTGATGCATTTATATACTTAGGTACCAGTGAAATGCTGGATATAGCATAAAAAATAATCAAGAAAGTAAGTCGAGCTAGGGGTTAACAACAATCTTACCTGTGTGTTTATTGGATTTTAATAATAATAGGGCATCTTCAAACTGATTTATGGGAAATTGTTTGGCAATAATGGGTTTAAGCTTTCCGTTATTGAGTCCTTCGGTAACGTGCTCTATGGCTTGCTTAAGCTGGGTTGGGTTATCCAATAGAAGGTCAAGAGTGAAGCCTTTTACTGTAAGAAGTCTTTTCATCAAGACCCCTGCATGTATATCCATTGGGCGACGGTCAAGCATTCCCTGGATGATTATTTTTCCTCCCCTCGCTGAACCTTGCACCAAACCACGGGTTGCCGGGCCTGCGACGGCATCAAACACAAGGTCTGTGCCTTTGTTGTGAGTGATTGCTTTAATGTTCTCCACATAATCATCGGTCTTCATATTAATAACATGGTCTGCCCCCAGCGCTTTTAGTTGCAATACTTTTTCGTCACTTGTGGTGGTGGCTATGGCTGTAGCACCTAGCATTTTTGCAATTTGTATGGCTGCAATGCCAACAGAGCTTGATGCAGCGGTTATGACTACAGTTTGACTTTCCTGAAGTTGCCCATCTGTAACTAAACCTCCCCAGGCGGTTAAATACTGCATCCAGATTGCTCCGGTTAACTCATCTGAAACTGACTCAGGGCTGGGAATTAAGATACTTTCATCATAAATGCCATATTCAGCAAGACATCCTTGCTTACTAACATCAAATTTGAGGGGGAGAATGGCTACTCTGTCGCCTACCTTGAATGCAGAACCTTTGTTGACTGCATCTATAACACCAGCACCTTCAAATCCAAGCCTGCAATACCCATTGTCGCCCGAACCAGAGGCTAATGAGGTAAACACTGGTTTGAAAAAATAGCGACCTTGTGGAAACAGAGTATCTGCACGGTTTAAGCCTATAGAGCTTATCTTTACACGCACGCTCCTGTTTTCGGGGTTATCTGCTTTATTTGGTGACTGCGGTAATTGCGGTAATGGCAGCTCTGACAAGTGTAGTGTGCTTTCAGAATCGTTCTCTGTGAATACAACAGCCTGCATATAAACCTACCTCGAATAATTGGGATAACATAAGTCCACCATAGATTTATAGCATAGTGTGGTTTATGATTCTGAAAAAAATTTATGGGAGAGTAATATGAAAGGTATCCTTTCAGGTATGCGCGTTGTCGAGGCCTCGGCGTTTGTTGCAGCCCCTTTAGGTGGAATGACACTAGCTCAATTGGGCGCTGATGTGATTCGAATTGATAATATTGGTGGCGGTTTGGATTATCGTCGCTGGCCTGTTACCGACGATAATGTGAGCCTGTTTTGGTCTGGTTTGAATAAGTCTAAACGCTCAGTTGCTCTTAATTTTCGCTCTCCGGAGGGTTCAGAACTAGCGCGTGAAATTATTACTGCACCAGGTAAAGAAGCGGGGATGCTGTTAACCAATTTCCCACCAAAAGGCTGGTTATCTTTTGAAGAGTTAAGTGAACTACGAAACGATTTAATTCAATTAACTATTCAGGGCGACCGACATGGTGGCTCTGCAGTTGATTATACAGTTAACCCGTCTATTGGCTTACCTTTCCTTACTGGAAGTGCTGAAAGCAAAGAACCATCAAACCATGTATTACCTGCATGGGATTTGGTAACAGGACAAATGGCCGCACTAGGTTTGTTGGCAGCAGAGCGTCACCGTAACCGCACTGGAGAAGGGCAGCATGTAAAACTTGCCTTAGCAGATGCGGCTATGGCCGTTATGGGGCATCTCGGGTTTATTGCAGAAGCACAACTAGGTAAAGAACGCCCTCGATATGGTAACTATTTATTTGGCGCTTTTGGACGAGATTTTTTAACCAACGATGGCCAGAGAGTGATGGTTATTGGTTTGACCGCACGCCAGTGGAAGTCCTTATGTAAGGCTACAGACACCACTGATGCAATGGTTGATCTAAGTAAGCGACTAAATTTGGACTTATCTAAAGAAGGCAATCGTTTTACAGCGCGTGACGAAATTTCACAACATATTGGCGCTTGGATTTCTAGAAATTCTTATGCGGCGGTAGAGTCGGCGTTTAATGCGAATGGTGTTTGTTGGAGTCGCTACCAAACGGTTCAGCAGATGGTGGATACAAACCCAGACTGCTCAGCAGAAAACCCCATGTTTAATGAAATTGATCAAGCCGGTGTTGGAAGTTACTTGGCAGCAGGTGCACCCTGGAGTTTTTCAGCTTTTGAGCGTGAGCCAGCAAGACCTGCACCTCAATTAGGGCAGCATACTGATGAAGTTTTGTCTGAAGTGCTAGGTTTAGCCTCAGCTCAGATTGGTAAGCTCCACGATAATGGCATTGTTAGCGGTATTTAATTTCTTATTCATGATTAACTCTTTATAAAATAATTAAGTAATGCTTTAATTTTTATGCAAAAAAGGCAATTTTATGTCGGCTATTGATATTACGCACTTACAAACATGGGTTGGAAAGCAAGAAACTTTAGTGGATGACATTTCACTGTTCCCTGCACAAGCACTAGCGGCGGCTCTGGATAACGAAAACTTACCTCAAAAAGAAGATGATTTACCGCCTTTTTGGGAGTGGATGTATTTTTTACCTACGCCCAAGGCTTCAGCAACAGGCGTTGATGGTCATCCTGCAAAAGGTGGTTTTTTACCTCCTGTTCCTCTACCTAGGAGAATGTGGGCAGCGGGAGAAGCAAGCTATCTTCAGGCGTTAAAGATTGGCCAGGCAGCTACCAGAGTTTCAACTATTGAGTCTGTTGAATTAAAAGAGGGAAGTACGGGTACACTTGTTTTTGTAGCAGTTAAGCATGAAGTTTTTCAGAAAGATGTACTTTGTATTAGCCAAATACAGAACATTGTTTACCGTGAGCAACCTGCAGCAGGTGCTCCGATGCCTCCTGTAAAAACTCCCCCTGCAGAGCCATTATGGAGCAAGGTAATTACACCAGACCCTGTCTTATTATTCCGTTATTCAGCATTAACCTTTAATGGTCACCGTATTCATTACGACCGTAATTATGCGATTCAAGAAGAGTTGTATTCTGCATTGGTTGTTCATGGGCCTCTATTGGTGACTTTATTGATGGAACTTAAACGATCAGAGTTGCCGAACGAACGAGTTAGTCACATCAAATTCCGAGCAGTAAGGCCAACCTTTGATGACAAACCCTTTAAAGTTGAAGGAAAGAAGGAAGGTGATAAATTACAGTTATGGTCTGTAGATAGCGATAATGCAGTATGCATGAAATTAGATGCAAAACTAGTAAGCGCTGAAAGCTAATAAATAGGATTTATATTATGGTTCATTCTTCATATCCAGGTTGGCGTTCATTATTGTTTATACCAGTACATATCGATAAATTTGTTGCTAAAGCCCATACCCGTGGTGCTGATGCTTACATTTTGGATCTAGAAGACAGTGTCCCTCTTGCTGAAAAAGATTCAGCAAGAGGGAAGGTTATTGAAGCTGCAAAAACGGTATCGGTAGATGGCGCAGCCGCGTTGGTTCGTATTAATTTAGATGAAACGATGGCTTTTCAGGATTTAGACGCGTCTATCGATGCTTCTGTTCAGGCCATTGTTATCCCTAAAGTGGAAAGTGCTGAGCAGGTTGTGGCGATTGCAGCAAAAATTGATCAACTTGAACAAGAGCGTGGTATTGAAAAAGGTCATACGCTATTAATTGCGATGATTGAATCGGTAGAAGCTTTACCTAAGCTGGATGAAATTGCGGACTCACACTCTAGAATTGTGTCCATCACTTTAGGTTCTGAAGATTTCTCTGCTTCTGCGGGCATGCAGTCTATTCCTGAAACACTCTTGCTGCCAAATCAGATGATCGCATTTGCCTGTCGCAGAGTAGGGATTGTGCCTTTAGGCTTTCCTGGTTCAATTGCTGATTACAGTGATGCAGATGCTTTTCGAAAAACAATTAAATTCGCAAATCAGTTAGGTTTTGTGGGTGCTTTTTGTATACACCCAACACAGGCAGGAATGATTAATGACGGGTTTATGCCAAGCGCTAATGCCGTGGAGCATGCAAAGGGGCTAATTGAGGCTTTTGATAAAGGGCTGGCAGAGGGGAGAGGCGCTGTAGAATACAAAGGTAAAATGATTGATTTGCCTGTTGTTGTTAGCGCCAGAGAGCTAGTTTCACGCTTTGAGAAAATTAGCGCTACTTTAGGGTAGTTTTGTTTTCCAGAGAGTTGTCGAATCTCACTAACGTGAAATCTATAAAAAAAGGCCCTTTAAGGGCCTTTTTCCATTTTACAGATTTAACTCAAGCCTTCGTCATTTTCAGGCATCAGCAATCAACTTGCTTGCGACAGCTCTAGTAACAAAAATAATACCTTTTTTGATATTGTTAGATCGCTGGCTATGAGTTAAAGCGTTCCTTTTTATTATTCCCGTTTTCTGATTTATTCCAAGTCATTTGTATTCTTTACAATCCCTTTAAATATTCGCCATTATCTGCCTGAATGGTAATAAATCAGGTCAGTTAAAACGTTAATACTATTCTATTGTAGCAGCACTTATTTCCACCTTAATAGAAAACTTAGGCCTTCTTGAAGGGCTGCATAATATTAACTATATGGTGTGATAGGCTACCAAAGAATGAACGGAATATTTGATACTGATAATCGGCGAAAGTGCCACTTTCCTACCGGTCGCGTTAGCTTCTAATTTTTTTTATCATGCAAAACCTAATACAAATGTTTCATATCACTTTTAACTACTGCATCGATAAAAGGTGTTGTTGCTTTTCCTATGAGGCCTTCGCCATTCATATGTGCAGATAAGGCTTTTGAAAATCGTGTTAAACGATCTGGACTCACATGGCTTTCGTTTAACCAAGGTTGGGATTTCTGAATAGCTTTGCTTTGTTCTATCGAGAAACGGCACTGATCCAGTAGTATTCCCAATTTGGGCCGTTTATTATTCACAACAGCTAAATCGAGAAATTGCTCATTCTTTGTTAAAGTGCCGTGGCCATGAACATGCATAACGGAGTCTATTCCCGGAATAAACATGAGTAACTCTACTCTCTCGTTCTTTAGGATATTTCTTAAACTGACGGCGACTTTGTTCCCTGGACGTTCAGGTATGAATAAACGCTGTTGATCGATTAAGTAAACGAAGCCTCCTTGATCGCCTCTTGGTGATAATTCAGTTTCACCTATCTCATTCATCGTTTTCATCAGCAGGTACGGGCTGACAGAAAGAAATTGACCTGGCGACATTGGTCGGTTTGTTTCAGCCTGATACTGTGCTTTTGAATTTTTCCAAAGTTCTGCTCTTGCTGCAGCTCGTGCGCAATGCAGATAAGCGTTTTTGACTTTTAAGACAAGTTTCGAATCGTGGCGTTGGATTTGACCATTGATTCTTAAGCCATGGCCTACACCCGGAACTAAAAAATACAAGCTCGCATAAATACCATCGTACCCTGAGCTTAAGCCCATATTGGGAGACAGAATAATAGTTTTACTATCTGCTACTACCGCATCCTTCTTCGACAATGGCACCATGGGATAATTTGATTGGCGATAAGCGGAAATAATAAGCGTTGAAAATTCTATAAACTCTAAGCAATATCGATCCAACTCAGGGCGTATGCGTTTATCAAGTATTTTAGGGTAACCGGAAATGACTTTCCTGAGCTGGGCTTCTGAAGTTATTTGCTGGTCTTTTTTATTATCTGCTAATGCCATGTCAATTTATGCCTTAATTTGATATCAACGGTGGTTTACACTATAAACTCACACATGCTTTCCGTACCTAACATTTGGTTTCAATGTATTGGTATTTGGTTTCAACTTGATCGGAATTATATGAATGGCGGTAAATTCACATGCAGCTCATCGAACCGTATCTGCGATCGCTGTGATCGATCTGGCAAACGAGCTAGTCGAGAAAAGGTATATCGACAAAATTTACTTAGCAGAAATGGGCTCCAATTTTTTAGAGTTGCATTATGCATGGAAGAACAATAAGCCTATCCAGGAATACCGATTACCCGAAGAATTGCTAATATATCTTTGGCGACAAGCAGAATCTCATTGCAAAGATTCTGACGTCGGTCTGGAAATTGGTTCAAATGTAAATCTTCATTCGAAAGGGATTTTGGCGAACTGGCTGTCTCAGTGCAATACCCTTGCTGAAGCGTTTTCTATATTTAGCAAAAACATATCACTACTTAACCCATCAGAGCATTGGCAGAGAATTGAAGATGGTAATCAAGTTAAGCTTGTCGTTCGATTTACATCTCCGAAATACCCCTCAATAGCTATTGATAGAAGTATGGCTGCTATCCTTTCATGGAGTCGCGCATTATCTAGGGAAGGAATCACACCGCTGGCAGTAACTTTAGAAAGACAAGCACCTAAACTGCATGACAAATACATATCGATTTTTGGGGATACTACATTATTTGGCCAAGCTGAAAATTGTCTTTGGTTAGCGAAAGAGGTTTTCAACCAAACAATTAAAGAGGCCAACCCCTATTTAAAGGCGTTAGTTGCTAGTCAGGCAATGACTCTCAATACTCAGCTATCTAAAGCCAATTCCAACTCTGTTTTGGAATCTGTGAATAACTTGTTGATTGAAGACCTGGCTTATTATTGTCAGATCGGCGCAACGTGTACAGCACTATATGTCAGTCGTTCTACGTTATACCGAAAGCTTAAAATAGAAGGTACTAGTTTTACGGTACTTGTTAAAGAAGCCCGATTAATCAAACTCAAGAAAAGTGAGTTACACCAAGTAAGTCATGATGATCTCGCGGAAAAATTGGGTTTTCAAGATATTGGCTCTTACTACCGTTTTCGAAAGCTAAACAGCTAAATTACAAACCTAATTCGCCCAAGCTTTGTACTTTTCTATAAGGCGGCCTTTCAACGATGTATCATCTCACGCCTCTTTGAGAAAATACTATCAATTAATGCCACACGATTCTTGTAGGAGATGTACAGGCATATAATAGTTTGGTAAGAATATTTAAGTCCTATAACCCCTCACAGAATTTTTTGGTTTTTTCGTCAGCCGGAAAAAAACTCTCTATACGAATTTCTTGTAGGGCTATATCGCGGGGCGTTCCAAAGGTTGTGTATGTTGAGAAAAAACGAAGATCGATCTCTCCCTTTCGAAAATGGAAACTAAAAATGGAACTTTCTTCCTCTTCTTTGACTACTTCTCTCCAATTTTCCGGTAATTTATTATCTCGCTCCAACCTTGTAATCAGGTCATAGCCTTTTTGGCCTGGCGGGATGGCAAGAATCTCTTGTTGTAAATGATTTAAGATCGCAGAGCCTGTTTCTTCCCAATTTTTGATAAATGGCTTGAACCCATCTTCTGAAAAAAACATCTCATAAACATTTTGGTATTTACTCAAAATTTCAGTGGAAACAAGAAAGCCTAATGTTTTGAGTGCCCCCTCATTGAGGAAAATAAGTTCACCACCGGGGTCGGTGACGAGAGCCGGATAAGGATTGTTTTGCTCAATCGTTCGTTCTATCGCATATCGAGTAAATGACATGGCATCTGAATTCAGTTCAGTAGATTTGAATTCGGGAGACAGACCAGCCGCAAGTAACATACCATTGGTATTTTTGAATGATAGCTTAAGACTGTTGGTCAGCTTTAACACAGTCTCTCTTGTTGGTATTGTTTTTCCGTTTTCAAGTTGGTTCAGATGTTTAGTTGATAGCTCACAATTTAGGGCTAACTCCATCTGGCTCACCCGAGCAGCTTTTCTCCAATAACGAAGGTGACGTTTAAAATCCTTATTTGACAATTGTTCAGTGGACATTGATCAAGTACTTCCGAATGAAATTCAAATTATACCCACATCATAACCTATGAGGTAATAGTTAACGTTGTTCTTTAAGGACATACTTGAACTCAAGATCACAAGGCCTCTAAGGAGAAGGGTAATGGAAAATAAGACCTACTTTCATAAAATTGAAAATGGAGAAATTGCGTACGAAGTGACGGGCGAGGGACCTGTATTGGTCTTTTTACCAGGCTGGCCTTTTAACCGCCATACATACCGTAAAATCATTCCAAAATTGGCCTTAAATTTCACCTGCGTCAATATAGATACTATTGGCCTGGGAGAAAGTACATGGGATGTAGATACTGATTTTTCAATTTCAAGTCAGGTTCGGTATGTAAAATCGTTACTAAATAAACTTGAGGTTACGAACTATAACTTGATTTCGTTTGATTCTGGAGGCGCTATTGTACGTGCCTTGGCTGCATCTGAAGGGCGGTCAGTTAATCACCTGATACTACTAAATACTGATATTCCAGGAGAAAGACCTCCCTGGCTAGCCTTGTATAAATTAATATTTCAGTCACAGTTGGGTCGACGATTAATGAACAATCGCTTTGCTGAAACATTTGTTATTCCATCAAATTTAATGCTCGGCTTATGCTTTGATGATTTATCCGCAATTGATGACGAGTTCAAACAACTCTTCGTTAAACCGATGCACACTAACCCTGTCTACTTTGAAGGTTTGGGACGTTATTTAAGAGGGTTCAGCTACAGAGAGGTAGACCATTTTAATGACCCAAAAGGGGTGCATCAACAGATTGCCGCGCCCGTTAGCATGATTTGGGGAGAGAATGATCAAACATTTCCATTGCCGAGTGGCCTTGCTATGTCAAAAAACATTCCCTCATTTAAGGAATTTCATGTGATACCCAGAAGTAAGCTTTTGCCTCATGAAGAAAGGCCTGGCAGTGTTGTGGAAAAAATGTATAAATGCCTTCAAATTGATTAGGTAGAAATAGGCACAGAAAACCGTATATATAAAGCCGCCAGCATGTGCTCATATGAAACAGCCATCACGGCATATCTAGGGTTCATTGCTGGCTATAACGTTTTAATTAAGTTTAAGGAAAGTACGCATGATGGAATTGTTTGACCCATACAAAATCACAATATGGGTGTCAGCTATTGCTGGCCTGTTGGTGCTAATTCAAATTATTATTGCAGATGTTGCGGCAATTAGAGGGCAACATACCCCTGGCTACCCTGTAAGCTCTGATCATAATAATTTTCTGTTCCGCGCAACAAGAGCCCATGCTAATACAAATGAAAGTATTTCTGTTTTTATTTTGTTTGTACTGTTCGGCATATATTCTGGTTCGAGCGCATTTTATCTAAATATGTTTGCCATGATCTATCTAATAGGCAGGATCGCTCATATGTGTTTTTATTACGCCAATTTAAAATTAGCTCGCAGTATTTCATTTCCTGTAAGTTTGGTTGGTCTTATTGGTATGTTCGTTACATCAGTTACATCAGTTACATCAGTTATATCGTGGTTTTAGTTATGGACATTGATAAGCAATAGGGGAACAGGTATTAAATAATCTGACCTTCTCCTTAGGGAGAAAACTTTGCGTAGGGCTTAAATGATGCGTCAAATCTGTTATTCAGGCTCAAAAATTCCGGTCGTGCAACATAGCTACCCACCCCAGTTTTGGGTATGAAGGTATCCAAAGGGCGAAGAGTTAGCATTATTGAAAAAGTACTTTTCTCCCGAGGTTAACTATAAACCTCATACGAAAAAGGAATGCTATTTAGTTAGATAAATCCTGCTTTATTTTCTTACGAAGCACTTTGCCGTTCTTGGTTCTTGGGAAAATCGTCATACAAACAATTTTCTTAGGAACTTTGTATTGAGCAAGATGCTCTTCACAAAACTTAATTAATTCCTCTTCACTTACAGTTTGTTCTTTTTGAGAATGCAATATTACGCAAGCAGTGAGAATACTTTTATCCTTGCCTACCGCTTCTTCAATTGCTACAGCGTCGGCAATGGCTGAATGAGTTTTTAAAATTCGCTCAATTTCATGAGGGGATATGCGGTAGCCAAAACTATTAATAATGTCGTCTTTACGTCCTAGAAACCAAATATAACCTTCTTCGTCTTGGCGA
>Ga0209495_1001853_pt1 | contig 14269 bp, 18 predicted proteins | sample EN1Hudsemesocosm_FD_184629 | JGI IMG/M metagenome (GOLD analysis project Ga0209495, IMG submission 184629) | Methane-oxidizing microbial communities from mesocosms in the Hudson Canyon - EN1E Hudson Canyon (SPAdes) (version 2) | ecosystem: Environmental > Aquatic > Marine > Cold seeps | place... | reverse complement strand
ATTGGCATCTGCAGCTTGAAACTCCCCTTCTCCTTCAGCAATAAGTTGATACGCCTTGGCAACACGATTCCAACGTTGATCACGGTCAAGTGCGTAAAAACGACCAATCAGAGAGGCAAACTGCCCGCCACCAAGCTGTTTAAACTTGTCTTCCATCGCTTGAATAGAGGCTTGGGCACTTTTAGGTGGCGTATCTCGACCATCAAGAAAAGCATGAACATAGACTTTTTTAACGCCACGTTGAACGGCTAACTCAACCATCGCATGGATATGTTCTTCATGACTGTGAACACCACCTGGCGATAACAGACCTAAGATATGGACTGCTTTGTCAGTGTCTAATACTTTATCAACGGCATTGGTTAATGTTCTATTGCTAAAGAATGAACCGGTGCGGATTGCGCGACTGACGCGGGTAAATTCTTGATAGACAACACGACCAGCACCAATATTAAGGTGACCAACTTCTGAGTTACCCATTTGGTTACCTGGTAGCCCGACACCTGCGCCAGATGCGCTAATTAAGGTGTGCGGATAGTCTTGCCAGAGGTGATCCCAAACAGGTGTTTTTGCCGCGTAAATAGCGTTGTATTTTGGATCTTCACTGTAACCCCAGCCATCTAATATAATTAGTGCTAGTGGGCGGTGAGGGTGGCTCATGCAATCATCCTTCTGTCTTGAGGCGTCATTATAAGTAACTAGAAAATAGACTATTTAAAACCTGTTCTATTTAAATACATGCAAATCATTGAAAATGCCGTGTATTATATGGGCTTTTGTGACTAATTGCAGTCATCTAACTATTTGGTGGATTTTGTGGCCGAAGCTGAAAATAATCAACTTATATCTCATGATGCTGATATTGAGCGGGCAGCATTTGCTTTAAAAGCAATGTCTCACCCCTTGCGATTGAAGATCTTATGTGCGGTAGGCGAGCGAGAACTTGCTGTTCAAGATATCGTCGATTGTGTGGGAACAACACAAAGTAATGTGTCGCAACATTTGGCTAAGTTACGAGATAAAGAGATTCTAGCTTCTAGGCGAGATGCTAATCGTATTTTCTACCGCGTGAAAGATGAGCGCACATTGCGCTTAGTAGAAATGATGCGTGATGTATTTTGTTCAAGTGGGCAGTAATAAAGGTTAAATATGGAAAATCTAGGTGAATTTGTAGTTAATCATTGGATTTTGGTGGGGTCGTTTGTCGTACTTGCCTATCTAGTGATGTCTGATTCTTTGAATCGTAAAATCTCAGGGATCATTCCTGTAGGTACTGCTCAGGCGATTCAAATTGTGAATCAACAAAAAGGACTATTCCTTGATATTCGCGAATCAGCAGAGTTTGCCAAAGAGCATATTGCTGAATCAGTGAGTTTGCCGCTGTCTAAATTGGCGGAAGATGCGTCATTAAAAGATACTGCTCAGCCGATTATTTTAATTTGTGCCAGTGGTCAGCGCTCACGTGCAGCAGCAAAACAACTACATGGCAAAGGGTTTTCTGACGTTTATGTTTTAACGGGTGGCTTAAATACTTGGAAAGAAGCCAAGTTGCCCCTATTTAGTTAAAAGCATACTGAGAACCTAATGGCTAAAGTTGAGATCTATTCATCTGCAATATGTCCCTATTGTGTGATGGCTAAAAAATTATTGGATCATAAAGGGGTTAAATACGATGAAATTCGTGTTGATTTAGATCCAAGTAAACGACAAGAAATGATGAAAAAAAGTCGGCAACGAACGGTGCCGCAAATATTTATAAATAATGAGGCCATTGGTGGGTACACCGATTTAGTGGCCATTAATCAATCTAAACGACTAGATAGCCTACTGGCTCAGTCTTAATTATTACGCTTAAGGAAGTATCATGGCAGAAGAAAACGTAGCAGCATCAGAAGAGCAGCAAGCACGATTTGTTATCCAAAAGATTTACACAAAAGATATCTCTTTTGAAACACCCAATTCGCCAGAAATCTTCCGTGAAGAATGGAAACCAGAATTAGATCTACAATTAGGCAATGAATACGCGCGTGTTGATGAAGATAATCATGAAATCATCTTAACAGTGACAGTGACTGCAAAAGTCGGCGATAAAGTCGCTTTCTTAGTAGAAGTGAAACAAGCTGGTATCTTCTCTCTAACAGGTTACAGCGACCAAGAAATGGGTCCATTAGTTGGTAGTTACTGCCCTAATACCTTATTCCCATTTGCACGTGAAGTGGTTTCAGATGTTGTACTAAAAGGTGGTTTCCCACAATTAGTACTTGCGCCTGTGAACTTTGATGCTTTGTACATGAATCAAATTGAACAAGCGAAGCAACAAGCTGCAGCAAAAGCACACTAAACAGTAGCCAATAAGTTTGTCAGAAAATAACGCCCAGTTGTTCCCTACTCTTGTCATCGGTGCCGGTGCTTGGGGAACGGCTTTGGCTATTGCTATTGCCCGTAATGGTAATGAGGTTTTGCTGTGGGGCCGAGATGAGACACATTTGGCTGCTATGCAACAGACGCACAGTAATGAGCGTTATTTGCCTGGCTTGTTATTTCCAGCAAGTTTAACTATTTCGCCAGACCTTGAACAGGCGCTGGCGGCTGCGCAACATGTACTCATTTCTGTTCCAAGCATCGCCTTTAGTGACATGCTGAAACAAGTACAGCCCTTCATTACAGAAGGCACTCCGGTCAGTTGGGCAACAAAAGGTCTAACACCTGAAACGGGGCGCTTTTTATATGAAACCGCAGGCGATATTTTAGGTGAGTCTCATCCATTAGCGGTGATTTCTGGGCCTTCTTTTGCAGCGGAAGTAGCAAAAAATTTACCCACCGCGGTGACGTCAGCATCGCTAGATGCTGACTTTAATCAAGCCTTAGCGCTGGCAATGCATAGCCCGACATTACGTGTGTATACAACCAACGATGTGTTGGGTGTGCAGATTGGTGGCACGGTTAAAAATGTGCTGGCAATTAGTGCGGGCATTGCCGATGGTTTAGGTTTTGGTGCTAATGCACGTGCTGCGCTGATTACCCGAGGCATGGCTGAAATAATGCGTTTGTCAGCAAGCTTGGGTGCACAGAATGAGACTATGTTTGGTTTGGCTGGCATTGGTGATTTAATACTGACCTGTACCGATAATCAAAGTAGAAATCGTCAGCTTGGCCTTGCAATTGGCCGAGGTTTGACAGTCGAACAAGCTGTAGCAGAAGTAGGTAAGACAGTAGAAGGTATGCATGCCGCTCGTGAAGTATTGATGCGGGCTCAGCAAGCAGGTGTTGAAATGCCGATTGTTGAACAAGTATGCAAAATACTATTTGAAGGCGTCGATCCTCGAGAATCAGTACAGGCTTTACTGTGTCGGGAACAAAAAGCAGAAGCAAGTAGTTTTAAGCCAACGGCGAATAATTGAAAGAGGAAAACGTATGCGTAAGATGGTCAAACTAGGCAGTATTCTTGCTGTGAGCATGGTATTAGCGGGTGGTTTAACAGCGTGTGGTGGTTTTACGCGTGATAAAGCAAAAACGGCTGATGAAATTGTATTAGGTCAAGAAGGACGGGTATTGTGGGAATCAAAACTACAATACGCCAAGATTGTTGATCGTGATATTGCAGGTGTGGCAAATGAACACCCTGTTGCAATTAGCGGTGACGAACTTCGTACTGTAATGAGCGCACTTTATGTGGTGCAAAAGAGCATCATTTCTAAAAACAAAGAAGTACCATTATTCTCGATTGCTGAATTACAAATCCTGAGTACAGCCATTGCAAACGGTTTATCTCAAGTACAGCCTGACGAAGATATTAACTTTGTTAGTATCGGTGCACATAAAGGGTTGATGGCCAAGGAAAGCAAAACAACCACGGGTCGTGTCTTTATGAGTGGCGGCCGACTCAATATTGTTTTTGGTCTTATTCATGAAGAGTTCAGAGATAAAGATATTGCGACAGGACAAGAGATCGATCGTCGAATTCATCCCTTATTACCTGGAACACGTAAATCTGAAGCCTCATTGAAAGCAAGAATAGCGCTAGATTCAGGTCAATCATTCTATATTGATCCAGAGTCAGGCAAAGAACGTAGTGATTGGCTAGTATTAGATATCGCCACTGTTCTGGCTGAGGCAGCTAAGAAAAAAACGGGCAATAACAGTTCAGTGACACCTGAATTATTAGAAAATATTGCACGCAATAAACAAGACGCAGGCAACTTACGTGAAGATGTCGGTGGTATGAAAGAAATGTTGTTTGAAATGAGCGATGAAATTGAGCGTTTAAAACAACAAATCGAGACTTTAAAAGCAAAACCATAATGCTTTAAGCCTTGGCAAATATGAAAAGGAGCTTCGGCTCCTTTTTTATTGCGTGTTATAAACTATGGCGTCGGTCGCCTAATTTGCAGCGAGCTAAGATCTGCTCAAGATGACGTGATAAGGATAAAACTTTAAAGTTTTCACCCATAGCTGAAGGTAGAGTGAGCTGTTTTATTTCGCTAGCATGGCGAAGATGATCGAGTTCATTTAAGTGTTCAGCGGAGCTTGATAGTTCAGTAATCCCACCTGCTAATAGAAAGTCAGCTTGCGATTGAAATCCTTCCACATCAAGACCATTATCTATTGCCGTTTGCGCTAAGGCCGTAAAATCGACATGAGCAGTGATATCTTGCAGGCCTTGAAGAATGAGAGGGTTGTCGTGACCTTGATGTTGGTAATAACACATAAGGGTGCCATTTGAGCGCTGAGGGTGATAATAACTTGTCTTAGGGTAACCATAGTCAATAATAAAAATAGCACCTTGATCTAGGCTCTCAGCCAGACTGGAAAGCCATGCTGTTGCGGCTAAGTTTACTTCTGTTAGGTAATCAGACTCGCCAATCATCGCCTGAATTTCAGTCGCCGCTTGTTGTAATGATGGCTGTGATAATTCACCCTCACACCATTGTAGCCCTGCTTCAGCGTTCTCAATATAGCGTTCAGTGATCACCTTGTTGTTAAACTGTAGGCAATGAACGGGCATCGCATCACAGACTTCATTAGCAACAATGACACCAGTGAAATTATTGGGTAAAACAGCTAACCAGACAACACGGTCAGCAAGGTGTGGGAGGCTCGCATGTATCGATTGTTCTTGCCTATCACGTAAGTCAGCACTTGCTTCAATAATGAAATACGTATCAGGAAGAGATTGTTGGCTTTCTAATTCAGTCAGAATATCGATAGCCATTTTGCCGCTACCGGCGCCAAACTCAATGATATTTGCTTGGTCTGTTTGCTTAAAAACATCGCGAATATGTTGTGCCAAAGTGCGCGAGAAGAGGGGTGATATTTCAGGTGCGGTGGTGAAGTCACCATGTTGTCCAAGCTTTTGACTGCCCGCGCTGTAATACCCTAAGCCAGGCGCATAAAGACAATGTTGCATATAGTCAGCAAAGCTAATTTTACCTCCTGCACTAGCTATTTTATCTCTGATAAACGCGAGTAGTTGATCACTATAGTGTTGCGCAATTGGGTCAGGAGCAGGTAATTTATCAGCCATAGTCATTGTTTAAGGATCATCAGGTGTTAGAAAATGCAGTCTTAGTTACTGGCTCAGGACGCCGTATTGGCTTCCATCTTGCCACTCGTTTGCAGCAAGAGGGTTATACCGTTGTTGCTCATTATCGTACGCATACGGATGAAATCCAAGCATTAGAAGCCTTAGGTGTTGATACTATTCAGGCAGACTTTGATAATAGTGCCTCTATCTTACAGTTTGTTGAAGAATTAAAAAATCGTTGTAGTAGCTTTAGAGCCTTAATTCATAATGCTTCATCATTTGCGCCAACTGACGATGATTTAACCGTGGCAGCTATGCAATATGAGCAGTTTTTTAATGTACATATGATGGCGCCTTTTTTGATTAACCAAGGGTTGCGAGCATTATTGCAAGGCAGTGATGACAAACCTGCCGATATAATTAATATTACCGATATTAATGTGGAAAACCCAACACCGCGCTTTGATATCTATGGCACCACAAAAGCAGGTCTACATAATATGATGGTGGTGATGGCAAAGAAATTTGCCCCACAGATTAAAGTGAATGCGGTAGCCCCAGGTCCGGTGTTATTTACCGATCAACATTCGCCACAAGTGCAGCAACACATGTTGGATGAAACGCCATTAGCTAAAGAGGGTGGTGCAGAACCGGTTTATCTAGCGGTCAAAAGTCTATTAGACAATCCGTTTATCACCGGTGCTAGCATTCCGGTCGATGGTGGTCGCCGTTTGTCCAAACGCTAACTCATCGACAACAAGGTTAACGCCCGCTTGCTCAAGTTCAAAAGGTTTATTGCTTAGGTAAGCAATAATTTCATCGAGCAAGGGATACAGAAAATATTCATCGGTGATGGTATGTGCAGGCCGATCAGCTTCATCAGGCAAGTGTATTGTGCTGAGGATATCTAGATCGGCAGGACGATCTTTCATTTTTCTTTGTGGATCATTACGGTTGCGGCCGAGCTGCACTTCAATGGCATTACAAATGGCTTTTAAATCGGCTTCTGCCTGCTTAGTCTTGATGAATACCACCACATTCAGAAAGTCACGCTGACTATTCATACCAATGGGCGGAATTTCTAATACACGACTTAATGTCAGTAAGGGAAAGTGTTCAAGTAATAAACCAATAATCTGAGTGACATTCTTATGAGGATCAATATTGCTACCAATACCTAGAAGATAGCCCGATTGAGCTTGGGCCATTATTTTTGACGCTCAATAACAATTCTGGCGATATTTTGACCGTGTAATGCAACAGGTTTGCTCAAGGTGAGTTTAAGCTTGGGAATAGGATACGTTGTTAATAATAGTGCCGCTAAATCTTCTGCTAAAGTTTCAATCAGTTGATAACGACTGGCTTCAACAAAACTGACAATAGTAGTCGCAATGGCACCGTAATCTAAGGTGTCAGTAATGTCGTCACTCTGAGCCGCTTTGGCAATATCCCAGTCCATCTCTAAGTCAAAGCTCAGCGTTTGTAATGTTTCACGTTCCCAGTCATAAATACCGATAATAGTGTCGATTTGAAGATCGTTAAGAAATATTTTATCCATGAGTCACTGCGTAGAAAAGTGGAAAGAACCTTATTTGCTAAACTGCATTTTTAACTAGTTTGGGTATAATAAGGCAACAACAAATTGAGGTGCATCATAACATGCTTGAAACACTTACTTTGCCGATGATTGTTATTGTTGGTGCTTATTTAATTGGCTCTTTATCGAGCGCAATTATTTTATGTAAATTAGCCGGCTTGCCCGATCCACGTTCACAAGGCTCAGGTAACCCTGGTGCCACCAATGTATTACGATTTGGCGGTAAAAAATTAGCGGCTACCGTACTAATCCTTGATGTATTCAAAGGGATCTTACCGGTTGTTGTAGCGATTTTATTAGGCTTAAATGAAACGTGGCTTGCAGCAACTGCATTGGCCGCTTTTATTGGTCATCTCTATCCGGTCTTTTTCCAATTTAAAGGTGGCAAAGGTGTCGCGACTGCATTAGGTGGCTTTTTAGCTTTGTCGCCATTACTAGCTGCTGCCATATTATTAAGCTGGATAATCGTATTTAAACTAAGTCGAATTTCATCATTATCTGCGATTACTGCAGCCTCATTAGGCCCTGTTTATAGTCTGTGGTTAATTGATGCGGTTAATGCGCGTTGGATCATATTAGTTATTGCAGTCATGTTGGTCGCGCGCCATCATGGCAATATTAAACGCCTATTAGCTGGCGAAGAAGGACAATCTAAATAATGGCATCACTAGCAGACCAACTCCTCAATGTGGGTGTTGTAGATAAAAAGAAAGCAAAAAAGTCGCAACATCAAAAACGCAAAACAGAGAATAACAACAGAAAAGCCGTTAAGTCAGGTAAGCATGTTGACACCGATACGATGCAACAGCAGATCGAGCAGGCGGCACGTGATAAACAACAGCGTGATTTAGAGCTCAATAAACAACGTGATGCTGAGCAAGCTAGCAAAGCCTTGGTGGCAGAAGTAGGTCAGATTGCTCAGCAACATAAGGTCGCCATTCCGAAAGAGGCTGAGGTGGCTTATAACTTTACTTATAACAATAAAGTTAAAAAGTTATACATTACATCCGAGCAACAAAAGGAATTAACCCAAGGCTATTTAGCGATTGCCGTGACGGGTGAAACTTACACTTTGATTCCTGACAAAATTGCAGCAAGAATTGAAAACCGCCTGCCAGAGTTAGTGATTCGAACACAAGTCGAACAAGAAACAGATGAAAACGATCCCTATGCGGATTATCAGATCCCTGATGACTTGATGTGGTAAATATCACCTTATAGGGTTTGTCTTTTCCGTCATCGCGGCGTTAAAAACAGTCTCAAAATGCTTATTTACATGTGTAAACTGCGCTTTTTGATGACACACATCCTTGTGTTTCACCCTCTTCAGGGTAAATCCAAATCTGTTCCAGACAGATGTGTTGATTATTTTCGCCTTGCCCTGACAAAAAATACAAACCCTATAAGGCGATATTAAATTCTTTTTAAGGCGGACTTAATTCATCTAGGGGCCAGCGAGGTCGCGCTGAGAATGTCGGCACATCTTGTTTAACCATAGCTGATTCACGCATAGCACCAGCAAAAGCGATCATCGCGCCATTATCACTGCAAAACTCTGGTCGTGGGTAATACACATCAATATGTGGCATAGCATCTAAGCGAAGTCGTAAGGCTTTATTGGCACTGACGCCGCCGGCAACCACTAATGTGTTACGCCCAGCTTCTTTTAAAGCGCGCTTGCATTTGATAGCCAGAGTTTCAACTGCTGCTGTTTGAAAGGCTAGGGCAACATCCGCTTGATCTTGCTGCGTTTGTTCACTATCTCGCCAGGTATTCATGGCAAACGTTTTTAAACCGCTAAAACTAAAATCGAGCCCTGGGCGATTAGTCATCGGCCGTGGAAAGAGATATTTATCAGGCGTGCCTTGTTCAGCTAAAGCGGCAAGCACAGGTCCACCGGGATAACTTAGGCCGAGCATCTTGGCCGTTTTATCAAAGGCTTCACCAATGGCATCATCAATTGATTCACCCAAGAGGGTATAGTGGCCAACGCCTTGCACATCAATCAATAAAGTATGACCGCCTGACACCAGTAAAGAGACAAAAGGAAATGCAGGTGGATTGTCTTCTAATAAAGGCGACAGTAGGTGACCTTCCATATGATTGATAGCCAGTGCTGGGATATCCAAGGCCCAAGCAAAACTACGACCAATAGCCGCGCCCACTAATAATGCACCCACTAAGCCGGGGCCAGCCGTATACGCTACCGCATCAATATCTGTTCGAGAGAGCTTGGCTTTCGCTAATACTTCATCAATAAGGGGTAATGTTTTACGGATATGATCACGTGAGGCGAGCTCGGGCACAACGCCGCCATACTCTGCATGGAGCGCAATTTGGCTATAAAGAGCGTGTGCTAATAAGCCTTTTTCGCTATCATAGAGTGCAATACCTGTTTCATCACAGGAAGATTCAATGCCTAATACGCGCATATGCTTGTGGTTCCAGAACTAATTGATTTGGCTATTATACCCATGTTCTTCGGCCGTGCTGTTTCGCTTAGCGATGAATTTTTTGCTTCAATCACTCATGGGGCTGAACTTTATTTTGAAACAAATTTGATCTTTCTTATATAAGTTTCGTACAATTAGGGGCTTTTCCATAGAAATTTGTTTAGGATTTATTAATGCCTTCAGTACGCTTGAAAGAAAACGAACCATTTGACATCGCTTTACGCCGCTTTAAACGTGCTTGTGAAAAAGCCGGTACAGTTGCAGAAGCTCGTGCTCGTCAACAATACGAAAAACCAACTACAGTACGCAAACGCGCTGCTGCAGCTGCTGTTAAACGTCACCAAAAGAAAGTATCTCGTGAAAGCGCTCGTCGCGTTCGCATGTACTAAGAAAGACTTTTAATATGCCTGCTGAATCTAGCCCGTTAAAGCTGACTATTCTTGAAAGCATCAAGACTGCGATGCGCGCAAAAGAGAAAGATCGTCTTGCCACTTTGCGCCAAATCTCCGCTTCACTGAAACAATTTGAAGTAGATAATCGCCAAGATCTTGATGATGATGGAGTTATTACGATTCTTACCAAAATGTGTAAGCAACGTCGTGATTCAATCAGTCAATTTGAAGCTGCAGGTCGTGATGACCTGTCAACGATTGAAATTGCTGAGCTAGCTATTATCGAAGAGTTTATGCCAACGCCATTAACGGCTGATGAAATTGCCAGTGAAATTGCGGCAACCATTGCTGAGCTTGGTGCTACTGGTCCTAAAGAAATGGGTAATGTGATTAAAGCATTACGTCCAAAATTTCAAGGACGAGCAGACATGGGTTCGGTAAGTGGTCTTGTTAAGGCTGCTCTTACTGCATAAAGTGACTCACTTGCCTAAACTTATTCTAGGCAAGCGTGTAACTACAGAATTAAATCGGCTATAGGCGTCTCGTCATGGCCGGTAAAATTCCTCCACAATTTATTGATGATTTATTAACGCGTGTTGATATCGTCGATATTATTGATGCGCGCGTACCATTAAAAAAAGCGGGTAAGAACCTTCACGCCTGTTGTCCATTTCATAACGAAAAAACCCCCTCATTTACCGTCAGTGCTGAAAAACAGTTTTATCACTGCTTTGGTTGCGGTGCACATGGTACTGCCATCGGCTTTTTGATGGAGTATGAACAAATGAGTTTCCCTGAATCTATTCAGGAACTCGCCGATCATGTGGGCATGACCGTTCCCGTCAGCCAATCATTCACAGCCACACCTGCTACACAAAATCTGTATGACGTATTAGATAAAGTCAGCCAGTATTATGTGCATCAACTACAAAGCCATCCACAACAAGCGCAATTTGCCGATTATTTGCAAAAGCGTGGCCTGTCACCGCAAACGATTGAACACTTTGATATCGGTATGGCACCAGAAGGTTGGGATAATGTGCTCAAAACATTTGGCGGTAATGAACATGCTCGTTCACAGCTTAATGATGCTGGCTTACTGAGCAGTAATGATAAGGGACGAAGCTATGACCGTTTTCGCAACCGCGTTATGTTTCCAATTCGGGATCGTCGTGGCCGTGTTATCGGTTTTGGTGGTCGTGTATTAGATGATAGTAGCCCTAAGTATTTAAACTCGCCCGAAACACCCGTATTTCATAAAGGGCGAGAGCTTTATGGCTTATATCAAGCTCGCAAAGCCAATCGGAAATTAGAGCGCATTGTGATCGTTGAAGGGTATATGGATGTGATCGCCTTAGCAGAACATGGCGTGACCAACGCTGTTGCTACCTTAGGTACTGCGACAACACCCGATCACTTACATCAACTATTACGTAGCGCACCAGAAATTGTTTTTTGTTTTGATGGTGATCGAGCCGGTCGTGAAGCAGCTTGGCGAGCGGCAGAAAATGCCTTGCCCTTATTAGGTGGCAATCATCAGTTGAAGTTTATGTTTCTAGCTGATGGTGAAGATCCGGATAGTCTTGTTCAGCAACAAGGTGCAGACGTGTTTAATGCACTAGTAGAGCAGGCCAAAAATTATTCAGACTTTTTCTTCGACACTTTAGAAAGTAGAGTTGATATTAGCTCAATGGATGGGCGTGCCCGCTTAGTCGAAATTGCTAAACCATTTCTCAAGCATGTGCCTATGGGTATTTATCGCGATATGCTCGAGCAGCGATTAGCCGAACGAGCACAAACTAATACAAATACACTGAATAAACATTTAGAAAAGCCGGCTGTAAAACAAATACCAAGCAAACACAGCTCACGTTTAACAGCAACGGCAATATCACCGGTGAGATTAGCTATTACCATGTTATTACAGCATCCAGAATTGCATGCAGGTGTCGGTGAGTTTGATAAAGTCAGCTCCTTAGAACTACCTGGGGTAAAAATATTAGTACAAATGCTTGAAACTTTGTCTACTTATCCCCATTTAAATACTGCAGCATTACTGGAACGTGCGCGAGATACTCAACATGAATCGCATTTTCAACAACTCGCCCAGCAAACATTGGCATTTGAAGCTGATAAGTTGCAACCAGAGTTGAATGGCATTATGCAAAGCCTGCAACAGCAAGCTATAGAACAGCGTCACGAATACTTAGAGCACAAAGGTCTACGTAATCTGAGCGATGAAGAGCTAATAGAATACAAGGGCTTATACCTTAAAACTTAAATTCTGCGCAAACAAAAGCGTGCATTATTATAGGGTTATAGTTATAATGTTCGGCTAGATTTTATCGACACACGTCATAGATAATTAAAGAGGTCAAATGAAAGATCAACAGTCACGAATTAAAGCACTGATTACCCTAGGTAAGGAGCGTGGCTATCTTACTTATGGTGAGATCAATGATCATTTACCTGAAGATACTGTTGATGCAGATCAAATTGAAGATATTATCGGCATGTTCTCAGACCTTGGTATCATGGTTCATGAAGATGGCATGGATACCGATGAGATGGAACGTTTGGCTGAGGCAGCATCAAGTAATGATGATGTTTCAACAGATGAAGCGGCTGCCGTTTTAGCTAGCTCTGATGGTGAGTTTGGCCGTACAACGGATCCTGTTCGAATGTATATGCGTGAAATGGGTTCGGTAGAACTACTGACACGTGAAGGCGAAATTGTCATTGCAAAACGGATTGAAGCCGGCTTGCGTGAAAGTCTTCTAATGTTATCAACCTACCCGCCATGTGTTGAATCATTCCTTGCTCGTTATGCCGCTGTTGAAGCGGGAGATATGCGTCTTAATGAGCTTATTAAAGGCTTTATTCTTCCTGAAGAAGAAACTGCAGCAATGCCGGAAGTTGTTTCGCCGGAAGTTGCTGCTGCTGGTGGTGATGATTCTGAAGAAGAAGAGGATGAAGGTCCACAAGGTGTTGATCCTGAAGAAGCACGCGAGCGTTTCCAAGCATTAGAAGCTGCTTTTAAAACATTCCAAAAAGCGGAAGATGATGCGGATGCACAAGAAGCCGTAACAAGTCTGTTTATGGAATTTAAATTAACACCAAAAACATTGGTGTTTTTAAATAGCTTGATGTCAGAAACCATTGCCGTGATTCGTCAACAAGAACGTACAATTGCCAAAATCGTTGTAACAGACGCTCGCATGAATCGCCGTGACTTCATTGACTCATTCAGCGGCAATGAAGTTAATCTGGAATGGACGGATAAACATATTCGAGCCAAAAAGCATTATTCATCAACGATTAAGAAAAACTTAGATACAATTTTAGCGTCACAAAGCAAAATGGCTGAATTAGCTGATGATCGTGGCATGTTGATCGGCGAGATTAGAGAAATTAGTCGTCAAATGTCGATTTCAGAAGCTAAGGCGCGTCGTGCTAAAAAAGAAATGGTTGAAGCAAACTTACGTTTAGTTATCTCCATTGCTAAAAAATACACCAACCGTGGTCTACAATTCTTGGATTTAATTCAAGAAGGTAATATCGGTTTGATGAAAGCGGTTGATAAATTTGAATACCAACGTGGTTACAAATTCTCAACTTACGCCACATGGTGGATACGTCAAGCAATCACCCGTTCGATTGCTGATCAAGCTAGAACAATTCGTATTCCAGTTCATATGATTGAAACAATCAATAAGTTGAACCGTATTGCTCGTCAAATGTTACAAGAAATGGGTCGCGAACCAACACCGCAAGAATTATCAGAACGTGTTGATATGCCAGAAGATAAAGTGCGTAAAGTGCTGAAGATTTCTAAAGAACCTATTTCTATGGAAACACCAATTGGTGATGATGAAGATTCACACCTAGGTGATTTTGTTGAAGATGTGAACGTTATGTCTCCACAAGATTCAGCTATGATTGAAGGCCTAAGAGAAGCAACACAAGGCATTCTTGGTGGTTTAACAGAACGAGAAGCGAAAGTCCTACGTATGCGTTTTGGTATCGATATGAATACCGATCACACACTGGAAGAAGTAGGTAAACAGTTTGACGTAACACGTGAACGTATTCGTCAAATCGAAGCAAAAGCATTACGTAAACTACGTCATCCAACACGTTCAGATCAGCTACGTAGCTTCTTGGATACTGATAAGTAAAAAATTATGGGCCTATAGCTCAGTTGGTTAGAGCAGGGGACTCATAATCCCTTTGTCCTCAGTTCGAGTCTGAGTAGGCCCACCATATATAATCAAGCCTCAGCACTATTTAAGTGTTGGGGCTT
>Ga0209495_1001847_pt1 | contig 14311 bp, 11 predicted proteins | sample EN1Hudsemesocosm_FD_184629 | JGI IMG/M metagenome (GOLD analysis project Ga0209495, IMG submission 184629) | Methane-oxidizing microbial communities from mesocosms in the Hudson Canyon - EN1E Hudson Canyon (SPAdes) (version 2) | ecosystem: Environmental > Aquatic > Marine > Cold seeps | place... | reverse complement strand
AATCGGCCCGAGCACTTTAGAAAAGCTCGGTGCGTATGCCAATGAACGGCATATTAGTTTATTTAAAGCCTGTACAGAAATGGGTTTAACCCAATCTCTATCCGAGGCAGCTATCGCACGTCTACAACGATTCTGCGCATGGGTACTAAAAACCGCACAAGAAATGCAATTAGGCGATACCTTTGCTGTGATGCAGGTGTTTATTCAGCAAATTAATTATCACCAATGGATACAAGAAAATAGCAATAATCAGCAAGCTGCTGAGCGGAAGATTAAAAACGTTGACGAATTAATCGAGTGGTTAGAGCGAATCGCAAAAAGTAAAGATGATGAGGATGAATCAGAAAAAAGCCTCGATGAAATCGTGTCTAAAATCCTATTGATGGATATTTTAGAGCGCAATCAAGATGATCAAGCTGATGGCCAAGTGAGCTTAATGACCTTACACGCCGCGAAAGGTTTAGAGTTCCCGCATGTGTTTTTAATTGGTATTGAAGAGAATTTACTCCCTCACCAAAACAGTATAGAAACCGATAATATCGAAGAAGAGCGCCGCCTAGCGTATGTTGGAATCACGCGAGCACAACACACCTGTACCTTTAGCTACTGCACGCACCGTAAGCGCTATGGAGATATTAGTGAAAGCGATCCGAGCCGATTTTTACTTGAACTCCCCGAAGAAGATTTAGAGTGGGTGGCGAAAAAACCGGTCGATAAAGCCGAGCAAAAAGTACGCGGAAAAGCCAATCTAGCGCATTTAAAATCGATGCTATCGTAAAGCGTGGCGATCAGTTAGAATAGCCATTCAAATACGCGCCTGTAGCTCAGCTGGATAGAGTACCGCCCTCCGAAGCCGAATGTCATTTCGAATTAGGGGTGTGGGGTGAAAGTCAAAGCAGCAAATCAAAAAAACAGTTATAATTTGTGATCAAAATATATAAGCGCCCGTAGCTCAGCTGGATAGAGTAACGCCCTCCGAAGGCGTGGGTCGGACGTTCGAATCGTCTCGGGCGCGCCATTTTGACATTCACCCTAAAATCGTATTTTTCCCTCTGTGACTTGTGAGTGACACATCTGTGACATAGCCATTAAAGCTAATTAGTGTAATTTAAGGATTTTGACACCCGCCCCAGTTTCATCTTTTACGGTCGATAATCGTAATTCTGGTATTTATTTTGATTAAGTATAATACTGGTGATTTACTTTTACATACTTGCCTAAGCAATAATTCTCAATTGTTCCTGTATATTGTCCTTAATTATTTTACATAAATTTTCCAGTTCATTTAATTGCTTACTACGCTCTTCAAGTACTTCTCTTTTTTTATCTAGTTTTTTCTGGGCATCATCGTCTTTATTAAGTTCTGCCTCGTAATGCTGGATAATGAATGCCTCATGTGACTCACTAATATCAGATATGGCTGCCATCCAATTTTTAGTTTCTTCACTCACTGTGCTATCTAATGCCTGAGAAAAAGAAAACTTAATTAAGCTACGAGTATTTTGGTCTAAACTTCTTGCAATATTTACCCATAATGCAGCTTCCTCAGATAATGAGGTCAACTCGATCTCAGATTCAGTATAAAAAAATGGACGTGAATTATCAGGATTTATGCGTTCAATTGCATGAAAAATTTCATCAAACTGCTCAAAAGGGCGTAGTCCTCTAGGAAAATAAGCTTGATGATGCCACAATTTTAATATTGTTTCGAAGCACTCCTTACTAGCAAGTGTGTTATCACCTTGATTTGTTTCGATGGTAATAATTTGTTCTGCAATATAATGCGCCATCCAATGACTAGTTGCATCTCCACTGCCAGATTTAAAATTATCAGCTAACTTCTTTCCTAATGTGATAATTTTTTCTTGTATCTCTGAGTTTTCCATCTTGAGAGAGGATATAAATTTTGTTGTATGGGAGTTGATATCCGATTTCATCATCTGTTTTTCTAGAATAGTTTGAGTTAGTTAAGCGTCTTTGAATCTGCACTTCTATAGCCAATTCGGAATTAGTCTTTACACAAAGGTCTAGCAAAAATGAAAATGAAGCCTGTAACCTATTACCTTGGGATATGTAATCATCATACTTCGAAATTTTGCGATCTTCACTCCAGATTTGATTGGTTAGTGATACCTTACCCGAATCAAAATTAGACCAGTTGCGGTATTCTGAGTCACTTACCAAATGACACAGGTCAATGGCAGATTTAGAGATCTTATAAGGTGGATAGCTAATATTCCCAGCGAATGGGTCATATTCATCTAAATATTTTTCTGTATCATCACGGCATACCCATTTTTCTAACCGAAAAGGTTTTTCAATTTCATCAGGCTCGGACTCCATAAAATCAATAAGTTTATGGTATCTAAGGTCATCATTTGTAATGATAGCATTTAGTAAAGACTGCGATGCGCCGCTAGGAACTAATAATGTATGGACATAAAATTCTTCATTATGTCCATTAGAATAATGGTTCCAGTGACCAGCCACATTGAGCCAAGTTTTATTATTTCGTTCAGTAAACAAAGTTTCAAGAAAATCTTCTTGGCTAATTTCCCATCTCCAACTATCACTTTTTTCCTCATTAATCCAAGGTGGACGCTCCAACGGGATAGGGTCTCTTCTATCGGAAAGCCATTTATTATCCATTCTGCTTAGTGAATGCCGACGAATCCAATCGCCCCATTCATCTTCTTCCCAATCATTAGAATGAATAACAGGCATTGCATGTAATAGCTTTGAGGCAACACATAGCATTGCATGATAGGATAAATAAAAGCTGTAATTATCGATTCTTGGGTAGCTTCCATGGCTATGACTTATTCCTCTATCTTCATCATAACGCCATAAATTTATCCGTGGCTCAGATATATAGCTATCATCTAATTGAATAGCCCAGTCTTTTAAAATAACCTGTCGAGCTAAATCTTCAATTTTCTGACTGGAAATGCCAAACACTCTCCCTAAAGGTTCAAACCAATAAGGTGGAAAGTCAATACCAAATGATATTTCTTGGTTTGTTTCTAGCTCATTATTAATATGCCAAGGCGTATCGAAGCTTTCTTTATATCTATCCGAATATTTGATGGGGAATGGACTAGACAAAATATTCTTTAGATTTTCGATAGTTTGATGTTGATAAGTATTAGGACATGCTGTCTCAATTGCCATTGCTATATCAGTCGAATGTTTTTGTATTAAAGCATGTGACTCGTCCATTGCAATGGTAGAGAATATTTCACTATGTGATTTTAATAAATTAGGGTTATCTATTACAGAGCGAGATAGCGCAATCAACAAGTATTGCTTAGCATGTAGCAAATAAAATGGGTAACCTTTATAGCCAAATGCATCGACTTTTCCATGCTGCATCCACTCCAATAAAGCATCAATCTCATCTTGACACCCAAGCTCATAAAGTCGTTTTACGGCATGAACTGATCGCCAGCGTTCTGATGACTTAGGGGACCCTAAATTTGCCCAGATATAGCCAGTAAATGCCTTGCTTATATCAGATGGTGGTAATAACGATTCACTCCATTCGCCATCAGCGTAATCTGAACCTATATGTTCCTCAAATCTAGACAATGAATAGCTCAATAAGCTATTGGCCTGCTCAGGAGTAATTAATAAAACTGAAGTCTTTGCAAAACCAAAAAATGTACTCGCCGAAACCAATTCGTGAGACTCTGAAAGTCCTTTTAAAATGCCTTCCTTTATCGCAATAAGAGTCTGTTCAGACTGACCAATGGTATCTAAAAAATGATCACGTTTATATGAATTTGTTAGTTCAAAGACAAACCGTTTTGCTATGAGTGAAATAGACTTTAGCCAAAGTTTTTCCACACTAGGTTTACTTTTCCAGCTTATTGGGAAATTATCTAAAGCACGTTGAATGTCATAAAAATCTGCACTTTCAGCATCTGCGATAGCAAGTAAAAACTTTCCAGCCTTACTAACCGTTATAAGCTTGAATAGTTCCTGCCAGAAACAATCAAAATCTCTTGGCACATCTGAGCTATCAAATATATCAATGGCTTCACTAAGACCTTCGCTACGAGTAAGCTCAATTCCGCAAAGAAGCTCAGTCCAGTTATGTTCTTTTTCTTTTTCCGTATCATCTCGTTGATAGAACCTTTCATCGGCTTCTTTTTTCTTCTTACTGAGTGCCTTTACGTTGTGTAACTCTGAATAATATAGGTCGTATTTTTCAGCTGACTTCTGTATATCTTGCCAAATACTCCCCGTAACTCCTGTTATTCTCAGGTCTCTTACCAATGTATCAAAAATAATTTGTTGTTTCGCCTTATTGCCTTCCTTATCTATACATAAAAAAGCAAATTCTTTTAAATCATATTCCCATGAAAAAGCAGATAATGACCAGCCAACACCCGCAGGGATTAAATCTAAATTAACGGATTTTTTAGCTAAAGCAGGTAACAGCCTATCTGACCAACCTATTCCCCGGTCTTTCCAGCGACTTAATATCGCAAAGGCTGATTCGGGGGATAATGATAAGCATGTTTCAACTGTTTCATTACGGTTGAAATATTTTTCATTGTTCTCACCTATCAGCTCAGCACAACGCATAAACCGATACGCCATTTTTGCGGATTGAGTTTGATTCTCAGCACTACGTTGCGCAACAGAAACTATCGCTTCCCAGCGCTCAACAGCCTCGTCACCAAACTTTGATACCGATTCTATGGCATTGTCAAAATAAGCGGCAGCATCTTCTGCGTTTACGGGTAATACAGCGCGTGCAATCTTGATAAACCAATCAGCATTACTATCTGGATCATCAGAACTTATTTTTGCAATGTTATAACAAAATTCTTCTAGCTTATCCCTAAGCTGTCCAAGATAATTTATTCTGTATACTACCCTTAGTTCATTAACTTTATCAGTTAAACGAAATTTTGGCTTTTCTTGGGATAGGCCCTCTAAGTAATGGTTAATTTCCATTTCATCAGGCTTACCCAAAAGAATTAGATTATTAAATCTTAGTACTGCAATTTCAAAGGGAAGAGGATCATATTCTCGGTAACGGTGGATTGAAACTCCTGCTGACTTTTTACTTGCTTCTTCATGAGCTTTAAATAAAGCTATATTTTCACCAGAAAGCATTCTTGCTCTAACCATATACCAAGGCAGTAGAATGCCTATGACTTCTGTGCACTTTTTGATTTCTTGGTTATTTTCATAGTCTTTTTCATTTTTTAACCAAGGTTTAGGTAATAATGAGCTAATCTCAGGATTAAAATCATTAGAGATTGCAGCATTAATCATAGCAAAGCGCATAAACACAGTTCTTTGCCCATCGTTATGCTCACTTGTTATTGAGTGTGTTGTAGGCTCTTCAGCTGCATATATGATTAACGCTTTCTTAATGTTTTTAACGCAAAGTTGTTGAATTATACAAACTTCTAAAAATGAAAGAACGGCTTCAATTGTAGAATTTTCCATATAAGAAAACTGAGGAATATCAAGCTTTGTTTTTGTGTTAATTATTATATTAAGACAGCGACTTAGAACTTCTTTTTGAGGCAATTTTCCAACTGTTATTAACTCATTAGAAATGGCAATAACAAAGTTTGGGCAATCGCGGGCAAGTTCCAAAATACTTTCCAATATGGAAAAGTCAGCCCTATCAACTAACCTTTTTGCAAATAAACTGCCTACTCGAAATATGACTTCTGGTGGATTCCACCTCAATATAAATTGAACAGCATCTTCTACACCAAATAAATTTAAATGAGCGTTAGCCATTTCAACAATATCTTGATCTGTAAAGCCATCTTGGTGATGATGCTCATGCTCATCTAGTTTATCTCTAGCTTCAAAATAGAGTTTTATCCACTCCTCCCCTGACCTCAGATAAGCTCTTGCTTCTCCTTTATACTCATCCACATAAGATAAAAGAGATGCTGAATATATATTTTCTGAGCCTTCCCAACCGCCACGCAGTAAGCGCCGATGAGATAATTCTTGTAACCGCTCGTTAGATTGAAGAGGGGCAATAAGGTCAATATTATTAAATAACAGATTAAGTTGACGAGTGTCACCAGAAACTTCTTCGCCTGCACGAAAAGCAAGCTTAGCTGCATCGGCATATTTCTTTTGCTTTAGTGCTGCTTTAAAAGCAAATTGCAAACGATATACCCTAATATTCCGGGCATTAATTGGGCTTTCAGGTAATAGATCATCCGATAATGCAAGCTCAATTAATTCATCATATTGCTCAGCTTGCAATAATAATAAAGGTAAAACTTCAGCAATATATGGAAATTCCGTAGCAAGTGGTTTAAGTTTGGCAATATATTGGCTAATTTGATCAGTTGTCGTACGAAACATATTTCGGAACCATGTTTCTGTTGGTTCATCTCTAAACTGAATAGCATTATCAGTTAGCCAGAGAGGTCTTCCTAAATCAGCAACAAAACTTTTAACTTTTTCTTCTGTTACACCTGATGCCGCTGATAATATGTGAACAGGTATAAAGGGGGGTAAATTTGCTAATCCAGTACAGATGGCATCAACATAGTCTTGAAAATTATCAGGCAGGTCTTCTTTTATCTTTATAACAGCCTGTTCAAGTTGAAGCTCTATCAAGTCATTGACGGTTGTTCCTAGCGGTCCTAGTGACAATAAAACATTACGGATTGAATCTTCACCAAGATTGAGTGCATTTGCCTGAACTCTAGGGTTTCCATCCGTTAGCCTTTTAAACTCATTGCCGTCAGCTAATGCGGCATCAGGGTACTGTGTTTTTAAATGCGCTAGCGTTTCCTTTTTGCTAAAGGGGCTAAGAGTTAAGCGAATAATTGATGATTTTGGTTTTAGTAGATGAACCCTTTCTGGACGAGAAAAAAATATAATACGGCATCCATCAGGTACATCTTCTTTAAGAAGTTGACTAGCAAAGCAGGTATCTCCTGCTTCATCTGCAGCCATTTCAGCATTATCTGCCGCATCAAACATAATGATTAAAATTGCAGCATTATTATTTTGCTTTAAAGCATCTGCTGCAGATTTTAAACGCTGTAAGAATGTACGCATTAGACGATCATCTTGGTCAATGATCTGTGGAATTAAAGGTTCACATAGCCCTTTTTTTGCTAGTTCATTTGAAATTTGAATAAAGGCATCTGAGAGCCTATGACGCTTTGCACTTGGCTTTCTATATTGTCCACCACCAAAACAGTCATAAGCTATAGCTAACGAGCCATTTGAAGAATCACCTGCTAGCTGACAGCATAAAATTGATTTTCCAACTCCACCACCTGCACTTATTATAACGGGTGTCTTTGCCTTTATTATGGCAGAGCGTAATTCCTCATGCTGTTCACGATGGACATACTCTTCAACTTTTTCAAATAATGGAGAAGCTGGAAAAAGCTCTTTTTCAGAAGTCACCCCAAATATTTGTAATACATTCTCACGAACAATTTTATTATTCTCGGGGGTAACAACTTTTTCCTGAACCAGTGCAACAAGGTTATTTATGATGCTCTTATCAATAACAGCTGAGCTTAATGTCACTAACTCCTTATGTATTTCATGTTTTTGAGCATCATAATTACCTTCTCCATCAACAAGTTTTAGCGACTGGCAGAATTTTTTTAGCTCGCTATTTGACAGCTCTGTATAGCCTTCAATAATTGTTTTGAATCGGCTATCAGCTTTTTTACCTTCAGATAATTTACGAATATTTTCTTTAAAGTCTGCACTGATTGGACGATTGGTGATGATTGAAAATTTTATGGATTGATAATTATGATTTTCATTTTGTAGTGCGTTAAAGCGTTTAGCAAAGCCTTCAATCGTATTTTTAAGGTGACTAAGGAGGAAGTCCTTATTGAGCTGTGCAGTTGAATGTTTTAATTGAAAATATTCTACAGACTTAGTATCGTTTGCGTCACTGCTATATTCAGCTACATCAATAACAAGTTCACCCGCAAGATCATCATTTGATCCTTCAATAGTAACTGTATCTAAAGGTGTATTAAAATCTAATAACTTAAGACAACGCCTAGCAGCCCAGCGATAATGAAATATATCGCCTTCCCTAGAGCAACTAACTGAATTATATGTTTCTGCCACAAGGTTAATCCTATCTAAGTTATGATTATAAAAACATAAATTTAGAAGTTAATTTACATTTAACAATTAAACTCTAAATAGCTTTATTAACCGTAATTTTCAATTGTATTCGTAGTTTTTTTATCCATCGTCGCATCAGTCATTTATAAATTCAAATAACTCTCCAACAGTGCAATCAAAATAAACACATAATTTTTCCATCGTTTCTAGTTCAACCCTAGCTGCTTCTTCTTTATATAAGAGAGTAATAGTATTGCGGTGTAAGCCTGTCTCCCGTGCTAAATCTGCAATCTTAAGTTTCTTTTTACCCATCAGTTCGGATAGATGGCATTTGATCATAAATCACCTAAAGTATAAAAATATCATTCTAAATGAAATTAATGCTTGTAAAATGATATTTTGAGATATAAAATGTTATCCAAGATGAAATTTAGTCATCTTAAGTTGTTTTTTTATATCCAAAATACCAGAGGAAAGTCATTATGTCTTTAACTTATTTAACAACCAATGAATTATCAGAAAAAATTAAATACAATGCGCGCACTATACGTAATGTTTTAAAAGATAGCGTACTACTTGAAGGTCGTCACTATGTTCGCCCTTTTGGTGGTCGTAAGATTTTATATATTTGGGAGCATATTGAAAATGATATGACGCAAGTACAATCTGAATTTTCTATCCCAATGAGTAAGGGAGGTATATGCCATGGGTAATATCTGTCCACGTAAAGAAACAGGAAAGTTACTATTTGATTTTAAATATCAGAAAGTTCGGTGCAGAGAACAAACTACGTTAGAGGATACCAAGGCCAATCGAAAACGTTTACAAAGCGTAATGGATAAAATTGATGCAGAAATTACACTGGGTCAGTTTAATTATGCAGCCTATTTCCCCAATAGTGCCATGGTTACGAAATTTGAAAAACTAGAAACCCAAAAGCGAATTATGAGTGGTGATATTAAACCCACCTTTAAAGCATTTTCTGATGAATGGTTCGATGAAATGCAAGTAGGTTGGCGACGCTCACACCAGCAATCAGTCAGACAACTATTAGATGGACGTATGATGGATTGGTTTGAAGATAAAGAGGTCAACCACATCACGAAAGCAGATATCTTAAAATTTCGCGCCTCGCTCGGGAAAGTAACGCGCAAAAATGGTAAATCGCTATCTGCAGAATATATTAATAAACATATCAAAATATTCAGAATGGTAATCAATGAAGCAGCTGACCGGTTTGATTTTACAACACCTTATAAAGGAATCAAACCATTAAGAAAACCGAAACCACAAATTGAACCGTTTACTTTAGATGAAGTGAATCTGATTATTAATAACGTACGTAAGGATTATAAAAGCTATTACACCGTACGCTTTTATACGGGTGTACGTACTGCTGAAATTGACGGCCTTAAATGGGAATATATTGATTTCGAGCGACGACAAATACTGATTCGAGAAACCTATGTACGTGGCCAAATGGAAGATACCAAAACGGATGGTTCTCAACGTGAAATTGAGATGTCTACACCTGTTTATGAGGCATTGAAAGAGCAACATAAAGTCACAGGGCATAGCATCTATGTGTTTGCCAACCGTGAAGGTAACCCCGTTAATTACAATAATATATCCCGCCGTATTTGGCACCCATTACTTAGGTTCCTGGATATTCCACGGCGTAAACCCTATCAAACACGCCATACAGCCGCCACTTTATGGCTCGCAGCTGGTGAAAACCCGGAATGGATTGCAAGGCAGCTTGGCCATACCAGTACAGAAATGCTGTTTAGAGTGTATTCACGTTACGTACCAAACTTAACACGGCAAGATGGCTCAGCGTTCGAACTCTTATTAGCTAAAACGGCTCAAACAAGAGCCGCTCAGGAAATAAAGGAGGAGTCATATGCATAATCAAATCTCATCCTCTAAAACACAAATAGAAATACAGACTAAACAAGCTAATCAGAATAGCCAGCCTATTGATCTAGGTAATTCAAAGACACTCTCCCTGTTAGTGAATAGTTTACTGCTATCTTGTGTGCCTGATTCAAGTATAAACCTATGTGTCATATTGGGTCAGTATGAGTCATGTTGTAACCGGCATGCTCTGTCATGCTGGGTCATACATGAGACACAGTGTGTCACCTTCCATCAGAGGCATGCTTTATTTACTTTTCTAGCCATCCAGTTAGACGCTATTATCTACGAAAGAGGTCAGTTACTATGAATACTACGACAATAACGACTCAAGTAACAAACTCAGGTATGCCAGCACCTCATTTTTCAAACTGCCCCGAATTAACTCAAGATGACACAGCATTACACGCTAAGCCAAAGTCAGCCAAGCGAGTGTGTCAGATTGAATCGATAGACTACCTCGACTCCAAAACAGAAATGGGCTATGTTTTCTTTGTTAAACAGATTGATGGGAGTCATAGCCAACTAAAATGGCAGTGGAGCTTTAATGAAACAAAAAATCTACCAGAAATTGGCTCAAGCTTATTAATAGAGCATGAACTACCACGTCTTATTCATAATCAAGAAATGGCATTGATCGAGATTATTGACTGGCAGGCGATTCAACCTTACTACGATCACGCATATTTACAGATGCTATTCAATGAAGTGGAAAATGAAAAATACTTAATTAATCTGTTAGACATAATTGCGGGAATAACAGATGAACGATTGCAGAAATTATTAATGGATATCTTCAATGAGCCCACTGTTGCTCTACCTTTTGTAAAGCTCCCCGCGAGTCATAACCATCATCACAGTTACCCTGGAGGACTACTGCAACACAGCGTAGAGTGTGCGCAATGGATAGATAATATCGCACGAACGACACTTACGCCTATCGAAGCAGAACTAACCATTACAGCGGCATTGCTCCATGACCTTGGAAAAATAGAAACCATGAGTCACAGTTATGGCAGTCAAATAGTGTCACATGAAATCATGACACTGGCATTAATAGAACCGTTACTCAGTGAGTTACAACAGCACTGGAAATCAGGCGCGCATGCACTAAGAGAAATGCTTAGTAGTTCACCCAGTAATGCAAAATTTCCAAAGCTCCCTGGCACACTACTGATTAAAATGGCCGATCAATACAGCACTTCACTATCAGCAAGAAACATGGCTTTTACAGGACAACCTGATTACTATTATTGGGCCAGCCTAAAAACACCTACCTCGGTCCAGTTCTTTAATCGGATATCCTAAATGGGGCAAGCAGAAACAAAGGAAAACCAAAGTACAAACTGGTTAACGTTGAGCGAAGCGCAAGCTTTGCTTGGCGTCAGCCGTAAAACGCTTTACCGTTACATGGATAAAAAACAACTGCAATATAAAAAATCAACCAATGGCAGGCGTTACATTGACGTACGAGCACTACAAACCTTTATTGAACAACACCTGATAAGAACAGCGAAAACAAAATCGACGGCCCAAACTCAAAGAAAACAAGACCCAATACAAAAATATCCTCAACAACAAAACCTCCAAATAGCTCAGCCAGATTATCCTGCCCTCACCACAAAAATTGAACAACTAACTCAACAAATAGAAAAGCAAAATAACCTATTTGAGACCTTTATTAAGCTATATCAGCCACAAAATATGCATGATATTTTAGTTAAAAAGGGATTACTTGAGTAAATCTCTCTTATGGGTAGCAACGAGCATATATAATTCTTGAACAATATTTTCTGGTATAGACACTGTTCTGCTCTTTTTCTTTTTGCCATTATGAATCGACAGCATTAATCTCATCTCCTTACACACAAGTATTGAGATCATTAAAAATCAATAGGTTATGAAATTGTATTGTTTTTGTACAATTGCTTGGAGCCCGCTATTTTACTAACTTTCCCTGCTTTACAACCTCCCTGTAAGTCATTGATTATTAATATGTAAAAAGTTGTGTGTAAGGAGATGCATTAATCTGTTGGCCAGCGCTTTAGCTTTTACCGTTTATATCTGTAGACTTAACCGGAGGTTAAACATACCAATTTTTTAATATCTTTGGTCAATTAGTTATTGCACTGATATTAATTTATTTTCTTTATAAAATTCCTCAAAAACAATTTAATGATAAAGACAGTATAAATTAAAATTTTATAGTACACTTAGCTTGGTCGTTAAGTTACGCATGTGTTATCACAAGGAAAAAGTGAAATGAAAGTGAAAGGAAAAATCACATCTTGGAATGAAGAAAAAGGCTTTGGCTTTATCACGCCTAATGGGGGTGGAAAGCACATTTTTGTCCATATTAATGCCTTTAATAATCGAAAAAAAATACCTGCGATAAATCAATTCGTCACCTTCGCCCTCTCAACCGATAAACAAGGGAGGCCTTGCGCTGAAAAGGTGATTAGAGCAGGCGAAGTGTTATCTAAAAAGGCAACAAAGAGAAACGGATCTTTTGCTTTTTTTGTTCCAATAATATTTTCTATGTTTCTTGGCGTGTCTGCATTAACAAATAATATAGAATTTCTAGTATTTCCATTTTATGTAGCAATTAGCTTACTTACCTTTATCTTGTATGCAGTCGATAAGTCTGCGGCACAAAATGGAGCATGGAGAACCCAGGAAAGTACTTTACATTTATTTTCATTGGCCGGAGGCTGGCCTGGAGCAATGATTGCTCAACAAACACTACGACATAAGTCCAAAAAACAACCTTTTAGAACCGTATTTTGGGTAACCGTTATGCTAAATATTGGAGGTTTGACTTGGCTGCATACCTCCGATGGCGGAGCAGTATTTAGTTCCATTATTAATAGTATTTGATAGTGGTAATAAGGCACTTCAGCTGACCGCAGGAAGCGTAGTTTGATTAAGCCGGTTAATTTTATATCAAGGGTTAGTGTGGAGCTGAAAGGTCACCGTATATCTTTCAGAGTCATCTTAGCTTGTTGTTAGGACTTAAATAACATTGGAGTAAATATGAAGTACGTAATTATTATCGTCAGTATTTGTATTATGAGTGGTTGTTCAACCCATATGACAAAAGTTACTTATAAAGGAAATGGAGTCTCAACAAATGAATTTGTGCCTTTGATTAACAAGGTAATTGTCTCTGATGAGAGAGGAACTGATAGTAATTGGCTAGGTGCAATACGAGGCGGGTATGGAAACCGTTTGAAAACCTTGAAAACTGAGGAGCCTACGAAAATTGTAGTTGAAAAAATGTTTCAAGATGCATTAAATAAAAGTAACCTTTTATCAAGCTCAGCTGAGTCACCTTATAAAATAAAGGTGGTAATAACAAAGTTTGATTGTAGTTATTACTTTAATAGAGAAGCTCATGTTTATATGAATGTTTCCTTGCTTGATAGCACTACTTCAAATGTATATTTTTCAAAAGAATATAAAACAGATGAGAAGGAGGGCGGAATTGGCGCTGGAATATTTGGCAGTGTTGATACTCTGAGAGACCTTGCTGAGATGACAATGAACAAGACTATTGATAAAACATTGTCAGATGAAGAGTTTATTAAGGCTATTGCAGAGTCATATAAAGTAATAGCAACCAAAAAGGTCAGTCTCGATTAATTTCAAGGTGACCAAATTTAATGGTTATTCAGAACTTAGAACACTAATCGAGTGTGGCCACTATATAGATTAAAGTTGCTAATTAAGGCCTTTAGTATTTATTATAATAATTTAAAAACTAGCCGAATTGTTTCATTGACTATGAATGATCCGGCTAATGACATTTTTATTTTTTCTACAGTTTTAAAGTTATTTAGGAGTTATTAAGTATATGAGTAATGACGCTATTTACTTCCCCAATATATTGCAACTTGCAATAAGTTTGAGATATGGAGATTTAGATTATTTCAATAAAATTGATACATACTATTTTGGTAATACTCCTGAGTATGATAATGATTATTCATTGATTGGTATAGAGCAAGCGGTGGAGTTCACAAATGAAATATACAAAAGCGAATATTTCGAGGACAAAGATTTTATCTCTCACCTAAAGTTTAATCCTTTAATGAAGCTTTTAGATATAAATGAAGATATTTACAGTATGATTAAAAAACCTTCAATATCTATGAAGGTAATACCCATCTCCTTACACACAAGTCTGATATAAGGGTGTAAAATTTCATTATTTTAGTAACGATGACTGAGACTTGGGCAGCAATGGAATTTCATACTTTAGATTTAGGTGATTCACGCCTTAATAAAAGAG
>Ga0209495_1001846_pt1 | contig 14316 bp, 11 predicted proteins | sample EN1Hudsemesocosm_FD_184629 | JGI IMG/M metagenome (GOLD analysis project Ga0209495, IMG submission 184629) | Methane-oxidizing microbial communities from mesocosms in the Hudson Canyon - EN1E Hudson Canyon (SPAdes) (version 2) | ecosystem: Environmental > Aquatic > Marine > Cold seeps | place... | reverse complement strand
ACAGTCCTCAGGGCCCCAGGCTTCAGGGTCATGGTGGTGATCAGTACCGTGGCCTTCAGCGTTTTTGGCTGTATGCTCATTGCTGGCTGGCTCTATGGCTGCAAGGTGTTCGGCCATTTTCTCCGGAGTATGATGTGCAGGATTAGTATGATCGTGAGCTTCAGCGGCTAATGGTGGCTCAGCTTCATCAGCTATTTCATAAACTTCTGCACCTAAAATAATAGGGGTTACTTGAAAGTGTTGCAGTGTACCAAGAATGATGCCCGCAAGAATGCCTGCCGCTAATGCAGCAAATACAATATTTCTGAAAAACATGTTTTAGTCTCGAGTGTTAGTTGTTAAAGCTTGCCTGTTAGCCACTTATTTAGTGACAAGGGAAGGCAGAACTGTGTCGAGTATCATGGGCTGCGTTATGAACCGCATCCATTGGCAACAAACCAACAGCAAAAACAATGGTCAATCCGAGAATAGCGGCTGCAAAGATCTGAGAACGCTTTGAAACAGAAGTAGAAAGAGTGTTAGTTGAAACTTGAGAGGAAACTTGAGTGCTCATAATTTAGAGTTCCTTAGTGCTCACCCGCACGTTAATTAAGGAGAATAAAATGTACCCATTGGTCTATATGACAGTGTAGTACGGTGCTTAGGGGCTGGTATCGGACTCATGACCGCTTTAAGTAAGGTCATCTACCGTTGCGGGGGCAGTGTAGGAATTGCTATGCGTACCTACTTCCCATTTAACCTGCCTTCATTAATCTGACTAAAGAAAATTGAATAAAGCAGGACCCTGTAAGAAACAGATGCTAACAGAAAACAAACAAACTAGTAAGGTTTTAGCCATATTCATTGAGAATGTTTTCTTAATATTTACTTACGTTTTATTACTTTTTTAAAAGGTTAAGTTCTGTTAAATCAACACACCTTACTTGCCTACATAGCTTCTTCTGATACGCTTAAAAAATCCGGAGTATTAAATGACCGCTATAAAAAAACTGATTCAAGAGTACGGAAATCCACTTGAATGGAATTCTGCGACAAGGGCTGCTTTGCTTTTGTGTATGACGCTGGCGGCGCATATGCAATATGTTCTATGGTGTTACTATCAGGCCTCAGACTTATCTCCAGAGATTAATAAAGAGTACGTTAATATCGCACTTTTTGAAGACCAGCAGCTCTATTTAAATAGCATATTGCTGTTCTCTGTCTCTCTTTTGTTACTGGTGTTATCTTTTCGGAAGCGCTTTCCTGACAGTGAGATTTATGAGCATGTCGCCTCACAATATTACTCATTCACACTGCTCTATTTTAGCTATTTTGTAGGTACCCTTCATATTGCAACGGGTGTTGTTCTTGCTGGCGCGCCCGTAGTTGGGTTTATTTTATTTAATCGAAGGGCTGTTCTGTTGGCTTTTGGTGTTTCATTAATTGGCCAAGGTGTTATTTCTTACGCAACGACGACGGGAGAGTTGCCTTATGCGCCTTTGGTGAAAAACCTTCAAGGGTCTGATGGTGCGTTAAGTCTTTTTTGGATGGAGACGATGTATTTTTTTGCAGCACCTCATCTAACTATCTTATTACTGTTTGCTTATCATGTATTAACTCAGTGGCGTCGCAGGGAGTATGAAGTTCGCCTACTCAGTTTGACAGACCCACTGACCCAGCTTAGTAACCGCCGTAGTATTCTTTCAAACCTTAACCACGAGCATGAAAGAAGCAGCCGATATGGGCCTTCACTTTCATTGTTATTAATCGATCTGGATCACTTCAAGAAAGTTAATGATACTTGGGGGCATCCTGCAGGAGACCAGGTATTAGTTGAAGCCAGTAAAGCATTAAAGTCAGGGGTACGACAGAATGACCATGTTGGGCGTTATGGTGGTGAGGAGTTTTTAGTGCTTTTGCCTGGTACCGATACCGAAGGGGCATATCGCTTAGCAGAGCGTTGCCGACAACAACTTGAAGCCTTAGATATTGATATCGGTGGAGGAAAAACAATTAAGATAACGGGCAGTATCGGCTTGTTCTGTAACGAAAAAGACAGGTCTGTTTCGGCAGATAAAATGCTCCACAATTCAGATGAAGCACTTTATAAAGCGAAGGATAGTGGCCGTAACTGTGTTATTAGAGGGTAAACGTTTAGCTATTCATCTATTGATAAAAATGAACAAACCGTCAAGAATAAGTAAAGCTTCTCAATAAAACAAAAATAAGGAGAAAAGGTTTGTTGTTGCTGACGGGGTTTAGTCTCGGCTGTATAGCCATTGTATTTCTTATTGTTGCCCGTGATTTTGGGCGCCTACTCGTTGCTAAAGTATTTTTAGTGCTTTTAGTGGCATCAACCGCCTTTTTGCTTAATCAAATAATTGACCCAGCCTGGAAATGGCTTACGGGTGATATCATGACAATGATTCCTGCCTTGTTTTGGTTGCTTTGCCAGTTAGCGTTTGCTCGACGTCCTCGATTGATTTCAATTTGGGCGGGGTTGGCGCTCTATAGTTTCATAGCGCCGGCTGTGACGCGTTTCTTTGGAGTAAGTAGTGAGCTGACGGGAGCTTTCAACTTTTGGGGGTGGCAGCTTCCTCGCTATACCGAGTATGTGCTGATTTTACATGGCTTGTGGGTGATTGTTGCTAGCTGGTCCGATGACTTGATAACGACGAGGAGGCAGTTACGGGGGGCATTGTTGGGTACTGTGGGGTTTGCTGCTTTATGGGTCACCATCTCACTCAATACTGGGTACGGCTCACCTTTGTGCTTACCTATTGTTGTAAGTATTGCAGCACTGGTTATCGCTTATCTTTTGCTTGAAGGGCGAGTTGGCGTTCTTCTAGGCCCTGCTAAACAGGCACTTTCTAGCGGCGAAATTAATATTGAGGATACTGGAATTCCGTGTTCGTCGGGTGAAAAGAACGCTGAGTTTGATGATGTTGAGCTTAAATTACAGAGTGTGATGGGCGAAGGATTTTATCGCACCGAACGGCTCACCCTTAATATGTTGGCGGAAAAAATTGAGCTGCCAGAATATAAAACCCGCGCACTGATTAATCAGAAGCTAGGCTATCGTAATTTTAACGACTACATTAACCAACTACGCATTGCTGAGGCGGGTGATCGACTGGTTAGTGAGCCAGATACACCCATTTTGAATATTGCACTGGATATTGGTTATCGAACATTAAGCTCATTTAACCGAGCTTTTAAAGAAATATTTGAGCAGTCTCCTACTGCTTATCGCCAATCAAAAAATGATGAAAATCAATAAAGGTGACAGCTGATTTGTCTGAATGCCTTACTTTCTCAAGCTAGAAATGACTTTTTAGCAGATCTTAAAACCCTTTTAAACCTTACGAAATATGATCGATTTTATTGATCATATTTCTCTTGTTATTCAATTAATTAAAGAATTTGCATAGTGCTATTTCAGGTATTGCACAGTGCTATTTTAGATTTTGCATAGTGATTCTTTAGTTCTGCATACTGTCTTTCATTGAGCATTAATCCGAATTTCTTTTATATGTTTACTTGAGTCATAAATGACAAAAATCATTTTTGGCGGGTGAAACCTAATAAAGACAAAGAACAAAAATAAGAAGGCTAATCGGAGAACGATCAATGAATAATTATAAAAACGTGCGTTCATGGCGTACTGCTTTGCTTTGCGCAGCAATTTCAAGTTCCATCCTATTAACTGGCTGTAAAATAAAAATAAATGGCGATGATGAGGATGTTGCGACCGTTGTTGACGGTTTGGTGAGTGTCGCGCCTGAGTCGGGTACAGATGGGGCTGTTGTTTCTGGTCCTACTATATCGACCACATCAGGATATGTTATTCCAGCAGATGCTATTTATGTTGCGCCTGATGCTCAAGATGGTGACGACATTACCAATGCATTACTTCTGGCTTTATTTGAAGTAGCTGATGATGCGGTTGTCGTTATGCCGCAGGGTAATTTTATCGTTTCTGAAACCATCACCGTTTCTGCTACTAATGGCGTTACATTAACGGGTTATGGCATTAATGAAACAAAACTGAATTTTGATAATGCTGCTGGTGATGACGCTTTCCGATTTGAAGGTGGTAATAATATTACCATTCGCGACTTTGGTGTTTATGAAGCGAATAAAAATGGCATTAAGGTGGTAGGAGCCAACGGCATTCATATTGCGTATACCGCAACGGTTTGGGAAGGGCCTCTGGAAGCGGATAATGGCGCTTATGGTCTATACCCATTGCAGAGTCAGAATATCCTGATGGAGAACAACTATGCCTTCGGCTCTGCTGATGCGGGTATTTACGTCGGTCAGTCGAATAACATTGTGGTGCGAAATAATACGGCTAAAAATAACGTAGCCGGTATTGAGATCGAAAACTCAACAATGGCTGATGTTTATAACAACCTTGCCGTGGGGAATGCCGCGGGTATTTTAGCGTTTGACTTACCAGGGTTGGAGCAGGGCTATGGCGGCAATGTACGTATTTTCAGCAATGATGCATATGCTAACAATGCAGATAATGTAGGTAACGGTGCGGTTGGTATTGCTCCTCCTGGTACCGGTATGCTTATCTTTGCGGTAAGTAATGTAGAAATTTATAACAACAAACTTACTGACAACGAAACCTCTGCTATTGAGCTTGCCAGTTACTTCATGGCCGATCCTGATGTGGAAAATTATCCAGCTAACTATGGCTTAACCATAGCAAATGGTTGGAGTCCCATAATGAAAAATATTTATATGCATGACAATTTTATTGCGCGCAATGGATCAAACCCACGAGGATCTTTGCTTACAGATGTAATTAATGGATACCTGTCATCATTCAATGCTAAGGGAGCGCCACAAGTATTCCCAGCCATTATTTATGATGGCATTGGAGAACTACTGTCCAATGCTGGTGCGTTAGTTGATTTCAACGGTATTGTTGGTAGTGCGGCGGCAGCGGATGGGGTGAATTATAACCCCTATAGTGCCACCGATTTAATTTGCGCAAACAACAACGTGAACGGTAACCCTGCCCCCAGCTATGAGGATGTTAATACGGGTCTCGTTTATGGCACTGACCCAGCAGACCCTGCCAACTGGAATGCAGACTTTACCTCCCCGCAAGCTTCTTTGCTAATTGATCAAATGGTGAATAACACTTACCTAAATTGTGTTCAAAACCGTTTACCTGCCGCTGTGGTTACGTTTAAGGGCAGGGCCTACGGTTGTACCGGGGATGACCTTGCTGAACAGGCATGTTCGTTGTAAGGCATGCCTGACCTCTTAGGTAGTCTTGAGTTTAAAAGGTGGGTATAAGCTGCCCACCTCTCTTGTTTACTTATTTTTTTGAGGAAACGTGTGTCGTGTTGATTAATCTGCGATGAAATAAGAGAGTTATTCATGAACTTAAATAGACTTTACAAATCTGTGTTTAAAAGTGCACTGGCACTGATTGCCGTTGTGACGTTATCTGCTTGTGACAATATTAGTTTTGGTGATGACGATAATGGTACAGGTGACGGTAGTGCGGGCTCCCCCGAGGTTGTACAGGGCGATTGTAACGCAGTTACTACGGGGGTTAACTGGGATGCTCTGATGACTGAAAATTGCCCGAATTTATCAGACTACAATTTATTTGCTGATAAAACAGATCCAACGGCCAACCCTAATGACAGTGGTATTCCTTACGATCTTTCGACTGCGCTGTTCACTGATTATGCATCTAAATATCGTTTTGTTTTTATCCCTGAAGGTAAAACTGTTAACTATTCCGAGCATGAAGTGCTCGAATTCCCAGTCGGCTCTGTATTGGTAAAAACATTTGCTATGCCTGAGAATACTTCGTTCCGAGAGGGTGGTGAGCTGGTCATTGAAACGCGCCTGTTAATTCTCCGTGAAAATGGCTGGGTAGCAAGGCCTTATTATTGGGAAAACCAGGATGACGCAATATTAGCTATTGCGGGAAAATCAATTCCAGATATGACCACCAATCATAACGGTGTTGATATAACCTTTACCTACGGTGTGCCAAAAGCAACATCCTGTACGTCCTGTCATGCAGTGGTTCCTTTGCTGCAGGATTCGGAAGATACCCGGGGGGCAATTTTTAAGCCTATTGGACCTAAAGCGCGCTTCCTGAATAAAGATTTTGACTACGGAGATACCATAGCAAACCAGCTTAGCTATTGGGAAGAAAAAGGGATTCTTGCTAACTTGCCTGTGAATATGGGGGAGGTCTCTAAGGCGCCTGTGTTTAGTGACACTACAGATATCAATGCACTGAACAGTGAGGATTTAATGGATACGGCTAAAGCGTATCTTGATATTAACTGTGCACATTGCCACCGGTCTGAATACACGCTACCTGAACCAAATTATGCAGGTGCAGCGGGTGGTAGTGGCTTGCAAGTAGAGTACAACCGTCCTTATGAAGAAAACCCAGGCAAGTTTGGTGTGTGTAAAACACCGGTGGCTGGAGGTCACACTGATTATCCTTTAGATGTTATTCCACAAGATGCCGATAACTCTTATCTGTTATTTCGTGTGAATACAACAGATCAGCGTCACCGCATGCCTGAACTGGGTCGCAGTACTGTACATGGTGAAGGGGTATCTTTGCTTCGTCGCTGGATTAATAATTTACCGGAGGCAAGTTGTTCTCCCTGATTAGTTGATCAGCGAGTACTATTATCTATTGTCGGCCAGTCAGGAAGGTTGGCCGATTTCATTTTCTGATAACGCTAGACGATGACACTTGGCTGCTATTATTATGGCGTGATGCAAAAGACCTTCTATCAACTTGATCAAATTCTCATCGAATATGCGACAATCTGGCGCGCCTCACCCTTTACTGTATTGCAACCCGCGTGGAGGGGGGATTATCCCGAGCTGTTTGATTGGTTAATGACCTTATCGGATAGCGACGTTGATAAATTACAGGGTGACGATAATTTGCTTTGCCAGAATATTGCGCCTTATTTTCCGGTTGCCCAAGAGATTTATACCTTAATTCAGCTGCCATTCTGTGAACAAATCTACTCTACAAATTATTTACAAAACAAAGGCCTGCAACGTCCTTATGCATGGCTGCGAGATGTTCCTGGCCGAAAAGTGGAGCAAATCGAGGCTTTTTCAGCTGCTATGGGTGAGGTCTCTGATCCTATACTTGAGTGGTGTTCAGGAAAACTTCATTTAGGGAGATATTTGGCTGAACAGTTTGACGTGCCTGTGCTTGGTCTGGAAATTAATACAAGTTTGGTAGAGCAGGCTAATAAACTGGCTCAGCGAATGAAAATGAACGCGAAAGTTGAACTATGTGATGTGTTGAGCGACGATATAACACGTTGGCTCAATAAGCAGCAGCATGCCATTGCGCTACACTCGTGTGGAGGGCTACATGTAAGCCTGCTAGATGAGAGTATTGCTCAGCAAGTTAAGCGTGTGACTTTAGCGCCCTGCTGTTATCACCGTTTTAATTCATCGGATGACTACCAGTCTTTATCTCAGTCCGCCCAAAAGAGTACGTTGAATCTAACAGTAGATGACCTCAGGAATGCGATAAGGCAAAGCAATACAGCACCTGACAGAGTGCGTGCTAAAAGAAAAAAACTACAGTCTTGGCGCCTGGGGTTTGATTGTCTGCAACGTGATGTCAGGTCTGTTGATGATTACTTACCCGTCCCCTCTGTTTCCCCGACTATTTTGAATGGCAGTTTTGCTCAATTCTGCCAGCATGTGGCCAATATTAAAGGGCTCATAATTCCCGAATCGATAAACGTTGAAAAATATGAAAAGCTTGGAGAGAAACGTTTTTTTGAGTTTTCCCGTTTAGAGTTAGTACGAATGACCTTTCGGCGTGCCCTTGAGTTGTGGTTAGTGTTAGATCGTGTGATGTATCTTGAAGAGCAGGGCTATCAATGTTCGCTAACTCAGTTTTGCTCACCTGATCTAACGCCTAGAAATTTATTGATTGATGCCGTCAGGTGCAGACATTAATAAAAAAGAAAACCGACAAATGCCAGTTTTCTTATCTGCTCAATTTCTAAAAATTACTGAACGGCAACCTCTAAAATCTCACGACTTTCCTTAAGTGTAATCGCTTGGTTTTCACCCAATTTCACCATATTGTGGTTTTCTAATTGAGAGATGATCTTGTCAATAGTAGCTGCTTTGTCGCCACCATGCTCAGTCAACTCTGTTGCTACATCAAGCTTATGGTAGAAGGCTTCTATCGCAGCAATAGTTCTTTCTGCCAAATCATCACTTTGCTTAAGACCAAACACATTTTTACCCATCTGTTCCAATTTAGCTCTTTTCACTGTCATTTGGTTTCTTAGCAGAGAAGGCTGAATAATGGCTAATGAACGGGCATGATCCACTCCAAACAGCGCTGTTAATTCATGTCCAATCATGTGTGTTGCCCAGTCTTGAGGTACGCCAGAACCGATCAAGCCGTTTAGTGCCTGATTAGCAGTCCACATCAGGTTTTCACGCCACTGATCATTATCACGATTATCATACTGATCAGCCAATACGATTAGGCTTTTAAGCAAGGTTTCAGCGTATCCATCTTGAACCAGAGCCCCTGTTGGATTTGTAATATATTGTTCACAAGTATGAACCCATGCATCCACAAGGCCATTCACTAACTGACGTTCTGGCAGGGTCTTCATTACGTCAGCATCAAGTACTGCAAACTTTGGCTGTACAGCAGCAGAGAAGAAGGGAAGTTTGTCGTGTGTTACCGCACGAGTGATAACTGCGCCAGCATTGGATTCAGAGCCGGTTGCGGGAAGTGTTAATACTGCGCCAATTGGTATCGCTTCAGTTGCAGTATGTTTACCAAGCAGAATATCCCAGCCTTCCCCTTCATAACATGCCGCCGCTGCAACGTATTTTGAACCATCAATGACAGAACCACCGCCAACAGCCAGAATATACTCAACATTCTCAGCTTTCGCTAATTCAACGGCCTTGTCTAAGGTTTCCATGGTTGGGTTGGGTTCTACGCCAGAAAACTCTAACCATGTATGATTTTTAAGGGCATTAGAAACCTGTTCGTAAACGCTATTTTTCTTAATTGAGCCACCACCGTAGATAACCAAAACTTTTTGGTCGGCAGGTATGATCTTAGTGATACTCGCAATTTGTCCTTTGCCGAAGAGAATATTGGTTGGGTTAACGTAAGAAAATTTCATGGTAACTCCTAATCAGTCGTGAATGATGTATGCAAAGAGTGTTTGTTCTTCTGTGTTTCATAAGTTGCATATTAATGTAGTATGTTCGGCTTATGAAGAGATATTTGTGGATATAAATTGCCTATTTATGCAATTTTGTATATTTTATACTTTTGGCGACTATTGTAATTGGTGTAACAAATGGGCGATTTAGCCGAACTTATGCAATCCTATGCAGATTTTAAATCACTTAATGAGCTTAATGGCGTGTGCTCCACTTGTGTACCTGGAGTGAATTTCTATCGTGCCAGTAAAGGCAGTAGCAAACAACCTTTGCTTTATCAGTCTGGCATTATAGTGATAGGGCAAGGACATAAGCGAATTCATTTGGGTGAGGAAAGTGTTCGATACGGTCCTGGTGATTATCTTGTCGTCGGAGTACCCATGCCCTTGGAGTGTGAAGCATTTTCTGACGGTGACCTGCCACTACTTGGGGTATCCATTAAAGTAGATCAGCAGACCTTACATAACCTAGTTAATCAACTCACAAATGAGTCTTTTCATACGAATAGCCAATATTCAAATGAACGTGTTTGTCTGGATCTTGGATTAAAATCAGAGTGCATTAACGATGCATTAAATAACACCTTTAAACGATTACTTATGGCTTTGCATAATGATACCGAGGCCAAAATTCTAGGGCCAGCCATTGTGGAGGAAATTGTTTATCGAGTACTGACGGGAGTTAATGGTCACGTATTGTTTGATTTAGCGCGCCATGATGGGCACTACGCCAGAATAGCAAAAGTGCTCAATCGACTTCATCATGAATATGCAGAGCAAATTACCGTAGAGAGCTTAGCGGAGCAAGCCAATATGAGCCTCTCTGGGTTTCATCGAGCGTTTAGGCAAGTCACCACAGAAACCCCTTTACAGTACTTGAAGAAAGTTAGGCTCAACAAAGCTAAAGAGTTGATTGTATTAGAAGGTAAACGGGCTAATGATGCAGGTATGTTGGTAGGATACGCTAGCCCTTCTCAATTCAGCCGTGAATTTAAACGACATTTTAATGCGACACCAAAATCTTTGGCGGCGCACTTATGATTAAAATCGAGGCTTAATATCGGGTAACAATCCGCCCACCACTAATCACCGTTGAAATCTCTCGGGTATTATTAATATCATCTCGAAAATCTTTATCTAGTATCACTAAATCGGCTTGCGCACCTTCTGTAATGTAACCCAGCCCTGGTGTCAGCTTCAGTTTTTCAAGATGTCGTCCGGGTAGATAGGTTGCAGCTGCCAGGGCTTCAATGGGAGTAAAGTCACACTTTTCAACAAGTATTTGCAATTCTTCGTGTAAAGATGAACCTGCTACGTTTGCAACATTTGGGGCGTCTGAGGCAGCTAAAATTGTAATTCCAGCGGCTTTTATTCGTTTAATATTTTCAAATTTTAGTTCTTTAAATACGTTTACTTCGTGAGCATAATTTTGAATATTCGCGGTCTGGTTTTTCAGTTTTAGACCTGATGGTGGGTTTTGGTATATGTCCAAAAGCTCTGCTTCGAGGATTTCTTTATCCATCTCTCCAAACTCTAGTTCACCCTGGAAGATTCTATCCATTTGGTTAAATACGACTAAGGTGGGTGCCATGGTGACATTGGCTTTTTTCATTCTGGCAATCGTTTGGTCAGAAATACTTGAGCGGTAGACGCCATGAACAAAATAATCGATTCCGGCATCAAGGCCTGTAATTAGATCAGCTTCAGAGCCAATATGAGCTGCGGCTGTGAGCCCTACTTTCTTGGAATGATTAACCGCAATGGTAACTTCGTCTACTGATAGGGATGGAATACCCAGGGGAATCTGGTCGATGACTACTTTAGTGAGCGAGGCTCCTTTGGCTTTGTATTCATCTATATATTCAACAATGTCTTCGTCATCATCTACGGAGCCTACTAGCTGACTAACTGCAAAGCTTGAGCCAGGCCAGGGAAAGGACTTTTTCATCATAAAAGATGGGTGGCCATCACGCTTGCTGATCATTGGGCCTGCATAAAAAATTCTAGGGTTAACCTTATCTTCTTCAACTACGCGCTTAACCGTATTTTGAATATCATTAATAGGAGCCCCCATGTCGAAAACAGTGGTTATGCCTGAGTAGAGGTATGCAGATAAATTACGGTCGATAAGTGTCTCGTTTGGAATTCTCATTTTCCAAGTTGGGGTACCTGGTGAGTGGGTGTGCACATGCATGTCGATTAGGCCTGGGATGACCATTTTTCCATTGGCATCAATTATTTTAGCACCAGCAACGTTTATTTCTTGAGTGCTTATCTGTTCTATTTTTCCATTACGAATGAGTATATTTTGGTTTTCTTTAACTGATTCGTCTGGATTACCACTAAATAGTTTGGCTCCCTGAATGACTATGGCAGAAGCGCTTTCTCCTTTAATAGCCAGAGGAGGAGCGAAAGAAAATAAAGAACAGCTGCTGATGAACAAGGTACTTAAAATAACCAAACCAAGCGTTCTTATTTTTAATAAACTATACGCTTTTTGCTTGAAATATTTATGCATTACTAACTTCATTGAGCCCCTGCCTGCTTGTAGATGTAATTAACCACTGTCCGAAGACAGGTAAATTTAGTTATAGATAATAAAATAGAAGAACGGAGATTAAAGTAATTGCAGTTGATTAGGAAATTTTTATAAATTGCTTATAAACCAAATAATGATAGATGCTTATTGTTTCCTTATTTTTGTCATATTTTCAACCTGCTTATTTTGTAGGGTTGTACTTATACAGCAATACATAACAGCACATTATATTTGGTAGGAAAAAGGAACTGTTGAAATGAAAATAATATTTGGCCCATTACTTTTTACATTACTAATTTCACTTAATGCATATTGTATGGAAGTTACGCAGGGTAATTCTCTGAGCTATAGCATTGTTGATACTGGAGTTACGACGTTCTATGGAAACACATCTGTTATACCGGCCCCCACTCAAGGTGAAGCGTTTTTTGGACAAGATGCTCAATACCAAATCAATGAACCGTCTTATTCCGACAATAGAGATGGCACCATCACAGACAATATAACAGGCTTGATGTGGCAAAAAGACATGGGTGAAAAAATGTCATTTGATGAAGCCGTAAAGCGTGTTGCAGAGTTTAACCTTGCTGGGCAAGGTGATTGGCGTATACCTTCAATTAAAGAGCTTTATTCATTGATACAGTTTAATGGAAGGGTAAAAGGCCAGAAGGCTATTGAGCCATTTATTGATACAAACTATTTTAATCAGCCCCTTGGAAATCGCAGCTTAAGAGAACGAGAAATTGATGCGCAAACCTGGAGTTCAACGCCGTACAGCGGGCGAACCATGAGGAATGACGAGACTGTATTTGGAGTTAACTTTGTTGATGGGCGCATAAAAGGCTACCCCAAATATAACCCTCGAACTAGAAAGCCAAATAAAATGTATTTTCGTTTTGTTCGTGGGAATAAAACCTATGGAGAAAACAGGTTTGTTGATAATGGAAATGGAACCATTGTTGATGCTGCAACCGGGCTGATGTGGCAGCAATTTGATAGTAGAAAAGGCATGAACTGGGAAGACGCCCTTACGTATGCGGGAAATTTAACCTTAGGTGGGCATGGCGACTGGCGTTTGCCTAATGCAAAAGAGCTGCAAAGTATTGTAGATTACAGCCGCTCAGTTCAAGCGACTAACTCTGCAGCTATTAACTCGATATTTGAAACGTCCAAAATCAAAGACCCTAAAGGGCAAACGCAATACCCTTACTTCTGGACAAGCACCACCCATCAGGATGGACGAAACCCTTACAACTCTGCTGTTTACATTGCTTTTGGGGAGGCTCAGGGAAGAATGCATGGTCGGCTAATGGACGTACACGGAGCGGGTTCGCAAAGAAGTGACCCTAAAGTGGGTAATAAAGCGGACTATCCTCAATATTTTGGCCCACAAGGTGACATAAGGATGGTGTTTAATTTTGTTCGGAGTGTTCGGTCAATTAAATAAGAGTGAATTAGCATTAGAAGGTCATAAATGTATGGGGTATTCGGCGCTATGGTCTAATCTATAAGAACCACTCTTGATACTAGGGGTGACGGCCACGAGGAAAACGATTGTGTTTAAATATTCGCTTAATTGCTTAATCGTTTTAATTACACTTCTATGTTCATTTACACTAAACGCAGAGACTCTTTACTTGGGGAGCATTGGTGATGACCCTGATGAAGAGATCAAAGAATTTAATAGCCTGGCTATCTATCTTCAAAAGCACTTGAATAGTGTTGGTATTGATAGTGTTAAAACGACAGTAGCCTCAAACAGTAAAGAAATGATGAGCCTGATTTCTAAACAAAAGGTTCACTTGTACATTGATAGTCCATTCCCCTCAATACTCGCAGAGCAAGATGCAAAAAGCACCATTTTCCTACGGCGGTGGAAAAAAGGCGTAGCTGAATATCGTAGTGTGGTTTTTGCACGAAAAGACAGCGGTATTGATTCACTGGAGAAATTGAAAGGCGAGGTTATAGCTTTCGAGGACCCATTCTCAACTTCATCTTATTTTTTGCCTAAAGCTACTTTGTTGGAAAAAGGTTTAAAGCTAAAAGAGGTTAGCTTAGGAGATACAGTGTCTGATGATATGACGGGATACTTATTCAGTGATGATGACCGGAACACTATGTTATGGGTGCTAAGGAAGAAAGTTCAGGTTGGGGCAATGAATGAGGCTAGCTATAAAAAACTGGCTAAGAAAAAACTGAAAGACCTGAAAATTATAGAAAATAGTATTTTTGTTCCCAGGCATGTAGTGAGCTATGCCCCGGGAATGAATACAGGGCTTGTTCAAGCAATAACGGAGGTGTTGAAGCATATGCATGATACTGAAGAGGGTCGTGCTGCATTGATGAACTTTTCTAAAACTACTCGCTTTGATGAGTTTCCGGGAGGCGTTGAAAAACAAATGGCTCCTTTAAAAGAACTCTTAAAATACAAATAATGAAAATTGGAATTCGATCTCAACATGCGCTGTATACCTTTCTGGTGACCTTAGTTATATGTAGTTTTATTATTATTTATGCCGTAAATAGTAAAAAAGCTGATATATACAACGAGTTTATTAT
>Ga0209495_1001845_pt1 | contig 14327 bp, 14 predicted proteins | sample EN1Hudsemesocosm_FD_184629 | JGI IMG/M metagenome (GOLD analysis project Ga0209495, IMG submission 184629) | Methane-oxidizing microbial communities from mesocosms in the Hudson Canyon - EN1E Hudson Canyon (SPAdes) (version 2) | ecosystem: Environmental > Aquatic > Marine > Cold seeps | place... | reverse complement strand
CGGTAATATTGCTTATAACCTTAAATTATTAGGTGATGATCCTATCCCGATGGGTACCGTTGGTAATGACTTTGCAAGTTATGCAACGTGGATGGATAAACACCATATCAATCGTCGCCATGTACACGTCAAAGAAGGCAGCTACACCGCACAAGCCTTTATCACTACGGATATGGACGATAACCAAATCACCGCCTTTCACCCCGGTGCAATGAACCTAGCTCACGAAACTCCTATCAAAGAAGCCAAAGATATTAGTTTAGCTATTGTCGCCCCCGATGGTCGTGATGGCATGATTCAACATGCTCAACAATTAAAAGAAGCAGGCATTCCATTTATCTTCGATCCGGGTCAAGGCCTACCGATGTTTGATGGTGATGATTTAGTAAATTTTGCCAAACAAGCCACTTATATCGCTTTAAATGATTATGAAGCACAATTATTTCAAGATCGTACCGGTTTATCGCCCGCTGAAATTGCAGAACATGTTGAAGCTTTGATCATCACTCGTGGAGCCGAAGGTTCGCAAATCTATACTGATGGGAAACGACTCGATATTCCTTGTGCTAAAGCAGAAAAATTAGCCGATCCAACAGGCTGTGGTGATGCTTATCGTGCAGGGCTAATCCATGGCATTATGCATGGTAAAGATTGGGAAACAACGGGGCGTATTGCTTCATTATTAGGTGCGATTAAAATCGAACAGCATGGTACGCAAAACCATAAATTTACTATGACAGAATTTGCTGCTCGATTTGAGAATAACTTCGGCTTTTCTCTTTAAACACCAACACTAGTTCTTTAACTAATACTCCCTATCCTACTTCTTCGGAGAGGGAGTATTGTTTGATATGAAGTAAATACTACAAAAACAATGACCTAACTTTTGTTACGAATCGCAAATCACAAAATTTATTGCTGTAGTAGCTATGCTATAGACTGAAGATGAAGCATTTATAGGGAAGGCCGCGGCAGGAAAATCTACTTGTACAGTTGCTGGCTCTAATATTCCATCACAGCTGTATGATCCTGCATTTCCTTGTTTAGAGTTAACGGTACATGTACCTGTTCTATTACCAGAATAAGTTACTCCAGCTGCTTCCAATGCTGCATATACAGCAACTTTTTCTGGGCCATTTAAGCCTGAACAGAAACTAATATCTCCTGACAAACCAAAGCTAGGAACAACGGTTGCGGTGACTGAATCCGATAAAGAGGTGGCGTCTGCCTCACCGACAATACCTGAATTACCGGTATTTACTTTTGCAGTGATTGTTGCTGGACCAACAGCTGTATTTGATGCAGTTACAAGTCCTCTATAGTAGCTAATTTCTGATAATGTCTCGTCATCTATTGCATCAGATCTCACACATATTTCTCCACAATCATCCGACACCCAATTTGCCAGTTTTGTTGAATTAATTTCAAAAAATGGAATATATTGCAAGGTATCATCATCACTGGCTAATATTTTTGCAGCTAAAAAAGTGGCGTAAGTTGGTGTTGCAGCAGTTGCATTATAAATAGTGTCAATATAAACACTTCTTGCAAGTAATTGCTTACTCGTACCAAAGCCCATCACAACACTTCTGGTAGGTATATCACCAACGGTATTGCTAGGTTTCGAGGTGGATGTATCTTTAACATAGTCACTAACGTAAGTTTTATAAAGTGCTTGTGTTGTAGGATTAGTATCCGACACATAAGTATCTTCAAAAACAGTTAATGTGCTTAAGTTCCAATCTTGAAACACGCGTAGCTTACCATTTACATATTTCATGCGACAAATTTCAGGGTAATTACCGGAAGCCGTATAGTTAGTAGTTCCATACGAAATAGTTGCACCCGCACCATCTGTTGGTAACGTTGAAGGATCAGTATGATCCCGACAACATGCAGTACATTCTGCAGGTTGCTGGTTATTTGCTGTTGTGCCTGTATCTTTAGTTACTACCGTCCCTTCGACATCATGGATTGTCTCTGAACCATTTTCAAATACGCTATAAGCAGGTGTAAAAGATTGACCCGAGCTTGATGTACATAAACAATTTACAGTAGTGAATTGCTCTCTTCGTACTACTTCATTTGTATTATAGTTGTAGGTCACCACATCAAAGGTGACTTTATTATAGTCACCAGTATGAAAAACCTCAGGTAACGGTTTACTGGTTTCTTTCTTTAGTCCATCACCAGTATCTACATCAATACTAATAACATCTGGTGCCAAACCTGGTGTATAAGAAATTTGAGGATCGTCAATCGATGCCGCTGCAGTACCACCTATCGGAGAGCCAAGTGAAGGCGCAGTAGCGCTTACTATTCCGGTCATGGCGACACTTTGAGGACCATCTAAATCGGTCCAAGCCACATTAACGTTTATTTCTTGAGCACCTGCAATGGGGGCTGTTGCTAAGGTCCAACTTAAAGTGAAGACTTCCCCACCTATGGTGTATGTAGTGGCTGGTAGATTTAAAGCACCACTGCTTTCTGTCCCGCCCGCATTATCTGCGATTTCATCAAAATAAAATGTATTAACAACTGGGGTTGCAGGAATAGAAATTTCAGCAAAGGATCGCAAGTCTTCTAATTTACGCTCTGCAAGTGCAAGCGCTGATGCACGAGTTTTTGTTTCAGCAGCACTTCGTGTTAACTCACCTTGAAATTTTGCCAAGCCCATCAACCCTACTGCTAATATAACAACAGCGACCATAACTTCAATTAAGCTAAACCCATGATGATTTCGAGAAAAAGTATTCATTAGAAATCCCTCCAAGAACCTGCATTCCTACTTAAAAAATTTGTATTAGAACTAGTATATAAACTCTCAAATACATCTTCGTTATACATAGCGTTAAAAGTACCCGCGCCTAGATCCAAGGTACAATCTGAAATAAGAGAACCATGCATAGAAAAACCACCGACTACTGCAATATCAGTTGCGTTAGCACATAATGAAGTTGCAGGAGGATCTTCACTGCTATCAATGCCAAACACTATGCCCCATGCGTGCGCTTGTCCCTGAAATCCTATGTCACCAACAACTATAATAATGATTGGATCTGCTAAGGATCCCAGTTCACCACCATTTTTATCGCAGTCTCCAGTTACCCAATAAATTGAGCTATCACCTTCACCTGAGTTTTCATCAATTACATCACAATTGGCCACTTCTGTGGCTAAACTTTTCATTTCAGCTCTAGTCATACTAAAGACATAATCAAATGTATCATCAAATGCACTATGTCCAGGGTCTTCAACCACATCTTCTTTCACCGTTCCCCCTGCATTAGTCGAACTATATTCAGTGCCTGATAAACAAGCACATTGATTCCATGTCGGTAAATTACCAAAATCATCTGTTATTGTTGGACCTATACACTGTGTGCCTGAATTATCTTGAAAGTCGCCCGGATAGCACGTTTGTAATGATCCACCTAGATTTTGTGGATCATTACTCCATGTTGAGAATAGCTGTCCCGATTGGCTATCTCCCGAAGCTGTTGCAAATACATCACTCGTGGCCATGTTGGGGTTACCAATCACCGTGAATGTACCACCGGCAGTGACGCCAACAGCCATAACTGGTGGAACTGGGCCATTGTTAAGTACGCTACGTATAGAAACCATTTCTCTAATCACCGCATTACCCGTTGTATCGGCGGAATTACCTGTCGCCACAACCGTCATAAAATTACTAGGGTCAAGCAGGTAACCGACATTATAGGTATCAAGAGAATCTAATGCGCCAGAGGCAACATCATTATATTGCCAGGTTGTTGCCGCGGCGAAATTACATGGAAAGGTAACTAAATCTGGGCACGTGGCAAGCGCGCCCATGAAAGTCCCTACATTATTTTGAATAAATGCTTCTCCGAAATCTAAGCCGGCCTGTGCTGCAGAAAATGCAGCTTTTGATCTATAGTCGTTGCCCGATATACGTTGGTCTTGCAAACCTACTCTAGCTGCATACACAGTTACTAGCGTTAATATAAACAGTAATACCACTGCGACTAATAATGTCGCCGCACCTTTTTGATATTTGTATGACTTATTCATAGTTACACCTCTTAAATCACAATATCATTTCTAAGACGTACTTTTTCAGTGATCATGCGACTTACGTCCTCATCATCAGCTAACATGCCAGTCAAAATTAATTCGATAGTAATAAACGTCGCACTCCCCCCTACCGGCACAGGAACAACTGTAAACGTCGGTTGGCTAATAAGCACAACAGCATTGTCCGTTATTGAGCTCCAGCCTGTTCCTGTGCATACATCAAAGTCGGCAGCACTCACCTTCATTTCTAAATGACCTTCATTACCACTAGCACCAAGCCCATCATCAACCCATTTGTAACCGATATAATCCATTGCACCACCTGCAAGTCCATCACTCTCAACGTCGTAAGCAAACAATATGCAATTCGCAATCGCGGTATTTGTTTCTGCTGCATAGGCATTTGCCGTCGCAGGCGTTCCCCAATATCCTGCTCGACGGAAATCACGTGACATAATCGTACTGGCGGCTTGCAGCTCCTGATTCAACCGAACCATTTTTAAGGTATCGACATTCGATTTTAATGATGTTAGAAAAATGCCCATTGTCGATGCCATCACTATCAGGCCAATCAACATTGCTATCATCATTTCAATAAGAGTTAAACCAAACTGTTGTCGTTGTAATTTCATGATATTAATCCATTTCAACTCGGCCAATAGCATTTACAGTAACGCTTTTTGTTCTACCTGCTGCACCAACTCTGAAGGTATATGTTTGCGCTGTATCAGGCATTCCCTGACGGGGATCGAATTCAACTACACCACCGACACTCATCTGAATATCAGTATAGTCAGCAGCTACAACATTCTTTGGTATAGCATCCACCTCACACGCATTACTAGTACAATCACAAGCGGTCCCATCATCATCATCAACACCAAAGCACCAGCTGGCACCCGTTGTCGCCTGAAAACGGATCACTTCATTTCTTTTAATTGATTCAGAGCGAGCAAATTGTAAATCTGCAAAAAGGTTCTCAGCTGCGCCAACTAGACGACGGCCTTCTAAAACAGATTGGAATGAAGGCAATGCGATCGCGGCCATGATTGCTAAAATGGTTACCGTAATCATAAGTTCCATCACAGTAAAACCTGATTGCTCTGAATCTGCCATAGATTTAGCCTATTAATTTCTTAGAAACTAATTATAGCTCTCCTTTAGTTGTATTTGATAGCTAAAACAACTTATTATTAATACGATATGTGACAAGCGTCACATATCAATAATGACGTGTCTTTACATTTAGTCTATGGTTAGATAGACAAAACCCACTTTCAAGGTGCTCTCATGAACATTAAACTTTCAAATGGTTTTACCCTTATTGAATTAATGATTGTTGTTGTTGTGATAGGTGTTCTTGCAGCTATAGCATTGCCGGCCTACCAAGATTATGTAATGCGCTCCAAAAGAGCAGATGCTAAATCAGGCTTATTAGCAGCGCAATTAGCTGAAGAAAAATGGCGGGCAAATAACTCTGCTTACACTAACGATATGACTGATCTAGGATATGCTGGAGCAAATACACAAGCTAGTCCTGATGATTACTACACCATCACTATAACAGGAGCAAGTTCGACAGCTTATATTGCCACAGCTACGCCAGTAGGATCTCAACTAACAAATGATACTGAGTGTGCAAATTTTGTAAGCAATCAAAATAATGATCAAACTGTAAGTGGCACACTTTCTGCCACTCCTAAACTTTGTTGGAACAAATAAGTAAGTTCAAATACACGTTAAATCATCATTCGCTGAATCTTCATATATTCCATTACCATCACTATCTTTGGGAAGGCGAACACGAGCTGTTTTACTAATAACCACTGCTCTGGCAAACCTTAAGTCAAGATCACTGGGGCATAATTTAAATGACCCGTTTTGAGATAACGTCAAACCATTAGATGTAAAACGAATATAATTACTAGAACCATATGCTGCCCACGACAAGGTATAATTTTCGTCAATCTTACCTGAAGAAATTACAGCCTCACCAATATCACGAGTCCCATCTTTGTCCTCATCGACAAATACAATCCAGCCATTTGTCCAATCACCACCGCACTGAATGGCATCATTACTTTTACATATAGTCACTACCGTATTACGTTTAATGGCTTCGCTTCTAGCAAAGTAAATTAGTGTAAAGAGAACGTTTGATTCACCATCAACTTGTTGTTTTCGGAAGATATCTCTAAATGAGGGAGTGGCAAGAGAAATAAGAATAGTTAAAACGGCTAGAACAATCATCAGTTCAAGCAAAGTCAATCCTTTGTGTTGGTACATTGTTGAAAATCCTTTTCAATCAATCTAACAAAATTCGATAGTATTTATAGTGCTGCAGTTGCTAAATTTTCGGCCCCATATTTAATGTTTAAGACTCCTAAAGCATCAAGTATAACAAGCGATAAAATACCGCCAACCATAATACCTCAGTCTCCGTATAGCTTTTCTCTAAGTAACTAATCGGCCATAGCATCCAGATATCAAAGAGTTGGAACAAGACAAATCTGTCTAGTGTCTATTGTCAACCAGATAGTGCAGCAATCATGATAACCAAACAACAGCTGAGGAGTCACTTTCCATATCCAGTTTGTCGATAACCAGCATATTAAACCATAAATCTACGAGGGACCATTTCATGTGTTTATTTAAAAATGTGACTAAGTACATATTAATGATTATTTTAATCTTTACACTTTCAATAAGGAAAGGATAAACTCGCAAACCGATAATTTCTTAATGAAATCAGATTAATGCCGTCATCAAAAATCAAAGCATTTACCATTATTGAGCTATTGGCCACGTTAACAATAGTGGCTATTCTTGCCGCCATTTCCGCGCCTAATTTTATTTCTGTTATTCAAAATAACAGAATGACAACTCAATCTAATGAATTAATGACCAGTTTAGCTTTGGCTCGCAGCGAAGCAATAACTCGCGGGGTTCAAGTTAGTATCTGTAAAAGTAACGACCAAGTTACTACTCCTACCTGTGGTGGTAGTTGGCAAGATGGCTGGGTAGTCTTTGTTGATACTAGTACAGCTAATGGCTCTATTGATTCTGGCGAAGAAGTCCTTCGTGTACATGAACCGCTATCAGAAAATACTACTTTAAAATTTGTCACTGCAGTTTCTCCTGCCTCTGACATTACTCATATCAGTTATACAAATGATGGTTTAGCTCCCAATGCTGCAAATAATTATTTTACCTTGTGCGATAGCCGTGGCGATACGAACCGAAAAGGGATTCAAATATCACCGACCGGTCGAGTCAAACGTACAAGCTCTAATGTTCCAGCATGTTAAAAACGAAAAAACAATCTGGCTTTAGCTTATTAGAAGTATTAATTTCCGTCGCCATTGTTGCGATTGGTTTGTTAGGTCTGGCTGCAATGCAAACTGTAGGTCTACAACAAAACCAAAGTGCCTATTTCCGCAGCCAAGCAGCACAATTTGCCTATGACATCACCGATAGAATGCGTGCAAACAGAGGCGTTAATGGCAATAACATTGATTCCTACTTGACTGCTGACCCAAGTTCGAAAGCCCTTAATACTGGCTGTTATGCAGCTGGCTGTCTTCCTGTACCGATGGCAGATAATGATCTTCGTGAATGGTACAACACATACATTCAAGCATTTCCTGGTTCTAATGCCACAGGCACGATCTCAAAACGTGAAGTAGCTGGAGAAACGACCTACCGCGTCACCATTAAGTGGGACGATAATCGAGATGGTAGTGTTGATAATGACGATCCCGATTTTACAACTGACTTCAAGCCATGAAAACCTTACACACTAGAAAAAAACAAAAAGGCTTAAGCTTGATTGAGCTTATGATTGCTGCTGCTCTGGGTATTTTCATAATAGGCTCGGTAATGGCCTTATTTATCAATAGCAAACAAAGTTACCGTGTCCAAGAAAATCTTTCTCGTTTACAGGAAAATGGTCGTTTTGCTATGAAGTTTATCAGCCAAGACCTTAGAATGGCCGATTATTGGGGCTGTGTAAATCCAATCAATATTACGAACCGTACAAATATTGCTGACTTTGATGTGATTGCAAGTGGTGCTATTTCTGGAAATCAAGGTGCAACTAAGGCACCAGACTCCATTACCATACGTGGGGCTTCATTCGCTGCTACGGATGTTACAGCTTCAAATCCGGCTAACGCAACGACCACTGCTATTAATGTGGTGGCGGGGCATGTTTTACAACGACTTCAGTTTGCTCTAGTCAGCGATTGTAGTGAAGGGGATATTTTTCAAATAACTAACAATATAGCCATGGCTACCACAACCATCTCACATGCTGGGCAGGACAATGCGAGTAATGATCTATCAAAACTCTATCAACCGCCAATAGCAAAAGTCTATCCCCTAAGATATGCGACGTATTCCATTAAGACGACTGACGGTCGTCCAGGCTTATACCGAACAGTTAATAATGGTGCTGATCAAGAGTTAGTTGAAGATATTGAAGATATGCAAATTCTTTATGGCGTCGACAGTGATGGTGATGGTTTTGCAAATTATTATAAAACCGCTCTCGCGGCTGCAGGAGAAATGAATGATGTTGTGAGTGTACGAATAAGTCTCGTGGTGAGAACCCAAGATGACAATTTAACATCAGCTAAGATGACTCATTCTATCTTCGATAATGATCCCCATATTCCAACTACATCTACTGCTGGCGATAATAGAATTAGGCAGGTCTTTACCTCGACAATTGCAATAAGAAACCGGATGGAATAATGATAAACATGAACTCAATTATTATTAAAAAACATCAATCTGGCGTGATACTTGTTGTCAGTATGATCATGTTGTTGCTTTTAACGCTAATCGGTATCACCGGGATGCAGGTAACCGGATTAGAAGAAAAAATGGCCCACAATTCTGTTGATAAGAATAAGGCTTTTCAGGCTGCAGAAGCAGCTTTACGAGATGCAGAAAGATTTATCGAATCAGCAGCATTTGTTGCAGCAAATGCTGCTCAATCAGATACCTGTACTGGCGGAGTCTGTACTAAAAATCGCGTGTATAGCAATATCGAAGATGATAGTACCGTACTAGCAAATGCCAAAACCTATACTTCTCCAGAACTTACCGGTCTTGCAGGCCCACCAAAATACCTTATTGTTCCTTTTGATGCTGACTTCTCTGGCACCGCTGCAGAACTGTATAGAATAACGGCCATTGCGACTGGCGCAAAAAGCACTACACGCTCAGTTTTACAAATAATTTATTCACCTATACCTTAATAGGCAAAACAGATTTTCAAGGAGTTGAGATATCATGAATAACAAGGTCATTCCACTACTAAGTATCATCACGATATTCTTGCTTGAAACTAGTTCTGTCTTTGCGATCCCCCTTGCGTTAAGTGAATTGCCGCTATTTGTAGTAAGTGGTGAAAAAGCTAATGTTTTGGTTATTCTCGATAATTCTAATAGTATGGATGAAGCGGCGAATGGTTCTGCCGTAGGAAGCGCCTCACCCAATAGTAAGTCAGTTATTGCTCGTGAAGCCATTAAGGATCTAATAACTAACTACACTGGCAAAATAAATATAGGACTAATGGCTTATCAACAATCAGGTGTAACTGCTCTAAATCTGGATAACTCACCATATGATATCAGTTATAATAACAGTGACTGGAATGCAAATTTCGTTATTACGTTAGCTAATAGAAACTCTCAAACCAAAAAATATCGTTTAGAAAAGTCTGATGATCCTGGAGAGTACATCTATTACAATGTAGCTTTGCCGTACTATCATAATGGTGGTGCTATAGGCGACACTACATATTGTTACTCTGCAGATGCTCAAACTCCATTAGGTTCAAATACAATAGTAGGTGCCTTTAATAATGGCGAAGTACCGCCAACCTATAATTCTGCTGGGCAACTCACAGCTGTAAATGGACCTTGGAATGACTATCGCTGTTTTTCACATAAAGTAGGGACAGACAATACACTCACTGACGGTGCCGGTTATAATTCATATTTATTTCACGGCGGTTTCTTTCCAACAGATAGCGATATAGCACAGGGCATAACTGATTTTGGTACCCGTATGTCATCAGTTCAAATTGGCCCTACGTGGTTTTCCAATAGCTCTCCCGGTCGCGGATATCTACACACACCTATTTCCGATCTTGATGCAAGCCATGCCAATAAATTAAACACCAAGCTCGGCAATAACGGTCTTTCACAATTTACCGACAACAGACCTACTGATATAAATTTTCCTTTACAAAATGCCGGTCATACTCCTTTGGAAGGTACTCTATTAACAGCAAAAGATTATTTTTCGAATCCTTCATCCTTACCTGCTGATGAAGGTGGTGGTGGGCTTACCGCATTACCTGAATCTTGTGATAAAGATTTTATAGCATTGTTAACCGATGGTTTACCCTCCACAAATTCAGACGGCACTACTGTTACGGGTCCTGCAATAGCACTGGCAAATGTTGCCTCCGCTGCAGCAGCACTTAAAACAGATGATATTGAGACTTATACTATCGGGTTTGCATTACCAGTAGGTACGGCTTCTGGTGCATTAAATTCTATTGCCGCTGCAGGAGGAACAGGAACCGCTTATTTAGCTAATGATCCCGTTTCTCTCCAGGCTACATTTGATACTGTTTTTAGAGATATTCTGCTTAAAAAAGGTGCTGCTTCTTCTGCAGCAAGCAACTCAACAACATTATCTAGCACAAGTGTTATTTATCAAGCTAGCTTTCACCCTGATGATAATTGGTCTGGTAACTTAATTGCTGAAACAATTACTCCCGTCACTTCTGGTGCGGCTACCAGCATTGTAAGAGGCAGTATACCGCTTTGGGAGGCTGCCACAAAACTGGATGCTAAACCTGCATCAAGCCGCGTTATTTTAAGCTATGGCCGAGATAGCAGTACCGCCATAGGTGGCATTCCATTTCGCTGGTCTAACATTGCTGCATTAGGTGACCAAACCGCTAAAAATGCTTTAGATACTGAACCTAATTCTTCCGTATATGATGGCCATGGTGACGATCGTGTAGCTTATCTTCGAGGAGGTACAGGGGGAGGCTCTGCTAGCCTATTTAGAACTGGTAGAGTAGGTAAACTTGGAGATATCATCCATTCATCTCCCGTTTATATGGGAGAACCTAATGCAGGATATGCAGATACTTCCTATGAGGGTGATACCCTCAGTTTTAAAAATATCTATGGTTCACGTACCCCTATCATATATACCGGAGCGAACGATGGCATGCTTCATGGGTTTAATGCTAGTTCCGGTGAAGAAGTACTCGCCTATGTTCCAGGTCAATTGCTTCCAAGGATAAACCTTTTAACCGCCCAAGGTTATGGCTCAAGCCAGTCACTTTTTCATCAATATTTTGTTGATGGAACACCAATGATAGCCGATACAAAAATAAACATGAGTGGCACACCTTTATGGAGAACGGTACTAGCCGCTGGTTTAAATGGTGGTGGCCAAGGTCTTTATGCTTTGGATGTAACTGACCCCTCTTCCTTTACAGAAGCAAATGCTGCACAAATTGCTTTATGGGAATTTACTGATGAAGATGATGCCGACCTAGGTTATACCTATCTTCAACCTAGCATTAATCAGACAACACATCAGTCAGCTCAAATTGCAAAAATGGCTAATGGAAAATGGGCCCTCATTATTGGCAATGGTTACAATAATACTGAAGCTGATGGTCATGTCAGCACCACTGGCCATGCGTCATTGTTTATTATATTTATCGAAGGTGGTCTTGACGGTGACTGGACAACAAGTGGAGATTACATCAAAATTGATACCGGAGAAGGAACTACATCAACGCCAAATGGTTTAGCAACCCCCACCCCTATCGTCAACAAAGTTAATGGTGCTGTGGATTATATTTATGCCGGTGATCTACTAGGAAATTTATGGAAATTTGACGTTTCCAGTACAAGTACAGGTGATTGGGGGATAAAAACCCCTAGTCATTCTCCTTTATTTACCGCAAGCTATACTAATAGTAGCGGTACCTTTATACACCAGCCTATCACTTCAGTTCCTGTTGTTGCTTCTCATCCAGATGGCGGATATATGATCGGTTTTGGTACCGGTAAATATCTAGAACAAAGTGATATTACAGATCATACTCCGCAATCATTTTATGGTATTTGGGACAAGAATGTGAACCCAGTGCATTCTATAGATCGTTCCGACCTTGTAGAACAAACAATAATCGACACACAAACTATAGGAAGCCTTAAATTCAGATTTGCCAGTGATAATGATGTCGATTATCCCACCAAAAAAGGTTGGTATATGGATCTACCAGAAGCTGGGGAGCGCGTTGATGTGAATCCACATCATCGTACTGGACGTTTTATATTTGTAACTCGTACACCGACTACACAGGCTTGTAAAGCAGGCGGCTCAAGCTGGTTGATGGAATTAGATTATCTAACAGGTGGTCAACTACCATTAAACCCTCTTGATGTTAATGGTGATGGTATTATCGATGACGCCGATTCCATCACGGTAACCTTCATAGATAAACATGGTAATCAAGTAACTGAAAAAAGAGCCGCTGGCGGCGTTCAATATGGTGACGACGGCATGATGAACTCACCAGCCCTCATCGACATAAATAAAGATCTCTACAACAAGGCTATTGTTTTGACCAATGGCACTAGTTTGGACGTACAGAATAAAAAACCACCTCCCCCTTTGGGTGGTGTTCCTACAGGTCGTTTATCTTGGGAAGAAATTCGTTAACACATGAGAATATAAATTATGAAAAAAACTTCATTAACTCTACTGCTGCTCGTAATTGGATTTTTACCCATTACTGGAGCAATGGCTGTCATGGCTGTTGCACCTGATGACTCAAGTCGAACTCCTGCTATAACGACAGAATCTCAATTTGGATTATCCGGAATTATTAGTCATTACTCCGCGAGTAAATCATTAATTGTTATTAATGGCATTAGCTACACACTAAGTGGTAAAGGAGATTTGTCTGATGCTGACTTACAAATAGGCCAACAAATAAAATTTAACGTAGAACGATCCTCAAACGAATATCAAGGACGAATAACTCGCATTTGGATTGAACAATAATAATGACTAAAACCTCATTTCAACAAGGATTTACTCTAATCGAATTAGTAATTGTAGTGACTATAATCGGTATTATTGTTTCAATTGCACTTCCCAACTATTACGATAGTGTTCGCAAAACAAGACGAAGCGAAGCTCAAACAGCTTTAGTACAAAATATGAATGTCATGGAAAGGTATTTCACTGAAAATAGCAGATATGACAACATCCTGGATGCATCTTTAGCAATAGAATCTACAAATTATTATGATATAAACCTTGTCACTTCGGCAACGTCATATTCTTTGAGTGCAGCGCCACAAAACTCTCAAACCTCTGATAGCTGCGGAACACTAAGCATATCAAGTATAGGTGCGAAAAATAAAACTGGAACTGGAAAATGTTGGTAACTTTCTCAAATCAGATATAGATACATTACCTGCATGCATAGCGCAGAAAATATCCCAGCAACCACATCATCAACCATAATACCTAGACCGCCATGTAGGTTTTTATCTAGGTAACTGATTGGCCATGGTTTCCAGATGTCGAAGAGTCGGAACAAGACAAAGCCGATTACGATCCATTGCCAGCCAGAGGGTGCGGCGATCATGGTGACTAGGTAACCTACAATTTCATCCCACACAACGGCAGAAGGATCTTCTTTTTGTAACCAATTTGCTGACTGCTGACATATCCAAATTCCGGCAATAAAGGCAGTAATCGTTAAAGCTAAATAAATAGCTAATGGCAGGTCTTGCATTAGCCAATAAATAGGTATCGCAGCTAAGGTGCCAAATGTTCCAGGGGCTTTTGGTGCTAGACCTGAACCAAAACCGAGACCTAAAAAACAAACTGGTCGTTTTAGTAATTCACGAAAATTAATCTTTGGCTGAGAAGTGGTCATATCCTAATCCTGTTACTGTTTGTTGTTGTCCATCTGCATCAATCATTCTCAAAGCTGATTCAGCTTCTATGATTCCAATTTGCGTATAAACTTCGCTTACTGTTGCTTCAAACGTTGCTTGTTTATCTGCTGGAATAGTAAAGCAAAGTTCATAATCATCACCTGAATTAAAAGCAAAATCATGAGCTTGTTTTGAATCAATTTTTTGTAATGCTGACGACAAAGGTAATTTTGTTAAATCCAATGATGCACCAACGCCACTTTT
>Ga0209495_1001840_pt1 | contig 14389 bp, 7 predicted proteins | sample EN1Hudsemesocosm_FD_184629 | JGI IMG/M metagenome (GOLD analysis project Ga0209495, IMG submission 184629) | Methane-oxidizing microbial communities from mesocosms in the Hudson Canyon - EN1E Hudson Canyon (SPAdes) (version 2) | ecosystem: Environmental > Aquatic > Marine > Cold seeps | place... | reverse complement strand
TATCGGGAATCTATTATTACGATATAGATTCCTGCTAACAGCCTGCAGGAATGACGAACTTGGATGTTGCTGAGTATCTATGAGCCTATAGGCTTAAATTATTATGTATCACTCTTCTGCTGAATATTTGCTTTTATAACATCCAATAACTGCTCATTTGAACAGCGTGATTTAATCAGCACATTTTTAATTTCTTCTGGAATCTTTTCATCCATTTCATAGGCAGAAAAGATAATAATAGCGGGCGGATTAGTATATTGCTTTAATTTATGACTAATTAATGGCAATAGATCAAGACCGTTACCATCGGGTAACATCAAGTCCAATAGCACTAACGAATAATGCCGCTGCATAAATAATTGTTCTGCCTCACTCACATTATTAGCATGATAAATATCCGCCTGCCCATCAACTAAAGTTTTAACTAAGCTTGCGATATCCGCATCATCTTCAACATGTAAAATATTGCAGTCTGACGGCCCTGCACTCTGCATCACAGCTTGCTTAATGGCTGACTGTAGTTTTTCTCTATCAATCGGCTTATCAATCCAGTCTGTGACAGAGGTAATACCACCCAATTCGACTTGTTTCTCTTGCGCTAAGCCTGAGACCATAATAATAGGTAAACCTGCATATCTTTCTGATGCCCTCAGTTCTTTAAAGAAAGCTAAGCCATCATAATCAGGCAATACAATATCCAACGTCATCACGCTATACTCATTTTTTTGCAACAATGACCGCGCCTGTTTAGCATTTAAAGCAACGTCTGATTTCCAGCCTTCCACTTCAAACATAATCTGTAAAAAAGAAGCGATATCTTGATCATCTTCACAGATTAAAATATGTACATTGCTTCCATTAGCTAACTGACTAACGGATTCAGAAATCTCGTGTGATTTACTAAGCGTTTGTTTGATTGGCAAAATAAAATAGAAGTTACATCCCTCATTTTCTAAGTTAACAAAGCCAATGCTACCGGTTAATTTTTCAATAATTATTTTACTAATACTCAAGCCTAATCCGGTGCCTTCAACCTTACGCGTATCGGAGGAATCCGCCTGTGCAAATTTAGTAAATACTCTAGATTTAAATTCTTCAGGAATACCCGGGCCGCTATCGATCACATCAACGCGTACTTTATTATTTGCTTCTGTCACACTAATTTTTACAACAGAATTTTCTGGCGAAAACTTAACCGCATTGGATATTAAGTTACTTAACACTTGAGTTAAACGCCCTTCATCTGCATAAACATTAATACTGTCTGTGCTTGCTAGTACTTGCAATGAAACATTAGCTAATTTCTTAGCGTACGCTTGATTCGCTATCACGGACTTTTCAACTACAGCAATTAGATTAATCGTTTCATTAGAAAAAGACATTTCTTCCATTTTTTGAACATCAAGAATGTCATTAATTAAATGGATTAAACGCTCGCTATTTTTATACGCAATCGCATGTAATTTCCTAATTTTTTCTGGTAAAACGTCTGCAAACGTATCCGTTATTAAGCCTAAAGAACAGTGTATAGAGGTTAATGGCGTTCTTAATTCATGACTGACTGTCGATAAGAATTCATTTTTCATTTTCTCAGCTTGTTTCTTTTCAGATATATCTCGTACAACGCCTGTAAAAAAACGCTCACCCGCGTTGAGTTTTACTTCACTGACAGCGAGGTCTATAGGGAATCGACGACCATTTTTATGCTGCCCCTCAACTTCTCTGCCAATACCTATAATCTTTTTATTACGGGTTTCTTTATAATTTTTTAAGTATTGGTCATGCTGCTCCCGGTGCCCTGTGGGCATTAAGAGTTTTATATTTTGTCCCAGTATTTCATCTTCTTGATAACCAAACAGTTTTATTGCAGCTGGGTTTACAGATAACACGATACCCATTTCATCAATCGTAAAAATGCCATCGACCGCATTTCGAACAATCGCAGCAGTGCGTTCTTCGCTGATTAATACGGCAACCGTTTTTTCTACCAAGGACTGATTCATTAATAGCAATTCTTCCTTGTGCTTATTTTCATCGCGAAAGATATAAAACATACTAACGATTAAGCCTATTAATACGCTTAAATAACTCAACTTCACCAAAAAGTGCGCGGCATCGTATTGGAAGTCAAATAATTCAGTCGAGTAAGGTATAACAGCAACTTGCGCTATAACATTAATAATTAATGCCACCATTAGCCAATGTTCAAAAATATCATCGTGCCATTTTTCTTTTACTGTATATCCTGCCAGTGCAATCACAAATAATAGGCTGGCAATCAACTCCTCTAGTTTATTAAAGCTTAAATCGGCATCATTTCCAGTGCTAATTAAAAGCAGTAAAAAAACCAAGGGTAATGATACAAAAAGAATAATGTAAATAAGATCTGCGGGAATAAGGCTTAATTTATTCAGTTTTACATTATTTCTTTCACAATAATCAGCTAACAAACTGATCACCAACATAAAAGATAAAAATAAATTTGAACTTAGCCAATTAGATGGCAATGTATTAGACGTTTGCTGAATAAAATCAGCGGTTACAACTGCGTGATGCGCATCTAAAACGCCAGTTCCAAGAAAAGCGATGCCTATATATAAATGTAGTAACTCTTTAAATGCGTAATAACGCACCAACGCTAACATAGCGACAATGAATGCCACTGCCGCAGTGACTATCTCAAGCGATGAATGTAAATACGAGCTACCTTGCCACGATATATCTCCGCAAAACCATAGCAAGCTTAGCAGTGTGAGAGCCAGAGAAAAATACCAACAAATTCTAGCGTTTAAATTAAGTTGTTTTATGCCTGCTAGTAGTTGCACTTCTGACCCTATATATTAAACATTAGAAATAATGACTGAATCAGACATATCGTTTATATCGATTTAATATTTATTTTAACCTTAGCGGCTTCTTTTCTCAATGCCTCCCGCTGAAATGTAAAGGGGTAGAGCATTTGTCATGCTCTACTTTAAATCGATACCGATAGCATCAAATAATGTTTTTATCGTAATAGGCTTAGCTAAACAGCACTCAGCACCGGCTTGCACAATTTCATCATTCCGCTCTTGTGTGTAGTGGCCTGTCATTGCAATCACTCTAATATTTTTTGTGGCCAATTCTGCTTTAAGTTGTTTGCAAACTGAAAATCCATCTAATCCCGGCAAACTTAAATCTAATAAAATCACATGCGGCTTAAATTGTTGTACTGCGCCCCCTGCATCATACCCATTATTAACTAGCATTATTTCAGATTTTTCATTCGTACTATCTAATAGTTCCACTAAAAAATGACCGAACTGTTCATCATCATCAACAATAAGAATACGAGTGAACTCTTCCTCTATTTGATGAACTTTTAAGCCTCTTTGTTTAGCAAAGCGTGCAACTTCTGTTGGCGTAAAACGACGATGCCCACCTGCCGTAATTTCTGCATGTATCCACTCATCACGCGCCCATTTACGTATCGTGATAGGAGAGACTAATAACATGGCAGCAACATCTTTTGGCGTTAGTGTCGCTTTTTCATCTGGTTTTTTGTTATTCATTTATCGCTTTTTCATCAGTAATTCTTGAATTTTCAATATAACTTCCTGCTGTTTATACGGTTTATGCAGTACATTAGTCGCTAAAGAAAGTAAGCCTTTTTCAGTTATCTCTTGTTGAAAAAAACCTGTTGTTAATAAAATTTTAAGCTCATTATTTAAAGACGTCGCTTGCTCAGCTACTTCATAGCCATTTAACCCGCCAGGCATAACCACATCGCTAAATAACAAATCTATTTCTGGATGCTTATGTAACTGCTCTATTGCTTGCTTACCGTTATAAGCAGTAATCACTTGATAGCCATGCTCTTCTAATGAGTCTTTCATTAAATCAACTAACTCTTTTTCATCATCGACAACGAGAACCGTTTCACTGCCTCTCTCAGGTAATTTAGTTGCATTAACTAATCGTTCATTGATATTGTCCTGTTTTTGCGAGCGAGGCAGGCCTATTCTAAATGTTGTACCCACACCGAGCTCCGAATGTACTTTAACAAAACCGCTCGAACGCTGACAAAAACCAAAAACCATCGACAAGCCTAAGCCTGTTCCATGCCCTATCGCTTTCGTGGTAAAAAATGGCTCAAAAATACGCTCTACTATTTCAGCTTCAATCCCAGACCCATCATCCGTTAAAATAATCTGCACATATTCGCCAGCGACTATATCTGGGTTCGTCCGAAGAAATTCTCTATCAAGTAAGCTATTTTCGGTTTTAATAATTAAGTGACCTCGCCCTTGCATTGCATCACGCGCATTAATCACTAAATTCAATAAGGCATCCTCAAAATCGCCTCGTTCAATTTCAGTCATCCACAAGTCATCCGCTAATAAATAAGAAATCTCAATATCAGGTGTTAACGAACGCGAAATAATCGTACCCATCTCAGTAATAAGAGGGTTAATATCGATAATACTTAGCTGCTCTGCTTTATTACGCGTAAAACTTAATAATTGCTTAGTTAATGCCGCAGCCCGCTCAGCAGATTTAACGATAATACCCAGTCGCTTCAGTGATTTTTCATCATTCGCAATGGATCTTTTCATTAATTCCGTATTGCCTAAAATAATATTTAAAATATTATTAAAATCATGCGCGATACCGCCTGTTAATTGCCCTACCGCTTCCATTTTTTGCGACCGGTGTAGGGCTTTTTCCGTTTGACGTTGCTCGGTAATATCTTCAATCAAACACAAATGATACGGTGCATTATTACTAACGCCACTCAACGAAGCAAGCCTCATATTAACCCAAACAGCAACACCATTTGGATGTTGATAACATTTTATAGTACTAAACCCAGAAATTTCCCCTGCATTTAATCGCAGCATATTGTCTAGCTCTTCATCTAAATCACTAAAATTAGCCAAAGATATCCATTCATCCTGCTGCATTTCTGGATTATTTTTCCCAGTAATTTGTCGAAAACATACATTTGCCTTATCAATGCGCCCTGTCGTTGTATCAATCAAAGCCACACCTAATGGGGATTCCTCAAAGATAGCTCTAAATAAGCCTTCACTTAATTCCAAGGCATCTTGCGCTTGTTTTTGATCACTAATATCTGTCAATGTACCCACTATACGCGCAGGCTTATTCTCGTCAGTCCATGAAACCACCATACCACGACACACAAACCATTTATATTGGCCGTCCTTGCATAACATTCGATGTTCATTTTCATAAAATTCGGTCATTTTTTGAAAATGTTGCTCTAACTTTAAATAGGTTTGCTCTTTATCGTCTCTATGAAGTCGTTGCTCCCACTCACTTACATCTGCTTTGATCTCATTTTCATCATAACCTAACATTTGTTTCCAAATCGTAGAATAGAAAATTTCACCTGTAGGCACATTCCAATCCCATACCCCCTGTTTATTGCCTTTTAATGCAAACTGCCAGCGCTCCTCACTTAATGCCAGTTCTTTTGTTCGACAGCGTATTAGCTCTTCTGTACGCAGTGTTCGACCACTTAACATCAATAAGCCTATTGCTATTAGTCCCGTAACAAGAAATCCACCTAAAAATAACCACCAAACAGCATTTGACATTTGCTTTTGATAAAACTCAGTAGACGGTTGATAACTTACTTGCCACGTCCTATTCGCAATCTTTACCTGCTTAGTTCTATGTAAGGAGAGTAAATTTAAAACCGGCGAATTAGGATCCACATAGTTGTTATAAAGTTCAATATTTTCATCAGAAATTTTTATTAATAATTGAAAATTAGAGAATACTTGTAATATTTGTTTAATCTGCTCATCCACCCTAAGCACACTACCTGTAAAGCCTTTTAATTGCGCTGTTGCATCTGTTTTATTAGATTGGTGATAAACGGGGGAATATAAAACAAATGATTTTTTTTCTATCATATCTTGCTTTAACTGGAGTGGTGCGGTCATCACCGTTTGCTGAGAGGCTATTGAGTTTAATAAGGCTTGTTTAGCAATAAGGTTAGTTGCTATATCAAACCCCAGCACTACTTTATTTTCATCTTGCGGCTGTATATACCTAATAAGAAACTGTCCATCACTATAATCAGTAGAAGAGTGAGTTTTTTGTTGTCCAGTCGGTACATATTCAACCCACTCTAATGCTTGAGTTGAAAATTTTTGTTTAAAAAATGCATCTGTAAATATTTTAAATTCTTCACTGCTAATATCTTCAGTACTGTCAAAAAAAGCTTTGAGAACTTGGTTTGTCTCTAAATGCAGGGTTAATTCGCTCGACAATAAGGCATGAAACTCATCTACTTGATTATCAAAAATAAAAGCTAAGCGGTCTATTTCTTGCTCTTTGTTGTATTCAAATAAAGCGGCTACTGCGATCAGCATAACAATTAGCGGGTAAGCAACCATTTTTCGTCGCATTTTCCAAGTATCATTCGGTTGTGCAATAAAAGCTAAAACAATCGGTGCAATGATGATAGCTCCAATACAATCACCTAGCCACCAAGTTATCCAAGTATTAGTAATATCACCTAAGCTAATAAATCCTTGAAAAAATAGCGTCGCACTACCAACAGAGGCAGAGACCACAAAGCTAAGAGGCACAATTAAAGCGAAGAAAGCAATAATTTTTGAATCTTCGACTAAAGTATTGTTTTTACCGATAAAGCGATTAATTAAATAGACAGCAAAGACTACTTGTAAACAAACACCCAAACTCGTTATTAATGCCGTAATAATTGATGTTTGCAGTGACTCAACTAAAGAAAAATCATAAAAAGAATATAACTTTAATAGAAAATTACTAATAAAAATAGCAGGATAAACCCTTTTTCCATAAACAATAACAGCCGCTAACGATATGCCCGCAGGTGGCCAAAAAGGACTAGCAGTACTCGGTGCAATACTCAGCGAGACCCCCACATAACCCAATACCAATACAGCACAGGCAACAAGAACATTACGAATAAAACAATGTGATAGACAAGAAGTATCGGCGGATTTCATATTAATTTCATTAAAAAGAATTTTTCTGTAGAAATAGTTCAAAAAATAATCTTTTTATTATACAAGTTAACGCCTCTTCTGTAGCGACAGTTTATCTAGGCAATTATTTGATTAATTGTGTAACTGTATAGTTTCACCACGCTATATTCATCCTTACTCCGGATAATAGCTATTCAATTCGGCAAGTGCTTGCTCAAAGTCATAATTTTCAATGGCACTTGCTACTGTGTTTAACTGCTGTTTCTTTGCTTCTGAATTCATTGCCTTTAATAGCTCTAAAAAAGAGGTTTCAGAATTAGAGTCATAATTCTCCAAATTATCTCTTAACACTTGTAAGCGCTGATTCAATTCCTCTTCAGAAACCGCATCCTCTTGAGTCTCATCAGCTGATGATTCAGTTTGATTAGTAGCTAAAAAGCTATCAATATCAGCGATAACCTGCACTAAAGAATACTCTAATTCATCTAATAAACTAGTTGCGGCTTCAAGTTCATTGGCATGGCAGTGCTTTTCTATTTTTGCGGCAATACCTTGTAATAAAACGGTACCAATATTAGCAGAGGTGCCTTTAATCGTGTGCGCTAAACGCGTCGCATTTTCAGTCGACTGACTTTCAAGCAAGCCATTCAACTCATTCACAGAGTTTGTGAAATTTTCTTTAAAACGACTTAACAAGCGCATATATAAAGCTTTATTGCCACTTAACATATGTAAGCCGGCTTGCGTATTAAGCTGATCAGTAACTAGCATCTCATCATGTACTGGCTCTTCATTATTTTCAACGATAGATTCAGCTGCTAGCTGCGTAGAAAACGATTTTTCTTTAATATTTAAAGCCCACTGAGCAATGGTTGACATCATTTTATCAACATTAATCGGCTTAGCGATGTAATCATTCATCCCGGCTTCTTCGGCTCGCACAATATCTTCAGCCATCACATTGGCTGTCATGGCGATAATCGGTAAGTGTTCGCCCCATGCAGATCTAATTTGTTGTGTTGCTGTATAGCCATCCATAACAGGCATTTGGCAATCCATTAATACAATATCAAAATCTTGTGCTTTATTTTTAGCAATACGCTCAACCGCTTCAAGACCATTTTCGACTAACTCAGCGACCATGCCTTGCATTTCTAATAGTTCTAATGCCAGCTCTTGGTTAAATTGATTGTCTTCAACCAGTAAAACGCGTGTGCCGCTCAGTATTGAAAAATCAATAACTGCTTTAGTAGCTACTTTCTCATTTACTGATTCATCTATCGTACCGAGACAATTATTTAATACATCCCATAAACTAGAAGCACTAAATGGCTTAGTCAAAATATTAGCCGCGACTAAATGCTGTGTATTTAACTCTTCTTCAAGTTCGTGGCTATCATACGCTGTCGCCATAATCACAAACGGAGCTTTAGCCAAATGTAATGCATTGATGGCTTGCAAGGTTTCTATGCCATCCATACCAGGCATTTTCCAGTCCATAATAATGGCATCAAAATGCTCATTATTTGTTAGGCAGGCTAATGCGGCCTTACCATTACTAACAATCTTAGCCTCAAACCCTTGCGCAATCACTTGCTTTTCAATAATTTCACGACTGGCATCATTATCATCAACCACCAAAATTCGGCCGCCCTGCGTATTCATTATTTTTTTTATTTTTTGCTGTTTACTGACATCAAATGTCAAGGTAAAACCAAAAATACTGCCCACGCCGACTACACTTTCAACATTGACCGTTCCTCCCATTAACTCAACAAGTTGACCGGTAATTGCCAGCCCTAAGCCCGTTCCGCCATACTTTCGGGTTGTAGAAATATCCGCTTGAGCAAAAGCCTTAAATAATCCGTTTCTTTGCTCCTCAGTCATCCCAATACCAGTATCTTTAACTGAAAATTCAAGGGTAACTTGTTGATCTTTTTTCTCTTTTAAATGAACCCCAATAAGTACTTCACCTGTTTCGGTAAATTTAACCGCATTATTCGCAAAATTCACTACCGATTGACGCAAGCGTAATGCATCACCCATCAACGCAGCTGGGATTTCTGGATCAATATCAACTAATAATTCTAAGCCTTTTTTACTAGCGGGTAGTGAGAGTAAATCAGTGACACCTGTTAAGACTTCATCTAAAAGAAAGTGTTCATGTTCAATATCTAGCTTATTCGCTTCAATTTTAGAAAAATCTAAAATATCATTAATCAAATTCAATAAAGCTTCAGCACTACTATTCACTTTATTAATATAATTCCTTTGTTTATCATTAAGTTCAGTTTGCAAGGCGAGATAACTCATACCAATAATCGCATTCATTGGGGTACGAATTTCATGGCTCATATTTGCCAAAAATAAACTTTTTGAAGTATTTGCTTGTTCTGCAGTAATCACCGCATTTTTAGCTGTTTTTAATGCCTTATCTAAGGCAGCTTGTTGTATTTGATGCTCAGTAATATCCTGAAAAGCAATCACCCCCCCCTGCAAGACATCACCTTCATAAAGTGGAACAGCCGATAAATAAACTGGCATTGCACTACCGTCTTTACGAAAAAATACTTCACTATCCGTATGAAATGCGGCTTTATCAAATAACGATTGAGAAATAAGACAATCTTCTACTGCAAGAGGCTGCCCTTCTTTATCTTGATAATGCAGTAGTGCATGTACTTTTTTACCTTTGATTTCCTCTAAGCTGTAACCTAATAACCTTTCAGCGGTTGGGTTAAGATAAGTACAGCGCCCTTCTGCATCTTGTGCATACACTCCTTCAGCCAAAGCTTCAGTAATGGTGGTATAAAATGCCTTATCTTCTTTTATCTCATCCTCAACAGCTTTCCTAGCGGTAATATCAGTCCGAATAGAAATATATTGAAAAGGCTTACCATCATCACCTAAAAAAGGAACAATGGTTGATCGCGTCCAATAGAATCCACCTTGTTTATCATTATTTTTAATTTCACCATGCCATACCTCACCATTAGTTATGGTTTGCCACATGGTTTTAAAAAACTCAACATTATGTTCATCGGATTTAACAATGCGATGATTTTTACCTATTAACTCATCTAGAGAATAATGCGTAATTTCGCAAAATTTGTCATTAGCGTAGGTAATATTCCCCTGTACATCGGCAATTGAAACAATCGCATGTTGATCTAAGGCATACTTCTGGAAAGCAGTATCGCGCAGAGAACTTTGCAGTTCAGAGGTAATTCGCGACATGCGAAATAAGGTATAAGCAATAAACAGCGCCATCAACAAAGTCAGGGAAACCCAGCCCATTTGATAATACCGCGCCTGAATCAATTTTTGCGTATAAAAAACTTGATAGTTATTTTTTAATTGATCAATACTTTGCTTTACTTCATCAGAGAGACTTTGCTTTAACAACGTATCTATTTCAGCGCGCATTTCTAATAAAACATGCCCATGAGTAATTAGCATATCGAATTTATCAACTAGCTCTTCCGGAACGCTGCCTCTAACAGCCTCTAGCGTTCTCACTGCATCTTGCGCTGAATTTCGCACCAACAAACTACTATCTAATAAGGTTAATAACACTTTATTAACCTTATCCACTATAAAATCTGCATCGTCAGTATACATATAGAGTTGCGATTTAAATTCTTGCGATAGAAGAGGTAAGTAGCGCTCTGAATTCTGCAAAATAGCTAAGTGCGATTTATAATGCTCAATTATGCTCTCTCGTGTATTAATAGCGTTTGCTAGTACGGTTCTTGGTGCTGTTAGAACACCGATGGCTTCTTCACCTAAACCATCAAAATAATGCGTCTCAATATCAAAGAGCCTTGTTGTATTGGCAACTAAACTATCATAATTTAACTGAAGCCCTATGCGTAACTCTAATACATCTTCATTAATTAAATTATTCGCATCATTTAAAGCAGAATGCCTATAAATAATTTTTTCATGTAAATCATGAGAAATACCCTGACCTTTTATATATAAAAATATTGCCAATATAAAGGCACATAGAATAAAAACAACATTACGCCCTTTAACGAATACAGCTGAAGCACTATCGAACATTAAGCTCTCCATTTAAACTCTGTAAAAACTTTACAATATCACTCACTTCAGTTTCATTAAGCTTACGCCCTAACTGATGCTTAGCCATTATCGTGACCACTTCTTCCAGTGTTGCTATCGACCCATCATGCAAATAGGGCGCAGTTCTAGCCACATTTCTTAAACCAGGGACTTTAAATTCAAATTTATCCGCTTCAACAAAGGTTAATTGATACCGCCCTAGATCTGGCGATTCACTTTCTTCGTATATATAAGGGATAACAACGCCTATTTTTTCATAGAAATTTCCCCCCACTGCAACGCCTTGGTGACAGGCAATACAGCCGAATGATTGAAATAATTGATATCCACGCTTTGTTGCTTGATCAATAGCGCTTTCATCACCTTTCAAATAACGATCAAAATCACCATTAGGCGTGACTAAGCTGCGCTCAAATTCGGCGATTGCATGAGCAACATTAGTTTGCGTTGCTTGACCGCCATAACTATCTGTAAACGCTTGTTTATATTTATCATGGGATCGAATATAGCGTAAGGCATCATCCCAATTGCCTGCCATTTCCATAGGATTAGTTAAAGGGCCTGACACTTGTTCCTCTAGGGTTCTTGCTCTTCCATCCCAGAATTGGCGAAAGTTTAAGCTGCTATTAAACACAGTCGGCGCATTGCGTGTGCCAATCTGCCCTTTAATTCCCGCACTTAACTTTAAACCATCTATCCCACCATTAGCGATTGAATGACAAGAAGCACAAGACACAGTGCCATCAGCTGATAAATTGACATCATGAAATAAACGCTTACCTAGCTGAACTTTAGCTTCATCAAGTTCAGTTGCAGGTAAAATAGGTGTAATCGGTTCATTTTTCAACCAGGCTGACTGGTCTTCAGCATAGGCAGCTGAAATAATCAAAAAAGTAAGTAAACCACTCATTAAGCGACGATGTGAAAGATTCTTCAATTTTTGTTCCTACCTACTAAACACTTGTTATATCGGTATAAAAAACGCTAAGTGAAGATATTGTAGGCTTAAACTAATTGTTCCAAGAATTCTTACATTCCATTTACCCAGTCTCCCCCGCGTATGGAGGGTTCTGGGTGCAAAAAACTTTGGAAACTATAAAAAACCGTAATGCTTCACTTAATTAATGCACTGATCATAATTAAAGTGGCTAAAGCCAGCTAATACTTATGTGTTATTTTATTTTAACAGTTTGAAATTAAGCATGATCTAAAAGGGTATATCATCATCAAAATCTTCATACGCTGCAGGTGGTGGAGAGCTTGGCATAGCAGGTGATGATGTTGGTTTTGCAGGACTAGGACTCGCGGCAGGGCTATTACTGTAAGTAGAAGTACCCGATGCGGCATTATCTAATGGGGCTGTTCCACCGCTACGGCTACCCAGCATTTGCATTTCTGAAGCAACAATTTCTGTTGAGTAACGATCTACTCCGTCTTTATCTTGCCACTTGCGTGTTTGTAGACGGCCTTCTACATAAACTTGACTACCTTTTCTTAAGTACTCACCAACGACTTCAGCAAGACGATTAAAAAATACCACACGATGCCATTCTGTCGCATCACGACGTTCGCCAGAATCACGATCTTTCCAACGGCGTGTTGTTGCTAAACTAATATTGGTAACCGCTCCACCCGTTGGCATATAACGCACTTCAGGATCGGCGCCTAAATTCCCTATTAATGTAACTTTATTTAGCATGCTGCAACTCCCTATTAATCGAATTTATGCTGAATATTCTAGCATTTTTATTATGCGTTTAGTGCGATTTATAAGCGCTAAACGCATAATATTTTCTGCTTATTTCTGGTAATTTTTAACACATAATTATATTCAAATATTTTTATCTGAATTGTCTATATAATGTTAAAAATCACCCGCTCAAAAAGGATAGCGCCTAATGATTTTCAAACAATTATTTGATACAGATACCTCCACTTATACCTATCTTCTCGCCTGTGAACAAACCAAAAAATCGATACTGATTGATACGGTTGCGAGTCAGCTTGAAAATTACATTCAATTACTTGATAACTTAAAACTAACACTCACTTTCACGCTTGAAACTCACGTACATGCAGATCATGTTACCGCAGCAAGCTTATTACGCGACACGCTGGACAGCAAAAGTGTTGTTCATAGAGATGCAGGTGCTATGTGCGCCGATTTATTAGTGACTGATAATATCGAATTACAAGTCGGCTCTCTTTTGATAAAAGTATTACATACACCTGGACACACCAGTGGCTGCGTTAGTTATGTGGTGGGGGATCGTGTTTTTACCGGTGATAGCTTATTAATCAATGGCTGTGGCCGTACCGATTTCCAGCAAGGTGATTCAAGTACTTTATATCACAGTGTTCACAACAAATTATTTACACTGGCAGATGATACATTGGTTTATCCGGGGCATGATTATAATGGTCATCGTGTTTCATCTATCGCCCAAGAAAAGGCGCTTAATTCACGCTTAAGTTTAGATAAATCCGAATCTGATTTTGTTAATATTATGCAAAACCTTAACTTAGCTTATCCCAAATACATAGACGAAGCGCTGCCTGCCAACCAAGCGTGCGGCAGCCTAGCAAGACAAGGATAAATTATGCTATTAGTCAGCTTCTTAGCCATTATTATTGGCGTTCTACTGGGTTTATTAGGCGGTGGCGGCTCTATCCTAACCGTACCCGTCTTAGTTTATTTAGCGGATATTCCCACTAAAAGTGCCATTATCACGTCGTTATTTGTTGTTGGCTCCACTAGCTTAATTGCCACTATCACCCATGCCTCTAAAAAACATGTTTGCTGGAAAACTGGGGCTATTTTTGGCTCTGCGGGTATGCTGGGCGCTTTTTCAGGCGGACGCCTAAGCGCTTATATCCCTGACGCCTTATTACTTATTTTGTTAGCATTGGTTATGCTCGCCGCTTCTTTATCGATGCTGTTTAAGAAAGCACCGATTAGCACAGAGGCTGAAATAGAGAACCACTCTTTTTGCCCTAAAGAATTACCTGTATTTGCTGTTCTGTTAGATGGTTTCTTTTTAGGTATTATCACAGGGCTTGTTGGAGTAGGCGGTGGTTTTTTGCTCGTTCCCGCACTCATGCACTTAGCAAAATTGCCGGTACATGCCGCCATAGGAACATCACTATTTATTATTTGTCTGCAAAGTTCTGCTGCTTTAGCGGGGCATTATGGTCATATTGCGATTGATATCGAGCTGACTATAATCATCAGTTGCCTAGCCATTCTTGGCAGTTTTGCAGGTGCAAAATTAGCGACTATCGTTCCCTCCAATGCATTAAAACGTAGTTTTGGTTATTTT
>Ga0209495_1001838_pt1 | contig 14395 bp, 10 predicted proteins | sample EN1Hudsemesocosm_FD_184629 | JGI IMG/M metagenome (GOLD analysis project Ga0209495, IMG submission 184629) | Methane-oxidizing microbial communities from mesocosms in the Hudson Canyon - EN1E Hudson Canyon (SPAdes) (version 2) | ecosystem: Environmental > Aquatic > Marine > Cold seeps | place... | reverse complement strand
TTTAAGAACCAATTTAAACGAGCAGACCGGAGTGGAGCGCGTTGGACGCTTATTCTGGGTGATGATGAAATAAACCAACAGGTAGTTGGTGTGAAAACAATGGCAACGGGCGAACAGGAAACAGTCGCGTGGGATGCTTTAGCAAACTTTCTAAAACTATAATAAAAAATAGAAGAGCACTATGACACCTATAAACTTACCTGAATGGCAATCTTTAGTCCGTCACTATTCTGACCTAAAATATCTATCCATGCGTGAACAGTTCGTATTAGATTCAGACCGTGTACATAAATTCTCATTGAATTGTAGTGGATTGCAGTTAGATTATTCAAAAAACCGCATCACAAAAGAAACAATGGAAAAGCTAGTTGAACTTGCCGATAGTGTTGATATGTCTGGTTGGATTGAACGGATGTTTACTGGTGAGGCCATTAATAATACTGAAGATCGTGCTGTTTTGCATACAGCCTTACGCAACCGAAGTAATACTCCAGTGATAGTAGATGGTGAAGATGTTATGCCATCAGTTAATGCTGTTTTAAAGCAAATGAAAGATTTTTGTGGAAAAGTACATAGCGGAGATTGGTCAGGTTTTAGCGGACAAAAAATTACTGATATTGTGAATATTGGTATTGGTGGTTCTGATCTTGGTCCGGCTATGATCTGTGATGCATTAGAACCATACGGTATTGATGGTATGAGTGTTCACTTTGTATCTAATGTTGATGGCACAGACTTAAGCACAACATTAGATAAACTAAACCCAGAAACAACATTGTTTGTGGTGGCATCAAAAACATTTACCACACAAGAAACACTAACAAATGCTGAGTCAGCACGTGCTTGGTTTTTAGAATCTGGTTCTCAAGAAGATGTTGCAAAACATTTTGTGGCTGTTTCTACCAATGCAGAAGCTGTTTCTAAATTTGGCATTGATACAGACAATATGTTTGAGATTTGGGACTGGGTTGGTGGACGTTATTCTTTATGGAGTGCGATAGGTTTACCGATTGCTCTTTATGTAGGTATGGATAATTTTGAGCGCATGCTTGATGGTGCACATGAAATGGATAATCATTTTCGCACTCAACCATTGGCTGAAAACATACCTGTTGTGATGGGCTTATTGGGTGTTTGGTATGTTAACTTCTTTGGCTCACAAACACATGCAATTGTGCCTTATGATCATTCATTGGCTCGTTTTCCGAATCATATGCAGCAATTGGATATGGAAAGTAACGGTAAAGTGACTAATCGTGAAGGTACTCGTATTAGCTATAAAACGGGACCTGTTATTTGGGGTACCCCAGGGACTAATGGGCAGCATGCTTATTTCCAACTTATTCACCAAGGTACACAGTTAATACCCGTTGATTTCGTACTGCCAGTAAATAGTCATTATCCTGAACTTGATCATCAATCAATTTTGTTAGCAAACGGTTTGGCACAATCAGAAGCATTAATGAAGGGTAAAAATGCTGAGGAAGTACGTGCTGAGTTGGCTCAAGAAGGTTTCACTGGTAAAGAGCTTGATGCCTTATTACCACATAAAGTATTCCCAGGAAATCGTCCAAGTAATACCTTATTATTCCCGCAACTAACACCTGAAATGCTAGGTAAATTAGTCGCAATGTATGAACATAAAGTATTTGTTCAAGGGGTTATTTGGAATATAAACTCATTTGATCAATGGGGTGTTGAGTTAGGTAAACAGCTAGCGAAAGCGATATTGCCGGATGTGCAAAGTGATGGAGATATTGCTGTACATGATAGTTCGACAACTAACTTAATTAAGCTGATTCGAGAATTACGTTTTAAATAAATTTAACGTTACAGTTTAGAATAAAAATAAAGCCAGTAATCATTAGATTGGTACTGGCTTTATTTTTTATTATTACAGCTAAACGGTTTATAATTGTTCCTTTCGATTAAGATTAATTTATCAAGGAGTGACTGATGTCCGACATTACCGAAGACGCCTTAAATATTTCTCTAGCTCATGAGGGAACTAATTATTTAGCGCCTACAGATGAAATTCACAATATGCCTAAAAAATCAATTTTCCCAACGGCAAATTATCCGTATAAGAAAATGATGAAAAAGGATCAATATGAAAAAGAGAAGAAACTTTTACAGATTGAGTTAGCAAAATTTCAACACTGGGTTAAAGAAACCGGACAAAAATATCTGATCATTTTTGAAGGACGTGACGCAGCAGGTAAAGGGGGCTCAATTAAGCGCTTTACCGAACATTTAAACCCGCGTGGCGCACCTGTTGTCGCTTTAGAAAAACCAGATGATCGTGAGAAAGGTCAATGGTATTTTCAGCGTTATATTCAACATTTACCGACTAAAGGTGAAATCGTTTTGCTTGATCGCTCATGGTATAACCGAGCAGGTGTTGAGCGGGTAATGGGATTCTGTTCGCCAACAGAATATTTAGAGTTCATGCGTCAATGTCCTGATTTTGAACGTATGATTTCGCGTAGTGGCATTAAGCTTGTGAAACTGTGGTTTTCGGTGAGCAGAAATGAGCAGCGCCGTCGTCTACATGGACGTCAAAGTGATCCTTTAAAACAATGGAAAATTAGTGATATTGATTTAGCGTCACTTGATAAATGGGATAACTACACAGAAGCCAAAGAAGCGATGTTCTTTTACACAGATACTAAGGACTCACCTTGGACAGTAGTTAAATCTGATTGTAAAAAACGGGCACGCTTAAATGCTATTCGTCATGTTTTAGCTGAAGCTGATTATCCAAATAAAGATTATAAAGTGGCATGTAAACCTGACCCATTAGTTGTGGGTTCTGCAGATACGATTTATGAAATGGATGAAAGGCACTTAGATAGCGCACCTTACGCAATGAGTGACGAAGGATAAGGCTAATATTCCATAGCCAACTAAATATTTTAGTTGGCTATGGAGCTAGTTGTGACTAGGCTCTCTGAAGCACAATTCCCGCTAGTGGCGGCAGATTAACTTCAATTGAGTACGGCTTATCTGACCACGGAACTGATTCAGCAGAAATTAGTTCGTTGTTATCAACATTACTACCACCATAATATTCAGAATCTGAATTCATTATGATCTTATAACTAGCTAGATCAGGCACACCAATACGATATTTCTCACGAGGTACAGGTGTGAAGTTAAAGATCGAAATAACGTATTGTTCATCATTTTTACGAATATAACTTAGGATTGACTGTTCACGGTCATTACAATCCAGCCATTCGAAGCCATGCGGATCAAATTCATGTTTATACAAAGCAGGTGTACCGGTGTATAGCTTGTTTAAATCACTTACAAGCGTCTTCATGCCTTTATGTAGCGGATAGTCAGTTACATACCAGTCTAGGGCTTTTTCACAGTTCCACTCGGTACCTTGAGCAAACTCTGAACCCATAAACAATAGTTTCTTACCTGGGTAGGTAAACATGAGTGTGTAAAGCAATCTAAGGTTTGCAAAACGTTGCCATTCATCACCTGGCATTTTGTTGATCATGGATTTTTTACCATGAACAACTTCATCGTGTGAAAATGGTAAAACAAAGTTCTCAGTAAATGCGTATAACAAACCAAAAGTTAGTGAATCATGGTGATAGCGACGGTGAATTGAATCTTGTTGCATATATTCAAGAATGTCATGCATCCAACCCATATTCCACTTCATTGAGAAGCCTAAACCACCCATATGTGCTGGGCGAGACACCATCGGGTAAGATGTTGATTCTTCGGCAGTAATGAGGCAGCCAGGGTGCTCTTGGTGTAATACCGAATTTAAGTGTTTGAAGAATTCAATCACTTCAAGGTTCTCACGACCACCATGCTGATTCGGTACCCATTCACCTTCTTCACGTGAATAATCTAGGTATAACATTGAGGCAACGGCATCAACACGAAGACCATCAATATGGAACTCTTCTAACCAGTAAAAAGCACTAGAAAGTAGGAAGTTAGTGACTTCACTGCGACCATAGTTGAAAATGTAAGTCCCCCAGTCCTGATGTTCACCTTGACGGGGATCTTCATGTTCATAAAGTGCGCTACCATCAAACCTTGCTAGGCCATGTGCATCTTTTGGGAAGTGCCCAGGAACCCAATCCAAAATGATACCGATACCATTTTGGTGACAGACATCAATGAAGTAACGTAAATCATCCGGTGAGCCAAAACGACTTGTTGGCGAGAAATAACCTGTTGTTTGATAGCCCCATGAAATATCAAGAGGGTGCTCTGTGATAGGAAGCAGTTCTATATGAGTGAAACCAAGTTCTTTAACGTATGGCACCATTTGTTCGGCCATTTCACGATATGTTTGGAACTCGCCGGCTTCATTTCTGCGCCATGAGCCCATATGCACTTCATAGACTGAGTGAGGCTCGTGTAACCAATCAGCTCTTTCGCGCTTAGCCATCCAATCTGTATCTTGCCAATTATGCTGACTATTTGCAGAAACTATTGAACCTGTGGCAGGGCGTAGTTCAGACTCTTGACCATAAGGATCCATTTTTGAATGTAATGAACCATCATTATTTTTTATTTCAAACTTATAGACTTCACCCGCTTTGATATTTGGGATAAATAATTCCCATACGCCGCTATCTCCACGAATACGCATTGGATGTTTACGTCCATCCCATTGGTTGAAATCGCTAACAACACTTACTCGTTGAGCGCTAGGAGCCCAAGTAGCAAATAAAATACCATCAACACCATCAACTTGGTGCTCATGAGCTCCTAAAATACGGTAGGCATGCCAATGCTTTCCTTCAGAAAACAAATGCAGATCAAATTCCGATAATTGAGGTGAAAAAGTGTAAGGATCGTATTGGCTAACAGGGTCTCCATTACCGGCGATTCGGTTAACTAAATAGTGTTCAGATAACTGATTAGATGACCCCGTCCATTGAAAAATATCAGTGCCTTCAATACGTTCCAGAATTAAGTCATTATCCAACCAAGCCTTTTGGGTATCAGGTAAAAAGACGGTTACCGTTGTTTTTTTACCATTTGGTTGTGCACCGAGAATTCCGAAAGGATCATGGTGACGAGCTTCTATGATTTTGATTATATCTTCAGATAATTTGTTTGCTAAAACCATAAGAATGAAGTTCCTTTAAATTTTTGTTGAAGTCTATAGCCTGCTTGTGGCAGGCTAGTAGCCACGTTGTACAAATTTGCTTGCTCACCAAGTTGGAGATGCTTTATGTCAGACAATAATAACACGCGATTCGTTAGTCGTCTTACTCGCGATTCATTGGCCCTCATTTTAGCTGGAGGTCGTGGTTCACGGTTAAAACAGTTAACAGACTGGCGTGCTAAGCCAGCAGTGCCCTTTGGTGGCAAATTTAGAATTATCGATTTTCCTTTATCAAATTGTGTCAATTCTGGTATTCGCCGTGTGGGTATTTTAACGCAATATAAAGCGCATTCATTAATGCGCCATATTCAACAAGGCTGGGGGTTTATGCGTGGTGAGTTGGGAGAGTTTGTAGAATTATTACCCGCATCGCAAAGAACTGAACAAGGTTGGTATACAGGTACAGCTGATGCGGTATATCAAAATATTGATATTCTTCGAAACCATGGACCTAAATATGTTGTAATTTTAGCCGGTGATCATATTTATAAAATGGATTACGGCGATATGTTAGCGGACCATGTGGCACAAGGTGCTGACATGACGATCGGTTGTTTAACTGTACCGTTAGAAGAAGCAAAGGCATTTGGTGTTATGTCAGTTGATGTGAATAACCGTATTGTCGCATTTGATGAAAAGCCAGAAAATCCAAACCCAATGCCGGGCAAAGATGACGTTGCTTTAGCATCAATGGGTATTTATATTTTTAATGCTGATTTTTTATATGAACAATTGATTAAAGATGCGGATACACCTGGTTCTACCAATGATTTTGGTCACGATATCATTCCATCATTAATTGATAACTATAAAGTTATTGCGCATCCATACAAAGATGTACAAGGAAATGATCCTGGTTACTGGCGTGATGTTGGTACAATAGATGCCTTTTGGTCTGCGAATCTTGAATTGATTGGTATTACACCAGAATTAAATCTTTATGATGATGATTGGCCAATTTGGACACACCAGGCTCAGTTACCTCCTGCAAAATTTGTATTTGATGATGATGAGCGTCGTGGTACAGCAGTTGATTCGATGATATCAGGTGGTTGTATTGTTTCAGGTTCAACGGTGAGGCACTCAGTACTTTTCTCTAAAGTACAAGTGCACAGTTACTCTGTCGTGCAAGATTGTGTTGTATTACCTGATGTGACGATTGGACGAAATTGTCGTCTGAAAAAAGTAGTATTAGATAAAGGCTGTAATGTACCGGAAGGTACAGTAATTGGGGAAGATCCAGTTGCAGATGCAGAAAAATATGAAATGTCGCCAGAAGGCGTCGTATTAGTAACACCAGAAATGTTAGGACAGAACTACCGATATGTCAGATAAGTTAAAAGTTGTTTTATGCTGGCATATGCACCAGCCGCAGTATAGTGAACCAATGGGAGGCATGTACCAGTTACCTTGGACCTATTTACATGCAATTAAAGATTACGTTGATATGGCATGGCATTTGGAAAATGTTCCAGGTGCCAAAGCTGTCGTTAACTTTGCGCCAACCCTAATAGAACAAATTGCTGATTATGATGAGCAAGTGAGTTCTCGCTTTAAAGGTACGGGCAGGCTAAAAGATCCATTATTAATTGCATTGGACTCGCCAGTTCAACCTCACTCAATAGAAGAACGTAAAAAACTGATTAGTGATTGCCTGCGTGCAAATGATGAAAAACTCATTGCACCATTCCCTCACTTTGCAAAATTAGCAGGGATGGCAAGAAGTTTCCTAGAAGATACAGATCAACTTCATTACATCAATGATCAGTTTATGATTGATATGGTGGTGTGGTATCACTTGGCGTGGATGGGCGAATCAGTAAGACGTTCAGATGTGCGTGTTCAAGCATTAATGAAAAAAGGTTCATTATTTACATTCCATGATCGACGTCAATTGATGCTTGTTATTGGTGAATTGCTCAATGATCTTATTCCTCGTTATCGCCGTTTAGCAGAAACAGGGCGTGTCGAATTATCTGTCACACCTTATGCACATCCGATAGTGCCATTAATGTTGGATATCAATAGCACATTAGAAGCAATGCCTGATGCACCGTTACCTGAAATTACTAATTATCCTGGTGGTGAAGAACGTGCACATTGGCATATGGAAGAAGGCCTACGTGTTTTTGAATCTTTCTTTGGATTTAGACCTAAAGGTTGTTGGCCATCAGAAGGTGCGGTGTCAGAAGAAACATTAAAACTCATTTCTCGCCATGGTTTTACATGGGCTGCAACGGGTGAAAATGTTCTTCGTAACAGTTTCAACTTGTCTGATATGCAAGATGAAAGTGTACATAAACCCTATAAATTACCGGGTGCATCACCAGCATGTTTCTTCCGTGATGATGGCTTATCTGATTTGATTGGTTTCACCTACACCAAATGGGGTGCAGATGATGCTGTGGATGATTTCATTAATCATTTATTAACGATCAAATCAAACTCTGAAGGCGATAAAGATCGCGTTTTATCGGTTATTTTAGATGGTGAAAATGCTTGGGAATATTACTCATATAATGGTTTTTACTTCTTGCAAGCACTTTATACACGTTTAGCTGAACATCCTGAAATTGAAATTACAACATTTTCTGAAAGCTTGGAAAATGGTGTTAAACCGGCATTACTACCAAAAATGGTAGCTGGAAGCTGGGTTTATGGCTCATTTTCCACATGGATAGGTGATCCTGATAAAAACCGAGGTTGGGATTTATTAAGTCAAGCTAAACAGACGTTTGATAAAGTCATGTCTGAAAAAAGTTTTGATTCTGATACAGAGCTCGCTCTTCTAAGGCAGTTAGCCATTTGTGAAGGATCGGATTGGTTCTGGTGGTTTGGAGACTATAACTCTTCTGACAGTGTAAGTGATTTTGAACGTTTATTTCGTTTGCACTTATCTAATTTATATCAAATGCTTGGCGAAGAAGTACCACAAAGCCTATCTGAGACGGTATCTCAAGGTGGTGGTGGTATTGAGCAAGGCGGAACAATGCGTCGAGGCGGATAGCAGGAGACTCTGAGCAATGCAAGTGCGACTAACAAAAACCATAAACAGCATCTTTTCTGTCCAAACACTTGTTGAATACAACAAGTGTTCGCCTCGTGTTTATACAGAAAATACACAATTTCCGACTTCTGCTAGCAGCACTAGCATTACTCAAAGGCTCCTTTAAATGAAACAAGCAGAGGTATTCCAACAAAGGAAAGCAGGTGTTTTATTGCATATTACCAGTCTTCCTTCTGGAAATTTAGGTGAAGATGCCTATCGTTTTGTAGACTTTCTTCAAGAGTCAGGTATCTCTGTTTGGCAAATGTTGCCATTAGGCCCAACACATAGTGATGGCTCGCCATATCAATGCTTATCTGCACATGCAGCAAACGCAAAATTAATCTGTTTAGATATGATTAAGCAGCAGCCATGGGCGAGTGATGAAATCTTAGTCGGTGACAGTTTTTTAATTATTCTTGTGCATGCTTACCGCCAGTTTGTTGGGCGGGCAACTGAGTTTGAGAAGGCCGCATTTGCAGAATTTTGCCAGCAACAAAACTATTGGCTTGAAGATTATGTAATGTATCGTGAGATTCGTCACTTAAATCACACAACAGCGTGGTTTCAATGGCCGGAAGCATTACGTGATAGAGATCCTGAAGCGCTCAATAAAATACGTGATGAACGTGAAGAAGCATTAGATATTCGTCGCTTTGGACAATTTCTATTCTTCCAACAGTGGCATGCGTTAAAAGATTATGCCAATGAACGAGGTGTTCAGTTATTTGGTGATATGCCTATTTTTGTTGCACATGATAGTGCTGATGTGTGGGCAAACCCTGAATTATTTACATTAGATAAAGCAGGGCAAGCCGAGAAAGTTGCTGGTGTGCCGCCAGATTATTTCTCAGAAACTGGTCAGCGCTGGGGTAACCCTCTATATCGTTGGGAAAAACACATCGACGAAAACTTTTCATGGTGGCAGCAACGAGTTCAAACGCAATTAGAACTCTTTGATATTATCCGTATTGATCACTTTCGTGGTTTTGAAGCTTGTTGGGAAATCCCAGCAAGCTGTGAAACAGCCATGGATGGAGAATGGGTTAAAGCGCCTGGTGACGCCTTATTTGAGCAACTTACTAACGCTTTTGGTGAATTACCACTAGTAGCGGAAGACTTAGGTATTATTACGGATGAAGTAACTGCATTACGTGAAAAATATGCCATGCCGGGTATGAAAATCTTGCAGTTTGCTTTTGGCGATGATGCAAGTAACCCTTATTTGCCTCATCAACACACACAAGATAGTGTTAGTTATACGGGAACGCACGATAATAATACGACACTAGGTTGGTTTGAAGAGCTAGATGACAATTGCAAAACACGTATTTATGAGTATCTAGGTGGCTCTCAGGAAGCGATACCATGGCTGCTTATTCGAGCATCATTAGCATCGGTATCACAATTATCTGTTTTGCCTATGCAAGATCTCTTAGCGCTTGATGGCGAGCACAGAATGAATGTTCCGGGTACGACAGAAGGTAACTGGAGCTGGAAGTTTGATTGGGATATGGTTGATGAAACCTGTTCGATTAGGCTAAAAAACTTAAATAAATTGTATGGACGTTGTAAATAATGAGTAACCCTTCTTCTTTAAAATATGCTGATACTCACGAATGGGTAAGACTTGAAGATTCAGGTGAGATAACAGTGGGGATCACTGATCATGCACAAGATTTATTGGGTGATTTAGTTTTTGCCGAATTGCCAGAAGTCGGTCAGCGCTTTTCGGCTAAAGAAGAATGCATGTTACTTGAATCAGTCAAAGCCGCTTCTGATATCTATATGCCAGTGAGCGGTGAAATTTCTGCTGTAAACACAAAACTTGAAGATGAGCCTGAAATCATTAATGAAGATTCATTTGGTGAAGGGTGGTTATTCAAAATCCAAGCAGATAACAGTGCTGATATTGAAGCTTTACTGTCAGCAGAAGGCTATGAAAGCTCGCTAGACGAGTAAGTTTCAAGCAGGATAAATACCACCCAAAACAACAGGATGTGTCGCACCTGTTACAGACGGTAAGTTACCTGTTTGTTTGTTCATTGTTCTATAGGCTAACCATGCAAAGGCGCAAGCTTCGACCCAGTCAGGATGTAAACCTAATGATTCAGTTGTTGATACACTGTGAGAATCAAGCAGGCTTTGTAGTCGACCTAATAAATAATCATTATGAGCACCACCGCCACAGATGAATACATGGCTATTGGCCGCTGCATAAGCTTTGATATCAGATGAAATAGATTGTGCCGTTAATTCAACAAGCGTTGCTTGAACATCTGCCTCAACAATATTCTGTTTGAACCTTGAGTTTACTTGTTCAAACCATTGTTGGTTAAATAACTCGCGACCAGTGCTTTTAGGTGCTGTTTGTTTAAAGTAGGCTTCGTCAAGAAACAGAGATAAATATTCATCATGGCATTGCCCTGATGCAGCCCATTGTCCTCCTCGGTCATAAGGTTCATTTAACTGTGATCGAGTCCAATAATCGAGTAATACATTACCGGGGCCAGTGTCAAAACCCGTCACAGGAATATCGGCTGAAGAAGGAAGAATAGTCAGATTACTGATACCACCAATATTAACGATAACTCTATCTTCATCTGGCGAGCTAAATAAAGCCTGATGAAAAGCTGGAACGAGGGGGGCACCTTGTCCACCTGCTGCAATATCACGTTGGCGAAAATCAGCAACAGTTGTAATACCAGTGATTTCAGTAATAACATTGGCATCACCAATCTGTTGGCTAAAGGGTGTATTTCCAGTTGGTGAGTGAAAGATGGTTTGGCCGTGTGAGCCAATTGCCGAAATATCGCTTGCTGATAGATTATGCCGGATTAATAATTCATTGACTGATTGACCAATGAGCTGCCCTAAAGCAATATCAACGCTACCCAGATGTTGTAAATGACATTCCTGTTTAGTTATTAATAACTGTAATTGGGCGTAAAGTTCATTTGGGAAAGGAAATGTCTGGGCTGCAATAAAATGGAAACTGCCAGAGTCAGAAAATTGCGTAATGGCAATATCAATACCATCAAGGCTTGTTCCCGACATTACACCGATATAATAACTCACCTAGAGAGCAACTTTATTAGTTGAGTGCTAAAGAAGTATTCTTGAGGCTATCAAGCTGAGCTAGCAACGGTTGAGACTTAGTTTCAAAATCAGCACGATATTTTTTTGCTAGAGCATCTGCTTTTGGCAAGCTAACCGTTAAAGGGTTACGGTGAACACCATTAACACGGAATTCATAATGTAAATGAGGACCGGTTGCTAAGCCACTGCTGCCAATAAAACCAATAGTTTGACCTTGTTTAACTCTGCTGCCAGTTCTCAAGCCTTTTTTGAAGTTAGACATGTGAGCATAAAGCGTAGTGTATTTGCCGCCATGTGTGAGGACAACAGTGCGACCATAACCACCTTTAGTGCCTCTAAAGCTAATTTTACCATCACCTGTAGCTAGAATAGGTGTACCTCTTGCCGCTGCATAATCGACGCCGCGATGAGGTCTGTTAGTTTTTAATACCGGATGTTTACGGTTCGGGTTGAATTTAGAACTAATACGTGAAAAATGAACAGGAGTTCGACTAAAAGCCTTACGCATACTGTCACCTTTCGGTGAGTAATACTGACTACGACCATTATCATCGGTATAGCGAACTGCTTGGAATGTTTTACCATGGTTAGTAAATTCAGCAGCTAGAATTGCACCATCAGCAATCTTATCGCCATCGAGGTAGTCTTCAGAATAAATTAATGTGAAGTTATCATTTTTTCGTAAATCTAGTGCAAAATCGATATCCCAACCAAAAATATAAGCGAGCTCCATAATGAGCTTGTCAGATAAGCCTGCTTCAATTCCTGCTTCGAATAAAGAACTATCGATACGACCTGATGCATGCATTTGACGTTTTTCGACATCACGAACATGAAGTTCAGCATGGTAAGCATCATCAATTGAAGTTACGCTAAACATTTTAATAGGACTTAGTTCTAACTGTAGTTGCTGTAAATTCTTTTTACCCTCTACCTCACGAATGTCAAAACGGAGCGTTTGGCCAGGTTTGAGATTGAGTAATGGCTTAATGTCTTTGCCTAACTGCGCGACGTTATACACATCACGAGCAGATAAACCAACACGGGGGAAAATAAGAGATAAATTATCACCGGACTTAACTGTAATATCTTGCCAATCTACAACAGCATCAATAGTGGCTGTTTCAAGTAGGTTGTTGTTAGTGATTGTCGCTAATGCTGCTTGCTGTTCAATTTCTGTTAATTCATCTAAATGAGCATCTGTAGAGTTTATTTCTACGGGGGCTTCATTATTAGTTGCTTCAGCCATTGGCTTAACAGCTGCTAGAACAGGGAGCTTAATTGTAGTTTTGGTGTCAGCAGTTAAGTTAGCGCTTGAAATATTTTGCATCTCAGCTGGTAAATTAGGCAAGCTAATGACTTGAGATTGAACCGTGGCATTATTTGGCTGGCTTGTTGCCAGTACAATTGAAGTAACAAAAATGCTCACAATAGTAAGTGATGAGAGTACAAATACATTACGGCGCGTATTAAGGCGTGTCGTTGTATTTGAAAATAGACTTTTCCGGTCAGAGGAAGGGTTTAGTCTGTTTCGTTTCATTAGTAAACTCTACATTACGGTGTTAACGATGCATTTTCGCAGTATTTTCATTGGAATGGAAGCCTTTCTTGAGCCATCTTGTGATACTATTCGCGCAAATTAAAATTTATCTGGAGAAAATCATGGTTCCTGTACAACAAGCATTAGCCGAAATACGACGTGGTGCAGAAGAAATTCTGGTCGAAAGTGAACTGGTTGAAAAGCTTGAAACGGGACGTCCTCTGCGTATTAAAGCAGGGTTTGATCCAACAGCACCCGATCTTCATCTTGGTCACACCGTACTATTAAACAAGTTAAAACAGTTTCAGGACTTAGGTCATGAAATCTTATTCCTAATTGGTGACTTTACAGGAATGATTGGTGATCCAACAGGCAAAAATGTAACCCGCAAGCCATTAACGACGGAACAAGTTCAAGAAAATGCAAAATCATATCAAGAGCAAGTGTTTAAAATTCTTGATCCAGCAAGAACAACGGTTGTATTTAATTCACATTGGATGAATAAAATGACATCTGCCGATATGATTCGATTGGCATCTCATCATACGGTAGCAAGAATGTTAGAGCGTGATGATTTCAGCAAACGTTATAAAGGTGGTCAGCCAATTGCGATTCATGAATTCCTCTATCCTTTAATACAAGGTTATGACTCAGTAGAATTAGAAGCTGATGTTGAATTAGGTGGGACGGATCAAAAGTTTAACTTATTAATGGGACGTGAACTTCAAAAGGCTTATGGGAAAAAACAGCAGTCTGTTTTAACCATGCCTATATTAGAAGGTTTAGATGGTGTGCAGAAAATGTCTAAATCATTAGGTAACTATATAGGTATAAATGATAGCCCTAAAGATATCTTCGGTAAGCTCATGTCTATCTCTGATGATTTGATGTGGCGTTATATCGAACTACTAAGTTTTAGAAGCTTAGAAGAAATACAGCAGTGGCGTGATGAAGTAGCTGATGGTGCTAACCCAGTTAATATCAAAAAAACCTTTGCTGAAGAAATTGTTGCACGATTTCATAGTGAACAAGATGCAATTGATGCACGTGAAGGCTTTGCCAATCAGTTTAAGAAAAATCAAATTCCTGATGATCTTGATGAAATAACATTGACTGTTGGTGATGAAGGTCTCGGAATTGCCAATATACTTAAAGATGCTGGCTTAACAACAAGTACATCAGAAGCGTTCAGAATGATCAAACAAGGCGCAGTGAAGATCGATACGGTTAAAATTGATGACCGAAACCTAGTGATTAACAAGGGTGAAGAACATATTTTTCAAGTAGGAAAAAGAAAATTTGCCAAGGTATCAACAGTTTAGCAATAGACTTCTGATGTCGGGAAAAACTTCCTGTTGACGGCAGCCAGATAGGCTGTAGAATGCTCGTTTTCTTGAGTTGTTCAGCCAGTTTCACGGCGAAAACAAAACGAGAAAAAGATTGACAGTTTAAGTGAGGGCTGTATAATTCTCGCTTCTTTGTTGCAGACAATTCGTTGTCGGACAAACGCTCTTTAAAAAAATAAGTATTAAGTAATTTGTGTAGGTATTTGCATTGGTTC
>Ga0209495_1001837_pt1 | contig 14406 bp, 14 predicted proteins | sample EN1Hudsemesocosm_FD_184629 | JGI IMG/M metagenome (GOLD analysis project Ga0209495, IMG submission 184629) | Methane-oxidizing microbial communities from mesocosms in the Hudson Canyon - EN1E Hudson Canyon (SPAdes) (version 2) | ecosystem: Environmental > Aquatic > Marine > Cold seeps | place... | reverse complement strand
TTTCCTTACTGGGTTGCACTTATAAATTGAATATAGGGCGCTAATTATACGGTAAAAACAAAGAAATGGTGTAGCTTAGAATGCCATTAGGCAGCCGTATTAAGGGATTCGACATAGATATTTTGTGAAACCTTGTTAAATTGCTGCTTTTTTCACTTTCTGAAAACAAAAAAGGGCAACCACTAAAAGTGATCACCCTTCTTTGAGGCAAATTACAAATTAACGTAATTTACTTCGCAACTGCTGAATCGTACGGAGTCTAGCTGCTGCTTCTGCAAGCTGAGAGGCGGCTCTCGAATAATCGAAATCACCACTTTGATTAGCAAGTTCCTTCTCGGCTGCTTGCTTCGCTTCCAGAGCTGCTGCTTCGTCCATATCAGCCGCACGTTGTGCGCTGTCAGACAGTATAGTCACAACATTCGGCTGAACTTCCAGATATCCTCCAGATACATAGAAGACTTCCTCTTCGCCACCTTGCTTGATCACACGGACCGGGCCAGGTTTCAAAGCAGAAAGAAGTGGAGCATGACCAGGAGCCACACCCAAATCGCCTTCCAGACCAGCAGCGATTAACATCTCTACTCGTCCAGAAAAGATTTCTTCTTCAGCACTTACAATATCGCAATGCACGGAAATACCCATATGCTTTGCCTCTTATCCATAAGGATAATTATTTCATAGTCTTGGCTTTTTCTACAGCTTCGTCGATTGAACCGACCATGTAGAAAGCCTGTTCTGGAAGGTCATCATAATCACCCGCCAAAATGCCTGTAAAGCCGCGAATAGTATCTTTAAGAGATACATACTTACCAGGTGAACCAGTAAATACTTCCGCAACATGGAAAGGCTGAGACAAGTAACGCTCAATCTTACGAGCACGTACAACAACTTGCTTATCTTCTTCAGATAGCTCGTCCATACCAAGAATCGCAATGATGTCTTTCAGTTCAGCATAACGCTGTAGAACTGTCTGAACGCCACGAGCAATATCATAGTGCTCTTGACCAATTATCAGAGGGTCCAACTGACGACTAGTAGAATCAAGTGGGTCAATCGCAGGGTAAATACCCTTAGCTGCGATGTCACGACTCAATACAACCGTTGCATCAAGGTGAGAGAACGTAGTTGCAGGAGATGGGTCAGTCAAGTCATCCGCAGGTACGTATACCGCTTGGATAGAAGTGATAGATCCAGCCTTCGTAGAAGTAATTCGCTCCTGAAGGGCACCCATTTCCTCAGCCAATGTAGGCTGGTAACCAACCGCAGAAGGCATACGACCTAGCAGTGCAGATACTTCTGTTCCTGCTAGTGTGTAACGGTAGATGTTGTCAACAAACAACAGTACGTCACGACCTTCGTCACGGAACTTCTCAGCCATAGTCAAACCAGTCAACGCTACACGCAGACGGTTTCCTGGAGGCTCATTCATCTGTCCGTAAACCATGGCTACTTTATCAAGAACGTTAGATTCCTTCATTTCGTAGTAGAAATCGTTACCCTCTCGAGTACGCTCTCCAACACCTGCGAATACAGAGAGACCGGAGTGCTCTTTCGCGATGTTGTTGATAAGTTCCATCATGTTTACAGTTTTACCAACACCGGCACCACCGAATAGTCCAACCTTACCGCCTTTAGCGAAAGGACAAACCAAGTCGATTACCTTAATACCCGTCTCAAGTAAGTCCGAGCTAGCTGATTGCTCTGCATAGCTTGGTGGCTTACGGTGAATAGGCATTGCGTCTTGTGCACCGATAGGGCCCTGTTCATCAATAGGATTACCCAGAACGTCCATAATACGTCCTAGAGTTTCTGTTCCTACTGGTACAGTAATTGGCTTGTTAGTGTCAGACACTTCCAAGCCTCTTTTTAAGCCTTCTGTACTTCCCATTGCGATAGTACGAACAATACCATCACCTAACTGCTGCTGAACTTCTAAGGTAGTTTCTTTACCTTCGACTTTCAGAGCATCATATACTCTTGGCACTGAGTCACGTGGAAATTCCACGTCGATGACCGCGCCAATGATCTGTACGATACTTCCGCTACTCATGCTCGGTTCCTCGTTAATCTAAATTCTGTTCAGCCACTTATACTGCTGCTGCACCGCTAACAATCTCAGAAAGTTCCTGAGTAATCGCTGCCTGACGTGCCTTGTTATAAATAAGCTGCAGTTCGTCAATCATGTCACCTGCGTTATCAGTTGCGCTCTTCATTGCAATCATACGAGCGGCTTGCTCACATGCTGCATTTTCAACAACGCCCTGATAAACCTGAGATTCAATAAAACGAGTAAGAAGGCCATCTAATAACTGCTTGGCATCTGGCTCGTAAAGGTAATCCCAGTGGTGCTTGAAATCATTTTCTTCTGCAGCTTGCAAAGGCAGAAGTTGAGAAACAGTAGGTTCTTGTGTCATGGTGTTTACAAATTGGTTATGAACGACGTATAAACGATCGATCTTTCCTTCATCATAAGCATCTAACATCACTTTTACCGAACCAATCAACTCGTGAGCTGATGGTTGGTCACCTAAGTGAGCTAATGCTGCTACAACGTTACCGCCGTAGTTTTTGAAGAAACCAACTGCTTTTTGACCAATAGCACAGATGTCAATTTCGACATCTTTATCATTCCACTCTTTCATGTTTTTTATGGTTTTCTTGAACAGGTTACCGTTCAAGCCACCACATAAACCACGATCAGTTGAAACGACGATATAGCCTACACGCTTAACTTCCCGCTCTTGCAGATACAAGTGGTTGTATTCTGGATTTGCATTAGCAAGGTGTCCAATTACGCCACGAATTCGATCGGCGTACGGTCTACCTAAACTCATACGTTCCTGAGCTTTACGCATTTTACTAGCAGCTTTTACTAGCAGCAACCATTTGCATAGCGCTGGTAATTTTCTGCGTGCCCTGAATACTTGAAATCTGGTTACGTATTTCTTTTCCGACGGCCATAGTATCACTGCCTTTAAAGCGTTTTTACTCAAAATGGTTTACGATGCCTGCCTTTCGACAGGCTAATCGTGACTACCAAGTTTGAGTAGCTTTGAATTTCTCAATAGCAGCTTTGAAAGCACCAGCGATATCATTGTTATAATCGCCTTTTTCGTTGACCTTAGCTAACAGATCCGCTTCTTCAGCGTTCATGTAAGAAATCAACGCAGCTTCAAAATCTACCACCTTGTTCACATCTATATCATCTAAGAAGCCTTCGTTAGCAGCATATAGAGATACAGCCATTTCAGCTACACTCATTGGGCTATACTGCTTCTGCTTCATAAGCTCTGTAACACGCTGACCGTGCTCCAACTGCTTACGAGTAGCTTCATCAAGATCAGAAGCGAACTGGGCAAATGCTGCCAATTCACGATACTGTGCTAACGCCAGACGAATACCGCCACCTAACTTCTTGATAACTTTAGTCTGGGCGGCACCACCTACACGAGAAACCGAGATACCTGCGTTCATCGATGGACGTATGCCAGCGTTAAACAAGCTCGATTCAAGGAAGATCTGACCGTCAGTAATCGAAATTACGTTAGTCGGTACGAATGCAGATACATCGCCCGCTTGTGTTTCGATTATTGGTAGTGCGGTTAAAGAACCAGTTTTGCCTTTAACTTCACCATTAGTGAACTTCTCTACGTATTCCGCGTTTACGCGCGATGCACGCTCAAGTAGTCTTGAGTGCAAGTAGAAAACGTCACCTGGGTATGCTTCACGACCTGGAGGACGACGTAACAATAGAGAGATCTGACGGTAAGCCCAAGCTTGCTTGGTCAAATCATCAAATACGATCAATGCGTCTTCACCGCGATCACGGAAGTATTCACCCATTGTACAACCAGCATAAGGAGCAAGGAACTGCATTGCTGCAGCATCCGCAGCGCCCGCTGCTATAACGATGGTGTGATCCATTGCGCCGTGCTCTTCAAGCTTACGCACAACAGCAGCGATAGAAGATTGCTTCTGACCAATCGCTACATAGATACACTTAATACCAGTGCTTTTCTGGTTGATGATCGCGTCGATTGCAATTGCAGTCTTACCGATCTGACGGTCACCGATAATCAGCTCACGCTGACCGCGACCGATTGGAACCATAGCATCGATCGCTTTTAGACCGATCTGTACAGGTTCATCAACCGATTGACGCTCGATTACGCCTGGAGCAACTTTTTCGATAGCATCTGTAAGGTCTGTATTAACTGGACCTTTACCATCGATTGGGTTACCTAGTGTGTCTACAACACGACCCAAAAGTGCTTCACCAACAGGTACTTCAAGAATTCGGCCAGTACACTTAGCTTTTTGACCTTCGGCCAAGCTATTGTAATCACCCAATACTACGACACCAACAGAATCACGCTCTAAGTTAAGCGCCATACCGTATGTGCCGGCTTCAAATTCAACCATCTCACCGTACATTACGTCGGCAAGACCATGGACTAGAACGATACCATCAGAAACACTGACGATTGTGCCCTCATTACGGGCTTCAGAAGATACATCGAGCTTCTCAATGCGCTTCTTGATGATTTCGCTAATCTCAGCAGGATTTAATTGCTGCATGCAAATGTCCTCAATTAAGTACTACCGCCTACGAATTAATCGCTTCGGCCAATTTCGCAAGTTTTCCACGAACAGAAGCATCAATAACCAGATCTTCAGCTCTCATTATCACACCACCCAGAAGTTCTGGATTTGTGGTAGAGCTAATGTTTACCTTACGATCTAGTTTCTTTGCTAATACCTGTGCCAGAGTATCTTGCTGCTCTGCATTCAGTTCGAATGCACTTTCAACTTCAACATCAACAGATTTTTCCTGATGAGCTTTGTAAAGTTCAAATAATGCAGCAATTTCTGGAAGCAAAACTAATCGATTATTCTCTGCAAGAACAAATATAAAGTTCTTGCCGTAATCAGATAGCTTGCCTTCACACACATCAACAAACGTTTGAGCCTTCTCTTCACTAGTCAGTGAAGGATGGTCCAAAATTGTCTTCATGTTCTCATCAGCGGCTACCAGCGCACTAAAATCAAGCATTGCAGACCACTCTACTAATGCATTTTGATTTTGTGCTTCATGGTAAGCCGCCTTTGCGTATGGCCGGGCTACCGTTGTCAACTCTGCCATAACAAACCTCTCTTATAGTTCCGTAGCGAGCTTGTTAAGCAAGTCGCTATGTACATTGGAATCAATAGAGGTTTGCAGAATCTTCTCAGCACCAGCTACAGCGATAGCAGCGACTTCAGCACGAAGTGCTTCTTTCGCTCGATTGCTTTCCTGTTCGATTTCAGCTTTCGCTGCCACAATCAAACGCTCACCTTCGTCACGAGCTTGTTCTTTAGCTTCGTCAACAATTTGAGCAGAACGTTTGTTTGCTTGTTCGATCAGTTCAGCGGCCTGTACTTTCGCTTCACGTAATTCCTGCTTTGCCTTTTCCTGGGCTAAGTCAAGATCACGAGATGCACGATCCGCAGCGTCCAAACCATCAGCTATTTTCTTCTGTCTTTCTTTTAGCGCTTCCATAATTGGAGGCCAAACGTATTTCATACAAAATACGACAAAGACGAAGAATGCGATAGCTTGACCAATCATTGTCAAGTTAATGTTCACGTCAACACCTCTCGCCTGTTTTAAGTAAACCTATTAAATGTAAAATTACTTATAACAGCGAATTAACCAGCTAACTGGGCAACAAACGGGTTAGCGAAGGTGAAGAACAACGCAATACCAACACCGATCATTGTTACCGCATCAAGAAGACCAGCAACGATGAACATTTTAACCTGAAGCATAGGTACCATTTCAGGCTGACGAGCAGCACCTTCAAGGAACTTTCCGCCCAATAAACCGAATCCAATCGCAGTACCTAGGGCACCAAGTCCGATCAAAAGCGCTACAGCAATTGCGGTTAAGCCAACTACAGTTTCCATTTTCACTCCTAAATTTTAAGTGAGTTAAGTTAAAGTTAAAGTTTAAAGCTAAGGTTGAAACTATTTACTAAATATCTATTTACTAACTATTTGTTAAGTAACAGATCGTTTAGTGATCTTCGTGTGCCATGCTCAGGTATACGATTGTCAGCATCATAAAGATAAATGCTTGCAATACAATAACCAGAATATGGAAAATAGCCCAAGGCACGGACAACGCCCACTGAATCCAGAATGGCATTAATGCAATCAGGATAAAGATCAATTCACCAGCATACAAATTACCGAATAATCGTAGTGCTAATGAAATAGGCTTGGCGATAAGACCTACGCCTTCTAACAATAAGTTAAAAGGAATCATCCACTTACCAAACGGCTGTAAAGTAAGTTCGCCAATAAAACCACTAACGCCTTTTACTTTGATACTGTAATAGACAATTAGGGCAAATACTGAAAATGCCATACCTAGTGTTGCATTAAGGTCGGTTGTTGGAACCACCTTAAAGTTCAAGTGCTCATTACCAGTAACGATTTGAGCTAATCTAGGTAAGAAATCTACTGGGATCAAATCCATGAAATTCATCAGGAAGACCCAGCAAAATATTGTTAGCGCTAAAGGCGCGATAACTTTATTTCGACCATGGAACGTTTCTTTGACACTGTTATCAACAAAATCGATCATGATTTCTACAAAGTTTTGCAAACCACCAGGAACACCGGTAGTTGCCTTTTTTGCAGCTGAACGGAACAACCAAAGGAAAAGCACGCCTAAACCAATGGACCAACCCATGGTATCTACGTGAATGGCCCAAAAACCCATTTCTTTGGCTTCTTGTGCTGTATGAGCAAACATCCAGCCGCCTTCAGGGTGGTTACCATAGGTAAGATTCTGAAGATGGTGCTGTATATAGGATGATGCGGTGATTTCGCCTGCCATATTATGCTCTCAAACTCTATTTCCGCAATGGCTTATGACCCAACATAAGTGGAGCCAGCCAATTCGTCGTTAATACAATAATAAAGGTTACAAACAGTGCTAAAACGTTTAACGGTTTTACTGATACAAAAACAACCGTAAATAATACAGCGGTTAATGCTAGTTTCACTGCTTCCCCTTTATAAAAGGAGTTAACTATCTGACGTGCAGCTCTGGCACCCGTATGAGCGAAGGCTTTATTAGCAAAATAAATATTAGGTAACACAAAAATAAACCCGCCCAGCAATGCTGAATAGGCTGCCACCTGATCTTTTAGCAAAAAACCGAGACTTATTATCAGAGTTGCTCCCGCTTGAACCCCAATAAGTCGATATATTGCTGGACGTTTAATTCCAGAAGTCACTTTTTTACCGCTCATGCACACTCACTAAAATAAGATGCATTCTCGTTAAATTAATCCACTCTAATAAAATACACCCTTTTATAGGTTTATTTTATTACAGCGCTTCTACAATCGCACGATTCCGCTTTTTTTAACCCCCGCCAGACATGGTGATTTTCACAGCTGCCACCTCAGGCGTGCAGATTATATTGATTAACGGCTTAGCATTCAACAAAAAAGGAGGGATTATCGAGGATTTAATAGAAATAATTGTTTATTTTTTGATCTAGAAAACTGTTCACAAAACAAGCTAAATCATAAGTTGTATAGGATCATTAAACTAATACCTATATATAGTAGAACATGTGTTTAAAACACTTGTTTAACAACTTATGATTCTACACTTATTTATTTATGTAACTTTTTTAATTTAAATCACTTTATGTGATCAAGAATGCCATCTAGCTCATCTAAACTACTATACTGAATAACCAGCTTACCTTTACCTTTAACTGAATGCTTTATATCCACATTAGCACCCAGTTTTTCAGACAGGCTTTCTTGTAAGCGACAAATGTCCGGGTCTACTTTTTTTGGCTCTTTCGGGTGTTCTTGCTCTTCCTGTAAGCGCCTAACCAATGCTTCGGTTTGTCTCACTGAAAGTGATTTTGCCTCAACCTGGCGCGCAGTTTGAAGTTGTAACTCCGGAGGCAGCGATAACATTGCTCGACCATGACCCATTTCAAGATCGCCATGCTCCAACATAATTTTCACTTCACTGGACAATCCAATTAAACGAAGTAGATTAGTGACTGTTGAACGAGACTTACCCACAGCCTCGGCTACTTCTTGCTGGGTTAATTCAAATTCTTCCTGAAGACGCTGTAATGCTATCGCCTCTTCCATAGCATTTAAGTTTTCCCGCTGGATATTCTCGATCAACGCCATGGCAACAGCTGCGTCATCAGCAACATCACGAATAATAGAAGGAACACGATCAAGACCCGCTATTTGGGTAGCACGCCAGCGACGCTCACCCGCGATAATTTCATAACGGCCTTCGGCAATAGGCCTAACAATAATAGGCTGCATCACACCTTGCTGGCGAATTGAGTCTGCTAACTCTTCTAAAGCATCAGGATCCATATCACGACGAGGCTGATATTTACCTCGCTGAACCAAGTCAACGGGTAGATCACGTAGCTCACCATCCTGTGTTGCATCCGTCTGGAGCTTAACTTTTGAGCCAGCCAATAATGCGCCTAACCCTCGCTCTCCTAATCCACGCTTTTTTGCTGCCATGATCTACCTTAATTGTTATTTATCAAACGTCTTTCTGGCTCTATGCCGGTTCTGCTGCTTTTGCCTTGGTTCTAGCTTTCGCTTTGCTCTTACGAACAACTTCTCCAGCTAATGCCAAATAAGATAACGCACCTTTTGAACCTTTGTCGTACTTTAATGCGGGCAAACCATAACTTGGTGCTTCTGCCAGACGAATATTTCTGGGTATAACCGTGCCATAAAGCTGATCACCAAAATATTCTTTAAGCTGTGAGGATACATCGCGAGTTAAGCTATTGCGAGGGTCATACATTGTGCGCAATATGCCTTCAATCTCAAGTGCTGAGTTAATGGTCTCTCTAATTTGCTCAATCGTATTCATCAACGCGGCCAACCCTTCTAATGCATAATACTCACATTGCATTGGAATAATCACGCTATCAGATGCAGAAAGTGCATTAACGGTTAGCATATTCAATGATGGAGGGCAGTCAATTAAAATAAAATCGTAATGGTCTCTCACTTTATTCAAAGCCAGACGTAAACGGTGTTCGCGACCTATTTCATTTAACAGCTCTACTTCAGCGGCCGTTACATCACCATTGGCTGGGATAACATCAAAACCCGCCGTTTCTGATTTAACAATCACTTCATCGATAGTGGCTTTTTTTGTCAACACATCATAAGCAGTTTTAGATACTTCATTCTTATCGACGCCACTGCCCATGGTTGCATTGCCCTGAGGGTCGAGGTCGACTAACAGTATCTTTCGCCTGGTTGCTGCCAATGAAGCAGCCAGGTTAACGCAGGTTGTTGTTTTTCCTACGCCGCCTTTTTGATTGGTAACGGCAAATATACGTGCCATACCTGTGTCTCCTTTATATTCATTCTGATGTTTTAATAATCAGACTTTACGAATAATTATTAAATGTCGCTCACCGTCACAACCTGGTACATCGAGTACATGGCTTTCTTCTACCTGATAACCTTCTGGCAAGCTGGATAATTCCTCTTCAGGAAATAAGCCTTTCATAGCCAAAAATCGCCCTTGCTCATCAACTAAATGACCACACCAGTTCACCATATTTTCAATGGCACTGAAGGCTCTGGATATTACTTGATCAAAAGGTTTCTGCGGTTGATACGCCTCAACACGACCATGCACCACCGTGATATTACTCAAACCTAACTCTAGTTTACTCTGAGTAAGAAAGCGTGTTTTCTTACCGTTACTATCTAACAATGTAAAATGAGTATCTGGGAATAATATGGCTAGTGGAACCCCAGGTAAACCTGGCCCGGTACCTACATCAATAATTTGCTTACCCTTAACCCAGGGAACCACACTCAGGGAATCAACCAAGTGACGGTAAAGCATATCTTCCGGATTTCTAACCGCAGTTAGATTGTACGCCTTATTCCACTTATTCAGTAATTCCAAATAACGTAACAATAATGATACTTGTTGTTCAGTTAATGCTACACCTAAGCGCTGGGCACTATCCACTAATGGGGCTTTAAAACTCTCTTGCATTAAACTCTTCCAGTTACGCCGGTTGTTTTGTCGCTTTTGTTGCCATAGCGCGTTTCTTAAGATAAATAATTAACAACGATACCGCTGCAGGCGTTACACCTGGAATGCGCGATGCCTGAGCAATGGTTTCAGGACGAACATCCTTTAGCTTGAGGGTTAACTCATTAGATAAACCTGAGATGCCGTCATAATCAAAATCGGCAGGTAAGACGGTATTTTCATGTCGTCGTAGTTTATCAATCTCACTTTGTTGGCGACTGATATAACCTTCATACTTAAGTTGTACTTCTAATTGCTCAGCAACCCGTTCATCTTCAATGGGTTGACCACTGATTTCAGCAATTTTAGAATAATCCAACTCTGGACGACGCATTAAATCAGATAAACTGTATTCACGATTTAATGGACGCTCAAGGTATTTATTAACAATTTTCGCCTGTTCAGAATCCGGTTGTACCCAAGTTTTATCGAAACGCGCTCTTTCTGTGGCTAAGGATTCTTTCTTTTTACTAAAAGCAGCCCAGCGTTCGTCATCAACCAAGCCTAGCTCACGCCCCTTTTCTGTTAAGCGAAGATCTGCATTATCTTCTCTCAGAATAAGTCGATATTCTGCCCGACTGGTAAACATACGGTAAGGTTCGCTAGTTCCTAAGGTGATAAGGTCATCAACTAATACACCAATATACGCTTCATCACGTCTTGGGCACCATGACTCTTCACCTTTAGCTCTAAGGCCAGCATTAAGACCGGCTAATAAGCCTTGAGCCCCGGCTTCTTCATAACCTGTTGTACCGTTTATCTGCCCTGCAAAAAAAAGATTCTTAATAAACTTGGTTTCAAGTGAGTGCTTTAAATCTTGTGGATTAAAGTAATCATATTCAATGGCATAGCCCGGGCGTGTAATATGCGCATTTTCAAAGCCTTTCATTGAACGCACTAATTCTAACTGAACATCAAACGGTAAACTGGTAGAAATACCATTTGGATATAACTCGTGAGTGGTTAAACCTTCGGGCTCTACAAAAATCTGATGTGAGTTTTTATCTGCAAAGCGGTTAACCTTATCTTCTATAGACGGGCAATAGCGCGGCCCTACGCCTTCTATCACACCAGTGTACATAGGTGAACGATCTAGACCTGCACGAATAATGTCATGGGTTCGTTCATTGGTATGCGTTACATAACAGCTAATTTGTTCTGGGTGATCAGCAAGGCTTCCCATGTAAGACATAATAGGTGTGGGTGTATCACCGGGTTGTTCTGCCATGACCGAAAAATCGACTGATCTGGCATCAATACGTGGAGGTGTACCTGTTTTTAAGCGCCCTACTCTAAAAGGTAACTCTCTAAGACGATTAGCCAACGCAATAGATGGCGGGTCGCCCGCTCGGCCACCTGAATGGTTTTCTAAACCTATATGAATAACACCGCCTAAGAAGGTACCTGCTGTTAAAACAACCGTCTCAGCGTGAAAGCGAACCCCCATGTTAGTCACAACACCTTTTACCTGATCACCTTCCATGATTAAGTCATCAGCAGACTGCTGAAATATATCTAGGTTTTTTTGGTTCTCAAGTATCGAACGAATAGCAGCCTTATACAGAATCCGATCAGCCTGTGCACGGGTTGCTCTTACTGCTGGCCCTTTGCGAGAGTTTAAAACACGAAATTGAATACCGCCCTTGTCCGTAGCCAGTGCCATAGCACCACCTAAAGCATCAATCTCTTTTACAAGGTGGCTCTTACCAATACCGCCAATAGCTGGGTTACAGGACATTTGCCCTAATGTTTCGATGTTATGGGTCAACAATAGTGTCGCACAACCCATTCTGGCAGCCGCAAGAGCTGCCTCTGTACCTGCATGCCCTCCGCCAATGACGATCACATCAAAACGTTTGTTAAAATCCACAGCCTTACCTCTAATAAACTTAAACCCTTAAAACAGCCGCGTAGTATAGTCTTAATGCCGTTGGGTTTCAGCATAAACTGTGTAAAATTTAATCAAATTTAGACAATTTTAAATTATTAGTCTAACCGTCCTTAAAAATTAGAGTAAACAACCTAATTCTAAATATTTTCAATAACTTATAACAACTACTTAATAAAAGTTATTACTATGTTTATCCACATGGTTGTTTTATGCTCTTTTTGATATTTATTTATATAACTATATGTAATTAAAAGGTTTATTTTTTAATGTAATTATTGACATGAAGATCACCAAAAAAGTTATCCACAGATAAGGTAGGAAAATTAATCAATATTTCTACTTATTCACATATTAACTTTTTGTGTCATAATGCCGCCTGAATTTCTATTTAAGAAAATAACCCTCATGGATGAGTGATTATGGAACCCTTTTTTGAAGTTATGGATGAACTTCAATTGCAGTCATTTTCGTTGGCTCAGCAAAGCGCGTTAACAAACCGTCTCTACACCGTTATCGAAGGCGCTAAACCCCCTGAAGGCTACCAAAGCACAGGGGCGTTAATTTACACCTTAGAAAATACCCCCTCGGCTCACCCCCTATTTTTAGATGATGAACTCATTAAAGTATCTCCGTGGCTAGTTGAAGTAGACCCTATCAGTCCTTTATTTAACTGGCTTATAAGCAATGCAAACGATTATCCTTTCGTTCTATTTTGGTCAAATCACACTCTTGAACAGGTTAAACCATTTATGGTTAATCTATTAAAAGCCAGGTCACCTGAGGGAGACTCTCTGTTTTTCCGTTATTACGACCCAGCTGTTTTTAATGCATTCATTGAGCACAGCCAAGATGATGTTATTAAAAATCGCTTAGGTGGAGCATCAGCTATCGCGACCTATTCCTCCTATGACTCAAATCCAAATAGATCTTATTGGCGTGTACGGGAATTGAAAAATATCGAAATAAACGTAAAGTCAGCCAGCGCTGTAGAACCTCCAGAAATATCATTTAATCAACAAGAATGGCAGGCCTTATGTGACTATAAGCGGGACACAAGCCTCAAAAATATGGGGATATACTTAAAACAAAATTATCCTGATCACCTGAAAGATATCGACTCAATCGAACTACAGCAATTTGTGAGTCGATGTATAACACAAGGAGAAGAATTAGGTTTTTTCACCCAAAACGAACTGGAACAGTGGTTAGACCTATCCCTATTTTTTGGTGAGTGCTTTGTGGATAACCATAATTACTCATGGATACAAAAGATTGTTAGTAATACGGAGTTATCCACAACCAGTAAACTACAGCAACTAAACCAGTATTTGGATTTCTATCAAGCAAGGAGCGCAATATGATAGATGCACCACTCGCCAGACCACTCAATAAAACCGCGATTAAAGCAGCCAACCAACAACTTTATCAACAGTACCCACACCTAAAAGATCAGGCGCTCAACCCGGCCAATCCTCAGCATCAACCTTATATGAGCTATTGGCGTGAGGCTTATATTGAGTCTGGCGGGCCCTTTAAGAAAATAGATGCCAGCTCACATCAAAAAATTGATGACCCAGTGCAACCTTGCAACTGCGCGACACCTGACCAGATTGTTGATTTAGTATTTGAGCCTTCAAGTGGCGCGATTTACCTACTTGATGCCAACGATTTTAACGCACTAATGGAAGAAACCCGCTTGCTGGATGATGTAATGAGGCCAGTAATTGAGTGTAAGAGCGAAGAAGAGTTACCCGAGAGAAAAGAACAGGCTGTTAAAAAGCTGGTTGCGCTGGGTATAAACCCGCCAAAGTCAGAGTTTGGCGGTGGAGAGGTAGGCAAGTTAACCGAAATTGTACGTCTGAAAGGAAATCGAAAATATACCTATGTTCGTTCTGAAAAACTGAAAGACCATGTTAGAAGCTACCGCATCAAAACCGATGAGAAAAAATTTGATTATAAAACCATGGCTAAAAAAGTTAGGGAAGACCTGAATAAGCCTGAGTTTAAAATTAAATTCAAGACAGATAACTTACTTGAGAAACTCGACAGCTTCAATGAACTCAATGAGTTTATGAATCAGTTTGCAGATAGCACTGAAACTTATTATCTGACTGGGGATAAACACTCCAGCTATAACGCCACCGCTGAAGCTCAGTTTTTCAGGTTCTCATCTGGTGCAGCTTTTCATTCAGAACTAGACCCTGCTAATGGCAAACTCTCTATTGCAATGGCTACCCACGCAGAACTTTCACTGGCAGAAGGAAGGGCACAGTGCCAACTTCTTATGCCTTCTCCTGAAGGTATTAATTGTAAATTTGAACTCAATGATCAATCCTGTGATTTAGGTTTTTTTAGGCTGGATTTGAGTTTAACCCTTAGTGGAAACGCAGGGGCAA
>Ga0209495_1001834_pt1 | contig 14424 bp, 6 predicted proteins | sample EN1Hudsemesocosm_FD_184629 | JGI IMG/M metagenome (GOLD analysis project Ga0209495, IMG submission 184629) | Methane-oxidizing microbial communities from mesocosms in the Hudson Canyon - EN1E Hudson Canyon (SPAdes) (version 2) | ecosystem: Environmental > Aquatic > Marine > Cold seeps | place... | reverse complement strand
GATAAAGCCATTCAAGAGGCTAATAATGGCCACCTTTCTAATGCAATAACTAGTCTATCAAGCTTGCTAGAGATTGAGCCTAATAACCAACGTGTTATCTATGATTACATCACTATTCTAGTTTGGAATAATGAAGATAAAAAAGCACTTAATCAGTTATCTAAAATAGAACTTGAGCAAGCTCCAGAATATGTTTTAAGGTCACTTGCAAGAGCGGCTAATAATGAGCAAAATAAACAAATTGTTGATGACGTTGTTAAAACTTATATGCAACGTTATTCATTTGTTCCCGATGATGCACCTGAGTTAGTTAGTGGCAAAAGTTTGCACGAAGTTGCAGGGATTGCCGCTAGAGGAGATCTATATTTTGTCTCTTTGAGCATCTTAGAACAGCTTTATCAACAAAATCCATATGACCAAACTATTTTAGACGATTACATCATCATCCTCACCAAAGCAGGCAATTATGATGAGGCATTAGAGTTGATGCCCGAACTTAATTTAACAAAGGCAAATTCTGAAGTTATAGCTGCATTGATTAGTTCTGCCAGCCATTTAAACGACACAAAAAAATTAGACGAACTCAATGAGGTATATGAAAGCAAGTTCGGTTCAAAAAGCAATGCTCAAGCAACATCTGATGCTGCTGAAATATCAGCAGAAGACAACTTAGCAGTAGTGGCTAAAAAGAATAAAAATGAGAAGTCCGGGTCCGGTAAAAAAGTAATGAGTTCAACTGAGCCTAAAGTAACTGAAAAATCCAGCACTAGAAATGTAGCTACACCACAAGAGACGACTATTCAGTTAGCTACAAAATTGGTGAATGAAAATAACTATGAACAAGCCTCTAAACTCTTAATTCCCATGTACTTGGATGGATTTAAATCGGAAGAGTTTTTAACGTTAATGGCACGTTTGTTTTCTCGAATGGAACAACATGTCAGATCGGCGAGTGTATTTAAACAGTTGCTTGAATTATTCCCAGACAGTGACCGCTACAAAAAAGAATTGATTTTACAACTCTCCTACGCAAGTGCGACTCATCTTGCACTTGAAGAACTAGCAACCAAACCAATGCTGATGGGCCAGTCAGATATTGATGCAATGGAAATGGATAGTGAAGTACAAAAATTACGCTGGAGCCAATATAAATTAGCTAATGATGTTGACGAAAAAAGTTATCTAGCTGAAATAACAACAACGATACAGCGCCATTTGTCATCATTAGATGAGTCTAGTGACAAAAACACCATAGCGAGGATAACTGCTGATTATATTATAGCGTTGTATCTGAGTGGCGAATCCAAAAAAGTGCTCTCAGAATATGAGCGTTCTCAGTCCGAAAATATTGAGTTAGCTGAATATGCTTTAAAAGCCGTAGCCGATAGTTATTTGTCTGAATATCAGTCTGATATGGCTGTAGAAATGTATCTATCATTGTTGCAGCAATCGCCAAACAATTTTGAGCTTAAAAGGTCTCTTTTTTATGCCTACTCTGATGCCGGTGAATATGATTTAGCGTTAGAACTTGCAATAGGCTTGGCTAATAAAACACCCTTATGGCGAAAAGACCATTCAGGTGAAATAGTTAAACGTAATGAAGAAAAATTAAGTGCGGATATTTTACTTGCGAATGCTTATGCCTTTCGAGATGATCTGGCTGAAGCTCAAATAAACTTAGAAAAACTCCGACAACAAGCTCCTTACAATGCTGAAATAAGAGCTAATTTATCGACGATTTACCGTTGGCGTGGTTGGCCCGAAAAGGCCCAAAAAGAAGCGGCCATAGCTCGAACTATAAATGCGGATGATCAATATATAAAATTAGTTAATGCACGAGCGTTGATGGACTTACATGATTACGAAGCAGCAGAGGAAGCTACTCAACAATTAAATAGCAGTAATGCGATAGCGAACAATTCACTGATAGAACTGAATAAAGATTGGGACGAACGTAATAAAAGAGAGTTTTATTCTCGTTTTGAAGTTGGAAGCAGCACCCCCAAGTCAGGCAATATTAATAACAGTAATTTTGGTTCTTCAGATCTAAGTCTTGAGTCGTATCTCTATGACAAAACTCATCAACATTATTATCGGCCATTTATCCATCAATATTATGCTGAAGCCGATTTTATTGAAGGTAAGGGACGGTATGAACGTATCGGCATTGGACTAGAGTATAAAAAGAAGAAAAACCTTCTTTTAACAGAGTTAAGCCAAAGTTATGCCGGTGAATCTGAGATAGGTTTATCAGTAAAAGGCCAACATGATGTTAACGATGTTTTGAAGCTAAGTTATGGTTTTGATTCAAGGAGTACAAAAGTACCAGTCAGAGCTAATTTCCATGATATTACGGGTAAGGACTATACACTGGGGCTTACTTATCGACCGCATGATTTAACACAAGTGTCTGGTGGCGTTGAATACCTAGATTATACTGATGGCAATGAAAGAAAAACGGGTGCATTGACAGTCTCTCATAGGTTAATAAATAAACCCTATTACAAAATGACCTTACGTCCATCTGTTTACTATGCAACTAACTCATCATCGACAGGTCCTTATTTTAGTCCAGAAAGGATTAGTGAAACGAACGTGAGTGTTGATAATGAATGGTTAAGCTATCGTCGACACAACTTGAAATTCATACAGCGATTAGAGCTTAATGTAGGTCTGAATAATCAAAAAGGGTATTCTAGTCACACAACAAATGCGATTGCTTATCAACATGAGTGGGCCATAGAAAAATCGTTATATATTACGTATGGCATTAAGTACGCTAAAAATTACTATGATGGTGATAGAGAAGATAGAAAATCTTTCTTCGCATCACTAAATTGGTAGCAGCGTAGCGTTTATTAGGAATATTAGATGGATAACATGATTCGTCACTTTATATTACTAGTTCTCATCCTGCTTGTACCTACAGTGCAAGCAGCAAGTCCGCTTATTGCTATTTGTTACCACGATGTAAAAACAATTGACCAAGGTGATTTGGATGTTGATCAGTATGCAATTAGCCCTGAACACTTACTTGCACAATTTGAATACATCAAAGCTAATAACTTTACTCCTGTCAGCATTGATGAACTGATCAATGCAGAAAAAGGTGATAAGCCATTACCAAAAAAAGCGGTGCTATTAACGTTTGATGATGGTTACATAAGTTTTTATAGTGAAGTTTATCCCTTACTACGTTTATATAATTATCCAGCGGTGCTTGCTGTCGTTGGTCGTTGGTTAGAAGCATCAGCAAGTGAACCTGTGTCCTATGGTAATAAACAATTAGATAGAGACCAATTTTTAAGCTGGCGGCAAATGAAAGAAATGCAGTCATCAGGCTTAGTTGAAATTGCCTCACATTCATATGATATGCATCGAGGTATCAATGGTAATCCAAGTGGTAATACTCAACCTGCTGCCGTCACCCGTTTTTATGATCAAACAACAAGTCAATATGAAAGTGATGCTGCGTATCTAGAGCGTATTAAACAAGATCTAACGACTAACTCATTGTTAATAGAAAAGCATCTGGGTGATAAACCCAGAGTGATGGTTTGGCCATATGGTGCTTATAGCAGAGAAACAAAAACCATCGCTGCCGAACTAGGCATGGAAATAAATTTCACTTTGGTGGAAGATAAAACCACTGATTTAAAGGACCTTACTGAAGTTCATAGAACGATTATCAGTGCAAATCCAAAACCAGCTGACTTTGCTTATTTACTCAATAAAGAAATAGAACACGACCCTACGAGAGTGATGCATATTGATCTTGATTATGTTTTTGATGATAACCAACAGCAGCTTGAACAAAACTTGGACAGACTAATTGAACGAGTCCACCAAATGGATATTAATACGGTGTACTTGCAAGCTTTTGCAGATGATGACGGTGATGGCAATGTGGATGCGTTGTATTTTCCAAATCGTCATTTACCGGTCAGATCAGACTTGTTTAATCGAGTTGCATGGCAACTAAGAACAAGAACCGGTGTTGACGTATATGCTTGGATGCCAGTTATGGCTTTTGATTTTGGAGAAGCGGTTTTTTCAGAATTAGGGGTGAAAGAATATAAAGATGGAAAAGTCCGTAATACGCAAGCTGCTTATCGGCGACTTAGCCCTTTTAATGATAGGGCTAGAACCATCATCAATGAAATCTATGCTGATCTAGCAAAATACTCAAAATTTCAGGGTTTACTGTTTCATGATGATGCTTACTTTACTGATTTTGAAGATTACAGTTCGGATGCGATGGACTGGTATGCATCACATAATATTGGTGCAAAGCCTGAAGAGATACTCAATAACCCTGAATTGAACTATAAATTGTCAGAAATAAAAACAGATTTCCTGATTGATTTCACGCTTGAACTTGCAGAAACAGTGCGTCAATACCAACCGACCATTCTGACTGCCAGAAATATGTATGCTAGACCTATCATTGCCCCTGAAAGCGAATTATGGTTTGCTCATAATCTAGAAAAGTTTATTACTGCTTATGATACGACGGCTATTATGGCAATGCCCTATATGGAAAAAGCTGACGATCCAGCTCTTTGGTTAGCTCTATTATTAGAGGTTGTTTCAGAGAGAGAAGCTAATCTTAAAAAAACAAATGGTACTGCAGAGTTAGGCAAGGTTCTTTTTGAACTGCAGGCACTGAACTGGGAAAAAGGTGAATATATCAATGCAGATATACTTCATAGCCAAATCAGTTATTTATTGGAAAATGGTGTGAATAACATCGGTTATTATCCAGATGATTTTTTACAAAATCAGCCTGATATAACAAAAATAAAATCCATTTTTTCATTACAAACATTTCCCTATCAACGCAAATAAAGAAACAGAATTCTTATGCATGTTATCAATTCTACTCTCTCGTTTTTACATAACTTTGCTTTTTACTATCCCTTCGTTATGGCTTATTTGTGGATGCTTGGCGCCATTTATTATCGAGTGAAGTGGGAGAACAAAATAAAAAGGAAAATTGATGATCCACCAATCCTCGACCTTGAACCTCCGGTTTCGATATTAGTTCCTTGTCATAATGAGGGCAATAATGTTTTGGACACGGTCGAATTTTTGCTCAATCAAGATTATTCAGACTTTGAAGTCATCGCCATTAACGACGGCAGCACAGATAATACCGGCGAATTATTAGATCAGCTTGAATCAAAACACGAACATTTAAGAGTCATTCATCTTGCGTCAAACCAAGGCAAAGCGATGGCGCTTAAAGCAGCCACCTTATTAGCAAAAAGTGAATATCTGCTTTGTGTCGATGGTGATGCTTTATTGGATAAACATGCTACACGTTGGATGATTAGACACTTTGTCAAAAGGCCTGATGTTGGCGCCGTAACAGGTAATCCGCGCATTCGTAATCGTACCGGTATTTTGGGTAAAATTCAGGTGGGTGAGTTTTCAGCCATTATTGGTCTGATAAAGCGAGCACAACGTATCTATGGAAGAGTTTTTACCGCTTCAGGCGTGATAGTTGCCTTTCGAAAAACAGCGCTTCATGAAATAGGTTACTGGAATAATGACATGGTGACCGAAGATATAGATATCAGTTGGCGTTTACAGTTAAATCACTGGCAAATCTTTTTCGAACCCAATGCACTTTGTTGGATCTTAATGCCTGAAACTTTATCTGGTTTATTTCGTCAACGAGTTCGATGGGCACAAGGCGGCGGTGAAACATTCTTTCGCCACTTCAAACATTTATTTCAATGGCAGTCCAGACGAATGTGGCCGATCATGTTGGAGTATATGACTAGTGTTTTATGGAGTTATACCATCCTAACCGTTGCTGTTATTTGGATCGTACAACAGTTTTACAGTATTTCGGACTTGGTGTTGGTAGAAGGTTTATTACCCGGTTGGGCGGGTACAATACTTATATTTACCGCGATTTTTCAGTTCACTGTCAGTGTCATCATTGACTCAAGATTTGAGAATAACCTTCATCGTAATATTTTTTGGATGATCTGGTTCCCTATGAGCTACTGGATGATCAATATGACTGCAACTGTTGTAGGATTTCCAAAAGCAATCCTAACAAAAAGAGGTCAAAGGGCGACTTGGACCAGTCCAGATAGGGGGCTTCATCAATGAAATCACTTATTATCGACAGCCCAGAGCAACTTAATCTTCGACAGAAATATGCCCATAATATCTTTAGGCTTCTTCTTGTTCTGACGTGGTTTTATTTTTTGATGCCAGTCTTAACGTTAATTAACTGGTTTTTTGCCTACACCTTCTTTGAACAAAACTTTATTTTGCTAGAGGGGTATAAAGAATACCAATCTCCTACAACCTTGACCTATCTCACAGTAATTGCAGCAATGTTTATCTGGATTTTATTGTGGGTGAACGTTAACAAATTTTTTGACAGAAAAGGCGAAGCTAAAAATCATCTAACGCCAGTTTCAATTACAGAAATGAGTAGTTATTTTAAGGTCGAGCTCAATAAAGTTGATGAATATCAAAAGTGTAAAAATATGGAAGTACATTTTGACCAAGATGGCAATATCACCGAGCTAAAGCAGCGTTGAACTTTAGTATTTAATATTAGTAAGTCAGCATCTTAAACATGTTACGAATTACTATCACTCTTAGTCGCTAATTCCAAAAACATATAAATAAGTTTTTTTGGCTACAAGACAAATAATAATGAAAATAGCTCAAATATTCTATGTGCCCAGCAGTAGCTAAGATTCTAAAAGAGCATAAATTGAACATAAACAATAGTTAGACTTTACGATTTTTAAATGAAACACGAATAAATAATAGTTTATCCAGTAAGCGTTATTAATATGGACAAGGCTAGGTTCGTGTTTTAGAAAAATCGAATAAGGAAAAGTAATGTTTGTAACACAAGACTCACCATTAAATGGTGAGATCGGACAGCAATTAGAAAGAACACTTTTATACATAGACGATCATCTAGAACAAAAAATAACCATCGATCAAGTAGCTCGTTATTCCAACATGTCTAGTTTTCATTTTCAACGATTTTTCAGTGCCTATCTAGGTGAAACAGTGAATCAATACGTGTTACGTCGACGTTTGGACTTTGCGGCAAAAAAAATTATTCACCATAAAAAAATCAGCTTAGCAGAGATCGCTTTAAACTTAGACTTTGAATCACATAGTGCATTTACGAGTGCGTTTAAAAAGCAGTTTAATATCACCCCAAGCTCATATAGAAACACGCCAAATAAATCCAAATTAGCTAATGGTAAGTCCAGAAGTTCTATTCATACAAGCGCTAAAAAAAATAAAGCTATCGACGTAACGATAAAAGAGTTACCTACATTATGGTTCAATCATAAATGTACGAGTGGTGTTATTGATGGGGGAATAGTTAAAGAGAGTAGTTATCTAATAACCAGTGATTTTAAAGAACTGTTGAGTGCTAATGAACCTAAGTTTTATGGTTTAGCTACGTCATATTCAACTAAGGATAAAAGTATTAATGAACAATCTATTTCTTTGTTGTACGGTGGTCTTTACAGTGATAATCAAGATGATGTTTTGAGTGACGCTTGGTTGGAAATTGACGCTGGTTTATGGGCTGTTTGCACACATAAAGGCAAATATGAATATTTATCGCGTACTTGGATGAACGTTATTCATTCGTGGCTGCCCAAATCAGGATATGAACTTCGTGATGCGGCCGCTTTTGAATTTTATCAAAATGAACAGGACAAGATAAAAAAATTTGATGATTTGTTAACAATGATTTATTTCCCGATTAAAAAAGCAGAATAGCACCGCTAAATAGGATGCAAAGTGTTAACTAGTTCAAAAAAATGAGTGCAAAAAGTCTTTAGACTGTCTCCCCCGAAAAGCAGAATATGCACATTGTTGTTTGTTTTAATTTTATACGAGGAGCGGTGTTGTCTTAAGTAACTAAGGTGATATTAATGGTATGAGCGGTAGAATTAGGCAGCAATTAGAAAAAGCACTGCAATATATTGATGCACATTTAGGGGAAAAAATTACGGTTTATGAAGTGGCTGATGTGGCATGTATCTCTATCTTTCATTTCCAACGATTGTTTAGTGCCTATTTAGGTGAAACGGTCAGCCAATATATATTACACCGGCGTTTAGAACTGGCAGCGCAAACAATTATGAATCAAGAAAAGTTAAGACTGGCTGATCTTGCACGTAAGTCTGGCTTTGAAACACATAGTGCATTTTCTCGTGCCTTTAAGAAACACTTCAATGTCAGTCCTAGAGAATTCCGAGGCGCCCCTAGTAGTGCCAGGTTAAGCAGCGACACTGCTCGTCCTTTTCTCAATACCAGTGCACCAAAAAACACTACTTTAGACGTTCAGGTGGTGGATTTAGAAACACATTGGTTCAATTATAAAAGTGTTGAGATTGTATCGGAGGATATGGATTTTCATGAAAGCGTTTTGTTACTCGCGGCCGATATGAAAACATTTTTAGATATAGGGAAGCCCCACCTTTTTGGCACAGCAACAACACGATCTTCCGGCCAAGTATCCAGAGTGGAAAACTTAGAAGACCTTTTGTATGGAGCTGTTTACAGTAAAAAAAGTGACGATGATTGGAGTGCTTCTTGGTTAGAGGTAGACGCCGGTTTGTGGGCCGTATGTATACATAAAGGCCATTATGAATACAGCTATCAGACCTGGAATAATTTGCTACGCTCATGGCTCTCAGAATCAGACTTTGAGCTTCGAGATACAATTTCGTTTGAACGTTATTTGAATCCACCTTGGTTATTTCAAAATAGTGATGAGTGGCTAACACAAATTTACTTACCGATTAAAAGAGCACAACCGGAACACTAATTCGCGTAAAAAATGATAACCAGTTCAAAAGAATAACTGCAAAAAGTCTTTAAACTTTCCCCCCTGAAACGCATAGATTTAATAATTTGGCTTTGCCTGATTGCGTACTTTTTCCAAAAATAAGGACATTCTGGAATGTTTGACAGATTTATTTGCATTAAGACTAGTTTCCCAAAATTCTTTTCATCGACGTTACTCGCGACTATAGGTTTAATTGCCAACCTAGTTTTAGTTCAAAGTGTTAATGCCGCCGAGAGTGTTTCATTACCCTTAGCTATCCCGGTGGATAATATCGAGAGTGTTTCTCCTGCCCCAGGCAGTACGGATATCGATTCAAATAATGCGGTATTAGTTTTGCAATATGCAAATATAGCTGATTACACATGGACAAAGGAGCGGTTTCTAACAATCCATAATTTAGATACAGGTGAGAAAGTTTTCACGATTGATCCAACAAATGCACATCCACAACAAAAACAAACAAGCTTAACCATTCAGCTTGATGATGGTGTATTAGTTAGCGGTACTCGTTATGGTATTACTGTTGATTATGCATTTGCGATTGTTAACACAGCACCGTGGAAATTAGGTGAAATTACTCAAGGACAATGGACGTTTAAAACCGCTGGTGTATCGGCTGTAGAGTTAGCAAGAATTAAAGCAGAACAAGAAGCTCAAGAGCAAACCCTACTTACTGCAGCATTATCACCAGCAGTTGCAAATATCACGGGTGTTTACCCTGCGCCAGGTAGTACGGATATTGATCCAGCTAATGCGACATTAGCTTTGCAATATGCTGATATCGCTGATTATGAATGGTCGGGTAAGAACTTTTTGACTATTCATAATCTGGACACAGGTGAGCAGGTATTCAGCCTTGACCCAACAAAAGATCATCCGCAACAGAAATTAACATATTTAACAGTAAAACTTAATGACGACGTATTAGAAAAAGGGGCTCGTTATGGTGTAACCGTTGATTACCGTTTTGCCATTGTTAATAAGGCCCCATGGAAGTCAGGTGAAGTTACACAAGGACAATGGACTTTTACTACGATTAGTCCAGAAGTAATAGAGCCAACATCACCGACGACTACTGGGCTATCCCCAGCGGTAGCGAATATTACCGGTGTTTATCCTGCCTCAGGAAGCACAGATATTGCTCCTGAAAATGCCTCATTGATGCTGCAGTATCCTAATATAGCTGACTATGAGTGGACTAATAAAAAATTCCTGACTATCCATAACTTAGATAGTGGAGAGCAGGTTTTCACTGTTGATCCTACGGACTCGCATCCGCAACAAAAACAAACAAGCCTAACGATTAAACTGGATGACGATGTATTAGAAAGTGGTACTCGTTATGGTGTTACTGTTGATTATGCGTTTGCAATCGTGAATACCGCACCATGGAAATCTGGTGAGATTACTCAAGGGCAGTGGACATTCACTACCGCGGGTATAAGAACAGAAGCTACAGAAGGTACATCGTCTGCATTTTTTGAAAATCCAATGCCTTGGACGACAAAAATTGATTCAGCTGATGTTCATTCAAAATCGACCAATATTATTTCATTCTTAAAAAGCAGACCTGATGCTCAGAGCGGTCATTTAAATCGGATGCAAATTGATACGTCTTTACAAGTTATTGAAGCCGATATGACTACCCCACGATTTCCTTATGACGAAACTGCAGAGTTAGTTTATGGAACAACGTATGGCGCGCCTACTTGCGATAATTTGATTGGTGTTCCTTTACCTACTTCAGGTCGTTTAGAAGGCGGAAGTAGCAATGGCGACTATAGCTGTGCCGATACTCAAAGTGCAGATTGTCACCTTCTTGTACACGATAAAACTAATAAAGTTTTATATGAAGCATGGCATGCCTCAAAAATTACAGTTGATGGTGAAGAGCGCTTTGCAGCGATGTGTAATGCAACATGGGACTTAGAGCATGCCTATGGTGAAAATTTGCGTGGTGCCAATTGTACCAGTGCTGATGCCGCGGGATTACCAATTACGCCTTTATTAGTTTCTGCGGATGAAATTGCGGCAGGCGAAATAAACCATGCATTACGGTTTATCTTAAGAAACGATAATATGCGTCGTGGTTTACGTGTTTTACCTGCGAGTCATTCTGGGGGGCCTCGTTCTGATAATCCTGACTCTCCGATATACGGCATGCGTTTTAGATTACGAGCTGATTATCCTATCGATTCTCTCGGAGAATCGGGCCGTGTTATTGCCAAAGCAATGCAGACTTATGGTTTAATTATTGTTGATGGTGGTAATGTGCCGTTGACCTTTATGGCTGATACTTATTCCACAGCTAAGTGGGATGATTTTAGTGACTTCTCACCATCAATGTTTAAAGGTGTTTTAAGCATTGCTGATTTTGAAGTTATTCAAAACGCCGATCCTGTCCCTTCGACACAAAGCTGTGAAGCGGGTGTTGATTTATCTGACAAACTAAAAGCCTTGATAAAAAACACATCTGGTTCAAATCCGGTTGTAGATACAGATGGTATTGACGATGCTGACGATGCATTCCCAACTGATACATCAGAATCACAAGATTCGGACGGTGATGGTGTAGGAGATAATGCAGATGTTTTCCCGAATGATGCATCAGAAAGTAAAGATTCAGACGGTGATGGTATTGGTGACAATGCTGATAATTCACCAAATGATTCAGGTTCAAATATTGCGAACCGCGATCCGGTTGCAAATGGACAACCTACCAATCCGATTATCTTTGTAACTCAAGTGCCAATAATAGCTGATTTTTCAGCCTCTTTATCTACATTTGCAAATCATCTGACGGGTCCAAAAAATTCAGGACGTGGTGGCGATTTATATATTCGTTATCCAGATGGTAGTTTGAAGAATCTAACTCGTTTAGCCGGTTATGGTGAAGCAGGAGAAGACCAACGAGAAAATGCCATTGCGGTAAGAGATCCTGCTGTTCACTGGAGTGGTGAAAAAGCAGTATTTAGTATGGTTATTGGTTCACCAGAGCGTTATAAAAGGCCAAAATATTACTGGCAGATGTATGAAGTGACTGGTTTAGGAAAAGATGAAACACCAGAGATTACTAAAGTGGCAAACCAACCTGAAGAGTACAATAATTTGGGTGCAGTTTATGGCTCAGATGATCGCATTATTTTCACGTCAGATATTGTTTTGGATGGACAACGTCATTTATATCCTCAACATGACGAGTACGAAAGCGTAGCGACTACAACTGGTTTGTTTAGCTTAGATCCTTCAACGGGTGATTATTTCCGAATGATCAATGCTCCATCAGGAAATTTCGACCCGACGGTTGCTATTGATGGTCGAGTTATCGTGACACAATGGGATCATTTAAAACGCGATCAACAAGCAGATCTTGATAAGCAATATGAGGCAAAAGGTATCCCATTAAGAAATGGCACCTTTAACTATTCTGATGAAAGTGCATCAGCGATAATTCTTAAAGGTGACAGAACGGAATATTTCCCTGAGCCTCGTCCAATCATGATCCCTGAAGACAGTCATTTTGTTGGACATGACATGAATGTATTCCTACCTTGGCAAGTTGAGCAAGATGGAACGGAACTAGAAATGCTTAATCACGTTGGTCGACATGAGCTTTTCCCATTTGTAGGCAGAAGGGTCACTAATGATCCTAGCATTAGAGATCAGTCATTCCATCAAGCTTCAAATGCAAATCGCATCAGGAATTTCTTACAAATAAAAGAAGATCCAACTAATCCAGGTATTTTTTATGGTATTGATGCACCTGAATTCGGAACCTTATCTTCAGGCCAAGTTGTCAGAATTAATGGCCATGCAAGCCTTAACGGTAATGAAATGCAGATCGATTATGTGACACCACGCGGATCTAATAGTATCGATACTAATCTTAATAATGTTCATGGCAATCAAGGTACAGGTCACTACCGTGATCCCCTACCTTTGACTAATGGCCAGATTTTAGCTGTGCATACAACCGAGCCTGGAAACTTGGTCAATCATGGTAGTCGAGCACAACCTGATATGAACTTTAACTATCGATTGAAATATCTAACGAAAGGTGAAGATGGATTGTGGACGGCTAATAAGCTGTTGACCTCGGGAGTCAAAAGAACGCTCAATTATTATGATCCTGATACAAAAGCAGAGTTTATTGATGTTGAAATGTGGGAGGTTCAACCAGTTGAAGTAGTTGCTCGTAAACGCCCATATGCACGAACCATTGACTTGCCTGCACCTGAAACTGCGGTATTTGAAGAGGAAGGCGTGAGTCTTGATGCAGTAAAAGCCTATCTTGAGGATAATGACTTAGCCTTAGTTGTTTCTAGGAATTTAACAAAACGTGACGAAAACGATAAGCAGCAACCATTTAACCTTTGTGTGGCGGATAAAAATAACCCGTGTGATGAAGAATCAACACAAACAGTAGGTGATGATGGGCGTGTTTATGATATTTCTCATCTGCAGTTTTTCCAAGCCGATCACTTAAGGGGAATAGGTGGTACGGAAGACCCAAAACCAGGCCGTCGAATTCTTGCAGTGCCGATGCATGACAGTATACCTTTTAACCCAATTAATGCTGATGGACCCGAAGGAAGTGTCAAAATTGCAGCAGATGGTTCAATGGCAGCATTACTTCCTGCAGGACGTGCAATGACTTGGCAGGTCACTGATGACGAAGGTGAGTCAGTTGTTGCCGAACGTTTTTGGGTGAGTTTCCAGCCAGGTGAAGTGCGTGTTTGTGCTGTGTGTCATGGTTTGAACGAACGTGACCAAGCTGGCGATCCACTGCCAACTAACAAACCTGAAGCGTTACGTAATATGTTGACGCATATTAAAGCTTTGATGCAAAACTAAGTCATGAATACCTGTCATTTAGTTTAGATACTAGATGATAAATTTAGCAAGTTGAAGTAAAAAAGGGATCATCATTATTGAGGGTCCCTTTTTTTATTTTGATGCATTAAATTGAGGACACACGGTAGTGAATATATTTGTAATCAAGGTAGCAGAGCATGAGTAAAAATCTCCGGTATCAGATAGAAAAGGCTACCTTTTTACCTGAGCCAGTCCTAGGATTCTGACTATTTTTGTTAGTGTTACAGCCATGAATTGTTCACACTCTGCTATTACTTGATACATAACGAGAAACACATCACAAAATAGGATAATTGACCTATCACAAGGCCTTGTTTGTACCTGTGGATCAGGTAACTTATTGACCAGTTATATGATTTTAGAAGTATTTTAGGTAATAGTTATGCTCGTAGATTCAACAAACAAGGTCATGTCAGCCGCCAAGGAAAATTTAGCACTTTATAATGATGCTGAATTAGAATCATTGTTTAGTACACGAGCTGACAATACTCAATTTTATTTAGAAAATGTCAATGTATCTCCGACAACACATCAAGTATATGAAGTGGCTCATATCATTAAGATTGTCACTGGAATTGATTGTGATTCTTTCTTAGCAAAAACCATTCTGAGTTTATACCCAACAGCAAAAATACAAGTTGCAGTTTATGGCACCGAAAGCGATGCTAAAGATGAAATATTATGGGCTG
>Ga0209495_1001833_pt1 | contig 14431 bp, 10 predicted proteins | sample EN1Hudsemesocosm_FD_184629 | JGI IMG/M metagenome (GOLD analysis project Ga0209495, IMG submission 184629) | Methane-oxidizing microbial communities from mesocosms in the Hudson Canyon - EN1E Hudson Canyon (SPAdes) (version 2) | ecosystem: Environmental > Aquatic > Marine > Cold seeps | place... | reverse complement strand
CATCAGTTGTAGATTGGGCATCAATACCTAAAATTTGCAAACCATCAGCCATTGCTTGAATGCGATCACTTTCTTTAACTCTTAGCTCTTCCGCACCTGTTAAAACAGTTTGTCCCTCTGCACATGCTGCAGCTACAAATAGTGCGGGAAATTCATCAATCGCCAAAGGCACTTGGTCTTCAGGGATTTTAATTCCTTTCAGTGGGGCATATTTAATACGAATATCAGCAACAGGTTCTCCGCCTGTTAACCCCTCATTCGCCAAGGTGATATCCGCACCCATTAAACGCAAGATATTGATAACGCCAATGCGTGTTGGATTAATGCCAACATGAGTAAGGGTAATATCAGAACCTTCTGAGATTGCTGCACCCACCATAAAGAATGTTGCAGATGAAATATCGGCTGGTACATCAATATTAGTTGCTGTTAGTTTGCCGCCACCTTCGAGTGAAACCGTATCACCTTGCACATCAACTTTATACCCCATGCCTGCAAGCATACGTTCAGTATGATCACGTGTTGGAGCAGGTTCAGTTACCGTTGTTGTGCCTTGTGCATACATTCCCGCTAACAAAACACATGATTTCACTTGGGCACTTGCCATTGGTAATGTATAGGTAATTCCAGATAGTTTGTTGCCAGATTTTATAGTTAATGGCGGTTTTCCCTCATTACTATCAATCACAGCGCCCATTTTAGCTAATGGATCGGTTACACGACGCATTGGGCGACCTGACAAAGACTTATCGCCTGTCAGCGTACTTTCAAAATCCTGTCCTGAAAGCAAACCACTTAATAGTCGAATTGACGTGCCCGAGTTACCTAAGTAAACATCACCTTCTGGTGATTTTAGACCATGCATCCCAACACCATGAACAGTAACTTTGCCATCTTTAGGTCCATCAATCTGTACACCCATAGCACGAAATGACGCTAATGTTGCTAAAGCATCTTCTCCTTCAAGAAAGCCGGTGACTTCTGTTACACCTTCAGCTAAAGAACCAAGCATAATAGAGCGATGTGAGATTGATTTATCACCAGGCACACGTATTTCACCTTGTAATTTTCCACCAGGTTGTACTACATAGTTCTTTTTCTGTTCACTACTCACTGCTAATCAACTCCACATTCATAAATCTTAATTAATGCCTTTACACTCAAGTATTTTTTATCAGGGCAAGATAAAAATAATTGAAAAAGCGCAGTTTACATTAAGTAAATGAGCATTTTGATATTATTTTTAACGCAGCCATGATGAAAAAGACGACGGGTGTAGAGGTGTTAATCTTTAAATCGTGTATCACGTGCTTGTTTAGCACGTTCGAATACTGTTTTCAAGGTGTCACCATCTTGTTTTTTTATCGCATTTTCAAGCTCAGATAACCCATGCTGATATTGCTGTATTAAACCTAAAATTGCCTCACTATTACTCAGGCATATATCTCGCCACATCACAGCATCACTCGATGCTATGCGTGAAAAATCTTTAAATCCACCAGCGGCATAACGCAATACTTCATCACAATCATCTCGCTCTGCCAACATGCCCACCAAATTAAAGGCTAATACATGTGGTAAATGGCTGGTTGCTGCTAACACCACATCATGATGTTTTACTTCCATATCAAATACTTCAGCACCTGTTTTCTGCCACATCTCACGAACAGTTTCTAATGCATCACGATTTGTGTCAGCTACAGGTGTTAATACAACACGATGATCTTGATAAAGTGTTGAAAATGCAGCACTTGGACCACTTTTTTCTGTTCCTGCAATCGGATGACCTGGTACAAATTGACTGAATTTATCACCTAAAACATTTCTGGCAATATCAACCAATTGACCTTTAGCACTCCCACCATCTGTAATAATTGCATCATCTTTTATATGTTCTGCAAGCTCTGTTAAAACACTTCCCATTGCTGCCATAGGGACAGCCAAAAAGATCATGTCAGCATCTTTAACCGCTTCTGCAACTGATGTTGCTGCACTATCAATAACACCTAATTCTAATGCTTCCTGTCTCACTGACTCAGTGCGTGAATAGCCCACCACTTCCGTCACAGCTTGCGCTTCTTTCAAGGCCAATGATAGTGAGCCACCAATGAGGCCCACACCAATTACGGCAAGACGCTTAATCATATATTTGTCCTAATGCATCCAAAAATCGTTGGTTCTCAGTTTCTAAACCGATACTGACACGAATATGTTTTGGCAAACCATAATTTGTCACAGGTCGAACAATAACACCTTGTTGTAATAATTCTGCAAAGACCTCTTCACCATTACGCTTTACATCAACAGTAATAAAGTTACCTTTTGATGGAATATATCCCAATCCCAGCTGTTCAAACCCTGCAATTAATTGCGCCATTCCAGCATCATTTAATTGCTTCGTTTTAGCAATATACAAATCATCATTTAAAGCAACTGTAGCAGCAGCCAAAGCTAAACTATTGACATTAAAGGGCTGGCGAATTCGGTTTAACAAATCAGCTACCTCTGGATGAGATAAAGCATAACCTACTCTCAATCCCGCTAAACCATAGGCTTTTGAGAATGTACGGGTAATGATTAAATTTGAATATTTGCCTAATAACTCAATGCTATTAAAATCCTGTTCACCATATTCAACATAGGCTTCATCTAAGACGACTAATGTTTGTTGCGGAACTTGGCCAATAAACGCTTCTATTTGTTGAGCTGGTAAATGTGTTCCCGTTGGATTATTGGGATTGGCAATAAAAATAAGCTTTGTTTTTTCACTCATTAGCGCGCTCATCGCTTGCAAATCATGGCCGTAATCACGTGCAGGAGCAATGACAGCTTTAGCACCAATAGCTTGAGTCACTAGTGGATAAACAGCAAAGGCATATTGTGAAAACATCACCTCTTCATCTGGTGATACAAAAGCGCGAGCAATCAACTCTAATACATCATTTGAACCATTGCCAAGCGTAACTTGATTTGTATCAAGCTTATATTTCTCAGCCAATGCGACCTTTAATGTAAAACCATTACCATCAGGATAACGAGTTACATCTCTACTTGCTTCAGCTATAGCTGCTAATACTTTATCTGATGGGCCTAATGGGTTTTCATTAGATGCAAGTTTGACTATATCTTTAATGCCTAACTCACGTTCCAATTCTTCAATTGGTTTGCCAGGTACATAAGGCTGCAATTTGGTAACACAGTCTAAAGCGAGATCACAAAAACTCATTTTTGTAGCACTCCCGTCATTCCCATGAAAATGGGAATCCAACGATAGTCGCTATTTTCACTGTCCATGGATCCCCGCATGCGCGAGGATGACAAGCATATTTTCGACAAACTACTCATACTTGCCCTTGATCTTGATTCGGCTCAGCTCTAAAGCTATCAATAATTAATAAGGCCGCACCCACCACAATAGCTGAGTCCGCAATATTAAAAGCAGGCCAGTGATACGTGCCATAATAAACATCTAAAAAGTCGATAACATAACCAAAATAAATGCGATCAATAACATTGCCAATTGCACCACCGAGGATGAGGCTAATTGAAGTTGCTTCTAATTTTGTTTTAGCTAATTTGTTTAACCAAATGAATAAACCAATACTAATCGCTGTAGCGAGCCCAATAAAGAACCAACGTTGCCAGCCACCAGCCCCAGCTAAAAAGCTGAATGCCGCACCCGTATTATGTGCCATTGTTAAATTGAAATAAGGAATAACAGCCACAGTTTCATAAAGTGATAGCCATGACACCATCACCCATTTTGACACTTGGTCTAAAACGACAACCAAGCCTGATAACCATAAGTATTTCAACATTCGATTAGCTTAACCTTATCGTCTAAACGTAAAGGCGCTGTTCGCCTTCACCATCAACATTATCAATACAACGATCACATAATTCTGGATGTGTTTCGTCTTTGCCGACTTCTTCTGTTTGATGCCAACAGCGATCACAACGTTCATGTTCTGAAGGTGTTAACACTAATGACAGGCCAGACACGGAACTTTCAATCGCATCACTTGGTTTGTCACTTGCAGGCAATAGGCTAGCTCGTGATGTGATCAATACAAACTTCAGCTCGTCACCCAAGGCATTTAATGTCTCAAATAATGCAGGTTCAGCATAAAGCGAAACTTCGGCTGTTAGACCACCTTTAATCTTGCCATCAGCACGTAATGTTTCTAACTCTTTAGAAACAGCATCACGTACAGTAAACACGTGTTCCCAGAACGTCAGATCAAATTGTGAGTCATCAGCTAACGGCGCTAGACCTTCATACCATGTGTTTAGTAACACTGATTCATTTCGTTCGCCTGGTAGGTATTCCCATAATTCATCAGCCGTGAAGCTAAGAATGGGTGCCATCCAGCGCGTTAGCGCTTCGATAATATGGTGCATCGCGGTTTGACTTGAACGACGTTCCACACTATTACCTTGCATTGTGTATTGGCGATCTTTAGTGATATCTAAATACAGACTACCCATTTCCTGAGCACAGAAATTATGAATCTTCTGATAAATCACATGGAAGTTGTAACTTTCGTAGGCTTCTAGAATGTCTTGTTGGCATTGGTAAGCACGATCAACAGCCCAACGATCTAATGGCAATAAATCTTCCAGAGAAACACGATCCGTTACTGGATTAAAATCAAATAAATTCGACAATAAATAACGCGATGTATTACGGATACGACGGTATGAATCGGCAGTACGTTTTAGGATTTCATCCGACACGCTCATTTCAGCACTGTAATCTGAAGAAGCCGTCCATAAACGAATAATATCAGCACCCAAATTATTCACCACTTTTTGCGGTGCAACCACATTACCGACTGATTTCGACATTTTCTTGCCGCCAGCATCAACCACAAAACCATGTGTTAATACTGATTTGTACGGTGCTTTTCCTGTTGAAGCAATAGACGTAATCAATGATGATTGGAACCAACCACGATGTTGATCACTACCCTCTAAATACAAATCAGCTGGACGGTGTAAATAATCACGACGCGCTAATACACAGGCATGAGACACACCCGAATCAAACCACACATCTAACGTATCAGATACTTTGTCATAGTCTGCCGCATCATCACCTAACCAATCCGCCGAATCTGATTCAAACCATGCATCAATACCTTGCTGCTCAACTTTCTCAGCGACTTGCTCCATGAGAGCCTGCGTATTTGAATGCAGATCGCCTGTTTCTTTATGAACAAATAATGGAATCGGTACACCCCAAGTACGTTGACGAGATACACACCAATCTGGGCGACCTTCAACCATACCTTCAATACGTTTTTGACCCCATTCAGGCATCCACTGAGTTTCAGTAATCGCTTGCATTGCCGCATCACGTAAACCATTTTGATCCATGCTAACAAACCATTGTGGTGTTGCACGGAAAATGATTGGACTCTTATGTCGCCAGCAATGTGGGTAGCTATGTTGAATATCAATATGTTTCAACAAGGCGCCTTTCTCGCTCAATAATTCAATAACCGCTGGGTTAGCTTTAAATACTGACTGACCTGCAAAAATTTCAGTATCAGGTAAAAATACACCATTTGAACCGACTGGATTATAAACTTCTAAATCATATTTTAAACCGACAGTGAAATCGTCTTGACCATGGCCTGGTGCAGTATGAACAGCACCCGTGCCTGCTTCAGCAGTAACATGGTCACCTAAGATAATCGGCACTTGTTTGTCATAAAATGGATGTTGTAATAATAAACCTTCAACATCTTCACCTTTGATGCGAGCGATTATTTCACCTGACATGCCGTAACGTTCTAAAGCTGATTCGTGCAAAGCTTCTGCTAATAACAATCGTTCATTAGCTGTTTGTACAACAACATAATCATAAGCGGGGTTTAACGATACCGCTTGGTTAGCAGGTAATGTCCATGGCGTTGTTGTCCAGATTGGCACACTAATTTTGCCTGAACCGGTTGAATTGGTTGCAGCATCAAATGCAGCGTTATCTACAACGGTAAAGCGAACATCAATTGCGGGCGATTTTTTATCTTCATATTCAACTTCAGCTTCAGCCAAAGCACTGCCACAATCTACACACCAATGAACAGGCTTAACACCTTTGTGCAAATGACCTTGTTTAACAATCTCATTCAATGTGCGAATAATATCCGCTTCAAAACTAAAGTCCATTGTTAGATATGGGTTATCCCACTCTGCCAAAACACCTAACCGTTTAAAATCTTCTCGCTGACCATCAACTTGTTTTTGAGCATAGACACGACATGCTGCTCTAAATTCAGCTGCTGTTACTTTTTTGCCTGGTTTACCAATTTTTTTCTCAACATTAAGTTCAATTGGCAAACCATGACAATCCCAACCCGGCACATAAGGGGTGTCAAAACCACTTAATGTTTTTGATTTAAGAATAATATCTTTAAGAATTTTGTTAACCGCGTGGCCAATATGAATATCACCATTGGCATACGGAGGGCCATCATGCAACATAAATACGGGACGACCTTGAGCGTTATCACGCATTTTCTGATACAGGTCATTTTCCTGCCAACGCTTTAATATCAACGGTTCACGATTAGGCAAGCCGGCCTTCATAGGGAACTTTGTTGCAGGCAAGTTTAAGGTATGTTTGTAATCAGCCACTAGGTTGCTCTTAGGTCATAGTAAGGTAATCGGCTAATTATACGGGGTTTATTACCGTCTATAAATAGATTTTCAGGAATAATTTATCTGTGCCTGAATTCAATTAACATCGTGAATTAAATCATAATTTGTCTTACCACTGTAATGAATTAGGTACGACCGTTTTATTCGTTTTATGACGAAAATCAGAACTCGCTTGATAGACCATTTTTCTAACGCGATTAAGTGCACCAATTGGTCGATGTTCTTCCAGTGTATTCCACGGTGAAAAGGATAAGTTTTCACAAAAGTGCCGTTGTTCAACTGAATCAAACGCTTGTCTGGGTATAGTGATTTTTGCCACAGGAATAAAGGGGGAATCAGATTCTTTCCATAAGATACTAGGATCTTCAATCGGCATTAACTTTGATGCATCTTGCAGTTGAACAAAAAATTCCATACAGGCAGCGTTAGCACCTAACTCTTTCACTAAGGTATTTTTCAGAAAATCGACATCGGATGCATAAACTGTTTCCCTAGAATCAAGCGTCGAACAAGACTTCATCATAAACTTAATATTATGTGGTCCAAGTTTATAAGCGGTATTACTAAAATATTCATCCCATATAGGACTGATAGGTGGAGGGGCTAAGGTGTCCATGACATGTGATAATTCACGTAAACGCCACTTGAACGGGTTATATCCAGATAAAAAATACTGAATTTTATCGTCATTTTCTACTAATTGATTATAGTCTTCTAAACTCACTGAGAAAAATGCAGGGCTATTGTGAGCCAGAAACTCTTGTGTTTTAGGGCCATTTTCACCTTGAATCAACTTATCATGTAAATTAAACAATTTGATGGCCATGCCTCGTGAGTCTTTTCTGTCATCATCACTTTTTGCCATATTGGAACTGCCATTAGAAAAGCGTATCCAACTTTGATATTGGTGTCCTGGCTTTTTAAATACGCCATATTGTAATTGAGGAGCAATATTTTCATTGACCTCAAAGTAAGCTTTAACACATGCATGGCCTTTAGCATGAGCTCCACGTGCAGCATACGTCGTTTTTGTATCTTGTATGATATTTACAAAATTACCTGTTGCACGCCGTATTTGTTGAGGTTCATTGTCAGGAATAACTTCATCTATCGTAACCACGGAATTGCTTTGCATATGAAAAGCAATAAACCCCATCATAATCAGTAAAAGTACTATCGTTAAAAGGAGTATTTTTTTCACAACTCTCATAAAAATTATCGTCTTAAATTCATCACGGGTTTTTCGATAAACAGATACATCAATGTAGCGATGACCATACTTAATACCGTGCTGATAGCAAAGCCATAAAATAAAGTTTCAGCAATTGACCATGGGTATTCTGTTGGCATGGTGAGGGTGAGATTAATCAATGCTGGAATCACGATTGCCATTACGACCAAATGAATTAAATAGAGTGAATACGATAAGACTGCAAACGGGTATAAAAACGGTACCGCGAAGAATTTACGCATGAGCTCTGCCATGCCATGTTGTTGTAATAGCATGGCTAAAATGATGATGCCGATACCGACTGAGAATAAGTTTCGGTTTAAGATGTAATACCACACATGCATGGTTTGATAGTCATCATAAATTGGTAAATAGCTTGCAAACCCCATAAAGAAAATAACAAGCACTAATCCTGTTACGCTAGTGGCTAGACCCAAAGTAGAGTTAAAGAATTCGTTTAATTTATCTTTGTGGAAATGGAAGTTATAGGAGGCAATGCAGCCGACTAACAAACTACCAAATCGTGAGTGCAGATTGTCGTACAAAATGGTGAAAAAGTGATTGAAATAGTCATGATCGAGATACATGCGACTGCCGGGTGAGGTGCGAATGGCCTCATCGGACATGACGATGCCTGCACGTACAGCTATTGATATAATAAATAACCACAACATGGCATAGCCGGGTGATTTTGAATATTTAAGAATGACGAATAAGAGCAGTGGATAGATAAAGTAAAACTGCTCTTCAATCGCTAAGCTCCATGTCCACCCCACGGCTTGATGTCCATAATCAATAAAGTTACTGATATAGAGATAATTAGCCCAGATATATTCACTATTAGGACCGTTCAATAACCAATAAACGGTGAGAGTGAAGTAATAGGCTGGTGTTAGTCGAAGATAGCGGCGAATATAGAAATTCTTTAAATCCATATGGCCGGACTTGTCGATTTGTCGAAACAAAATACCGGAGATGAGGAAGCCACTCATCACAAAAAAGACATCCACACCTTTGTCGCCGTTTAACGCCCAGCCCCACCAACTACCTAATTCATTAATGATGCTTGCTGGGGTTTCAATGGGGTGAGAGAGCTGATAAACGAAGAAGGTATGAAAAATAAGTACCAAGAGAATAGAGAGGGCTCGAATGCCATCAATAGACGCATAGTTAGATGCGCGACGCATGTAGATAGAGCGAAAGTTTTCTTTAATCGAGAATGCCCGCTGCATGGCTGTTTTTGATAAATCGACATCGTGAGACATTCTATTCTCGCTTTATAATTATTTCATCAGGATTAAAGTGTTTTCAGATATTCCACTAAGGCCCAACGTTCTTCTTCGGTTAATGGTGGTAAGCCGTAAGCTCCACCACCATATTCATGACCAGCATTGCTATTGCCAGGAAGCAAGGTATCAAACATAAAACTGTTTTGAGTCATTTCGCTGACATAACCCATCGTTTTCGGATCGTAGTCCCAAGAGCCAAGGTAAAACTCTGTATCTCGTTTTGCTGCTGGTAATAACAGTTGGTACATATTAGCTACTGATCCATTGTGTAAAAATGGAGCGCTACTCCATACACCATTTAACGGGCGAGCTTTATAGGCAAGTAAAGCATGGTCGGAAACTTCTTCACCATGCTCAATAATTTCACCGTCAACATATTTAGGTGGATGATTAACATCAGGATGACCTAAGTTTTTGGCATCACGTTTAGCTAGATAAGCTTGTAATGGGTAATTTTTTAGAATGCCTATCATAATATTATTGGCAATATGTATGGCAGGCGCTTCTTCTGGTAATGAGTTTCCAGCAAAATAGTAACGAGGTCGACCTTCAAATTTCCCCGATTTCCCTCTGAAATATATTGCATTTTCAGCCATTAAGGGATCAGTATTTATCTCACCTAATGTACTCATGCGAACTTGAATTTTGCGAAGTGGATCCGTTCGGTCCATATCAACATGGCATTCAATGCAATGTTGTTCATATAATCCACGACCCAGTTTAGCAAGGTTGGTATCTATTGCCGGAAAACTTTCAGGCCAAAGAGGCGAATGAAGTTTAGCCACAACATGTTCTAGTCCTCGTAATTCACTTGCTTGAATAGATGATTTATAACCACCATCAATCATGCCTAACCAATGAGTCGTTTCTGTTTCAATGCCACCAAATACACCGATAACTTCACCAATATTTCTGGTTAATGAACCGACTCCAGAATTGGATTGGGATCCGTTCCATTCAACGTAATCATGTTGAGGTGTATCCCAAATGTAAGGATAACTAGTCGGAGCATTAGGTTCGTTGGTATTGTCTTCTACGCCTGTTGCAATCAATGCTTGGTTTAATATGGCGCCAAAGGCATCCAAACGGGAATAACCATAGGCAAGATCAGTATGATTTTGTATTGCGTAGGTATGTCGTTTTTCATACTGTGCTTGAAGCTCTTGCTTTAAAGTGCTTTGCTGTTGCTCGGAAGCATCATTGCCTAAAATATTCTGCTGAAACCGCACGAATTTTTGTTTATCATCTAATGTCGCTTTTAGCGATGATGTTAATCCTGAGAGAAAATTCGGCAAGTCGATAAAAGCTTGGCCACCATCAATACGAATTATTTGATCTTGATAGCTGATTTGTTGGGTATGACATGCTGAACAAGTTGGTCCCATATGGTCACCATTACGGGCCAATCCTACTGGCAAACCATCTGGATTATTGTCACTTGCTTCGGTTGGGATAAAACCTAAGCTCATCATGTTTTTGTCGTTACGAAATAATTGCGCATTTTCAGCGTGTTCTAAGTGCAGAAAATAGTCATAAGGAATGAGACGTGATCCCTGATCAGTAAAGTAAAAATACTCTCGTTCTTCATCAGACCAATTTTGTTCAAGATAAGTAATGTTCTGTTCTGCTGCAATTACAGATAGTGCTGCTGCACACAAGAATATCAACACTAATTGTTTGTAATAATTCATCTTAGTCTCGAGAAAGTAAGGTATTTAATAAATTATCCTGAAAATTAAGATTTCCAGTCAAGCTATTATGAGAGACGCATAAGAAGAAGGATTGTTGCACGGGTAAGAAAATATATTCGTGTCGCTTGATGCTTGGATCTAAAGTATTACGACCTAAAAGTGATGCTTTTGTTACTGAACCATCACCAGGCTCAAGTAATAAGGCATCATAATCAACCCCCTCAACAGGCTGTGTAATTTCTTTAGGAAACATACGTATAAGCGATTCACCATTCACTTCTTCAACCACTATTCTTGCTGATGTAAGCGTGCAACCACCACCAAATATAGTTAGTTTAGGATGATTATCTGGCAAAGGGATAGTGAGAGACCAGACAAAGCGTCTTGCACGTTCCAATTGATATTCGAAATAAGCTTCTAGTGTTTCAAGGTGCTTTTCACCTTGTTCAACTGAATCATATTTACTCAGTATTCTCTGCCTTACTTTAGGGTCAAAAATGGACCACTGAAACCGCCGCCAAACATTGACGTCAAACAGATCACGTTCAAGTGGTTTACCATCACTTGTTACAATCCAATTATTAAGTGGATGAGGAAATAATTGGTATAAGCTTGGCATCGTTGCCAACGTTTCGGTACCAATCTGTTTTAGACCAATATCAACACCATCAATAAATAAATTAAGTGTTTTCACTGAGCCTAGATTGGGCGTACCCAATAGAATGACTCTGCGAACATGATCGCCACCATACATCGTAATTTTCTTATCAAAATCATTGTCATTAATAACATCTTGTTTACCATAACGAATGTAATAACGAGCAATTAACCCACCCATGCTATGAGCAACAATATCAACCTTTAAATTTGGACTCCCATAATCTTTTTGTATTTGATCTATAAAATCAGCCAACAGCCCTGCACTAATAACATTATCTTGCCGCCAATCATAATGAAATACATAGTAATTTTTTTGTTTAGGATCAACTTTCTTACCTACTTTGGCATATTTATATCCTGCTGCATCACCTAATGTTTGAACAATTTTCCCATAAAAGTCTTTCCCTACTGCCCCCTCAGATATGGCATAAGCTTCAATATTATTTGACATGGGAATCAGCGTTTTAGGATCAATATCAAACGCAATATCAGAATAGTCGTGTAGAAATAAACGTCCCGCAGAACCGGGCCATAGATCTTTACTCGTTGCTTTGTCTCGTAACTTACTACCTAATACACCATGAATAAGTACAACGGGTGGCTGATCATTCACCATCATAGTTTCCATATACAGGCGATGTAGATCAGGAGCGAATACTTTATTATTAGCAAAAATACCCGCAATAAATACGACTGCTAGAATGAGTCCAGTGAGAACAATCTTATTTAGAAGTATTAACTTAATAGATCTATATGTAAAACGAATCATTGAATTGCCTTCAGTGTTCTTGTTTCAAATAGCATAACGACTATCATAGACTGATTTATAGTCGTTATTGTTAGCATGACGCGTTTACAACTTATTATGTGTATCTTCTATAACACCAGCCAATTCTTGTTCAACACGTTGATCAACATACAAATCATCATTGGTCACAATGCCTGCATCTGCATTGTTATAGACAGCTAGATCAAGTTTATTTTCACTCTTGGCAACAATCGTTGATACAACGGCATCACCTGATACATTTACCGCGGTTCTAATCATATCCATCAGCCTATCAACACCTAGAATTAACCCTATCCCTTCAACCGGTAAACCCACTTGTGCAAATACCATTGATAACATGATCAACCCCACACCCGGCACACCTGCCGTACCTATAGAAGCTAAAACAGACATGAGAATAACGGTTAAGTATTGGGCTGTACCTAAATCAGCACTATAAATATTGGCAATAAAGACCGTAGCAACACCTTGCATAATCGCCGTGCCATCCATATTAATGGTCGCACCGAAGGGGACGGTGAAAGAAGCCACTGAGTTATTCACACCCATACGTTCCGTGACGGCTCTTAATGTCACAGGAATCGTTGCATTAGAGCTTGCGGTGCTGAATGCAAAGACCTGAGCACTTCTAATTTTGTTAAGAAACATCTTTGGACTTAAGCCAGAAAACAGTTTCAGCACCAACATTAATGTTACAAAAAGGTGTAAGAACAATGAGCCAACCAGCACCAAAACATAGCCCGCTAATTGGGCAAGCAAATCCATTCCTAGGTTAGCCATTGATTTTGCAATAAGAGCAAACACCGCATAAGGCGCTGCAGCCATCACAATAGTCACCATTTTCATCATGATCTCATTGGAAATTTCTGCTCCTTCAATAAAGCTCTTTGCCTTTTTCCCCACCATTAACATGCTTATGCCAATCAAAATAGAGAAGAAGATTAAAGGCAACATATCCCCATTAGCCATAGCCTTAACAGGATTTGACGGAATAATACTAATAAACACATCAACTAAAGGTGGTGCTTCTTTAGCAGTGAAATTTGCTGTCCCAGCTAAGTTCATACCTTCGCCAATTCCAGCAGATACTGCAACCGTTATAGCAATAGTGATGGCAATTGCAGTCGTTAACATATAAAGAGCAAATGACTTAGAACCAACTCGCCCTAGTGTTTTAAGGTTTCCAATGCCACATACACCACAAATTAAAGAGAAAAAGACCAATGGTACAACAAGCATTTTCAATGCATTGACAAACATTTTCCCTATAACATGAAAGACACCATTAACAAGGTAAGTATTAACAAAACCACCGTCAGAATTTAGGCCTGAAAGGTTGAAAAACAACCCTATTACAATCCCCAATCCCATGCCAATAACAACTTTCATTGTGAGGCTCATCTTGTTATTACTTTCCATTATTTTAGAATACCTTGTCATTTTCTAACGAATTTATAAAAGGGACTATAGCCTTAAATTCACCTATGTGCAAAAGCTACAATAACTCATATTTCATACTGAAATGACCATGGATAAGCTTTATTTTTCATATTATTACGCGAACAGGCTGATTTGCAGTAAAATACTCCGATTAGACACATAATTTACGATGAGAATGTCCACTATGGCAGCAACTGGAAAAGTCATTATTCAAGGTATTACACAAGAAGGCGGCACCTTCCGTCCTAGTGATTGGGCTGAACGTCTGTGTGGTGCTGTCGCTAGTTATGGACCTGGTCGCCGCATAATCTTTCATCCTAATGTCAAACTGGCAGCTATCGAAGGGGTAAAATGTGTCGTGATCGATGCCTCACTAGAGATAGATGATGAAATGCTATTTGATTTTTTAACAGATTTTGCTGATGAAAATAGTTTACAAATTTTGCGTACTGAGACATTTCCAATAGAAGAGTAACGAGTCATTCTAAATTAGCAATAAAAAAGGCGGTCAATGACCGCCTTTTTTATTTTCTCTAAAGATTTACCTTATTGAGACAAATCACCTTCTTCTGCATCAGGCCAGTTTTGAATATAGTTCTTCAATAACTTATTCTCAAATTTCGCTTTTTTAAGCAGTTCTTCAACAATATCTGTTATTGATAAC
>Ga0209495_1001830_pt1 | contig 14445 bp, 12 predicted proteins | sample EN1Hudsemesocosm_FD_184629 | JGI IMG/M metagenome (GOLD analysis project Ga0209495, IMG submission 184629) | Methane-oxidizing microbial communities from mesocosms in the Hudson Canyon - EN1E Hudson Canyon (SPAdes) (version 2) | ecosystem: Environmental > Aquatic > Marine > Cold seeps | place... | reverse complement strand
CCCAGAGATACCTGCCTAAGCCTTAATAATAGCCTAGCTTTTGTATTTGGTTCTTTTAGCTTTGTAAACCAATGTTCAAAGTGGCGTGTCTTTTTTATTTCATAAATCATAACTTTATTGTCGCATATATATTACATGAAAACATTAAATTACATTACAATTATCTTAATCAGCCTAGGCTTAGGGGCTAAAAGGCGGGACTCATTCCCCCGTTTGGCTGGTTACTTTCTTAGGAATGATAATACTTTGAATAGAGTGTTGATTTATTATGCCTATTAATGAAAAAGCTAGAATAGCGCGTGCGAAAAAAGCAGGTAAAGCTTCAGGGAAAAATAGACGGAACAAAACAAAAAAACGCGATAAAAATATAATCCTTGCATATGACTACCTAATGCAGAACTACCAAAAACAAAGTGATAGATTACGTGCATTTGAATATATAAGCTCATTTAATATGCCTGTTAATTTAGGTTTTAACGAAAGCCCTCTTACTTTTTTATCTGAACGAGTCGGAGTAAGTAGGCAGAGAATCTATCAAATAGTAAAAAAACAAGCAAGTTGAGTTTTAGTTCGCTTGATAGATGTTTGCTGTATTTTATGGAATTTTAGAAAAATATATATTTTCATTTTTATTATAAAACAACCACTTGAAACTGTTCGTGTAAATTCGGAAAATCCAGAAAAATGGGTGTTTTTGAGACCGCATAATTATTGACTCTAAATAAAACTACAGGTGTCAATATGAATAATAAAAAAACTACAATCAACTCTACTTCTAATGAATCTCTATTAAGTAGCCTGTTCGCAAGTTTGTATCTTGCTATCAATGATGGCACAAAGGACGGATTAAAAAAATCAAGATGTACGGGTGAGTTATGGGGCTACCCCGCCCCTAAATTTATTAAGGCTAAAAGAAAAGTCTTGTATCGAAAATCAGATTTAGATGCGTTTTTAGAGCAGTTGCCTAAATTCCAAAACAATGCGGAAGTGATGGAGGCGAACAAATGAGCTTTATTCATTTAAAAAACTTAGCAACAAAAAACACATTAGATTTCACAATGGAGGCTCAGCAAGAAATACCAGAAAACTTTTCAGCTGCTTTGCAGCTTACTGCTGATCAAGCCAAAGAGATTGAAACCCTTGAAGAGCAAGCAAAATTTAATGCCCCTAAAATTAAGTTTGCAAAAATTTTTATGGAAAGCGCCAATACCAAATGTGTTCGGGTATGGGTTAAAGGCATGAAGTTTGATTATGGCTTGCGCGTTGGTGAGAGTGAGGTATTTAAGTGGTTACGAGATAATAAATATATCTTTAAGGATGGAGTATTAGGTCATTTACCCTGTGCAAAACATGAGTCCAATGGGTTAAGTTATTTTTCTTTGGCTGGGTTTGAAGATAAAATAGGAGTAACACGACAATCATTACAGATCAATGGTAAAGGCATGGTTGCTTTGACTGATAAAGTTATTAAGCACTTTTCTAATGACGAGGTGGCAATACAGCATTTAAGTAGACTTGCTGGAGATGCACATGGTTGATTTTTGGATAGATACCCACCGAGAAATAAAAAGGCGTTTACTGGATGAAAGTACCAAGGCGCGAGAGGTTGGCGAAAAAATTAACGGGATTAATTGCCCTGAGTGTGACAAGCCGGAAGCGTACGCCCATGCCAATGAGCCTAATGTGATTATTTGCCACCGTATGAGCCAATGCGGTGCGAAAACTTTAACCCGTGAGCTTTACCCTGATTTATTTAATACTTTTGAGGAGCGTTTCACAGCCACACCAGCCAACCCAAATGCCACGGCAGACGCATTTTTGCAGGCGCGCGGGCTTGATACAAAAGCCGTTAGCTTTGCTCAGAGTTCAGTTACCGAGCAAGGCAAGACTTATCCAACGGTAAAAATTGAGTTTGATGGCGTAACCTTTCAGCGCTTAATTGATTATAAAGGCAGTAATAAAACGCGCCTTAGCACTTATAAAGGTAAGTTTTGCAGTACACCCTCTGTAGAAAATGCCGAGCGTATTTATATTGTAGAGGGTATTTTAGATGCCTTAGTCTTGGAACAAGTGGGCCTGCCTGCTATTGCCACCTTATCCAGCGTACATAATCCTGAGTCCTGTTTTAAGCAGGGGATTCATTACATATTAGGCTTTGATAACGACAGTGCCGGCATTAAGGCAACTAAGAAGTTTAAAGCCTACTTGAACGAGCAAGGCATTAGCTTTAGTGTGCAATTACCACCCACCGGTAAAGATTGGAATGATTTATTAATCAGTGGTGATTTATCCGAGGACAAGCAAGACAGTACGTTGAGTTTATGCCGGTGGCGTGGCGCGTTGGCTATGGCTGAGAATTCGCTGGATTATTTCAAGATATACAGCAAACAAAAGCCCTACAGTAATGCCTTTTTTGAGTTTAAAGGGCAGACCTATAAAGGCGTATTTAAGCTGGATGACGACCAACAACCTATTGAGCATAAAGCTATTAGAATGCTGGATTGTGCGCTTAATATTGCTTATTCAGTAGAAGATGCAAGTTTGCAATATGAAAGTCGTTTATGTCATATCATCAACGCTGTGTCGAGCCGAGAGGGAGTTAATACGATACGCTTTAAAGGGGCCGATTTTTCAGCACTGAATGATTTTAAATCTAAATTATTTCAGTACCGTTTAATATTTTTTGGCACTGGCTCAGACCTCACTTATTTTGCTGAATATTTGTTCAAAAGAAAGCCGATTAAAGTGCGCGAATGTCAGGCATTAGGATATGACCCACTTTCACAGTGTTATGTGCTCAATAAGTTTTTATACGACAAAAGTGGCAAGCGTTACATGATTGATAAAGATGGTTACTTTCACCAGCACAAATTAAAACCGTTTAGTGGTCAGGATAAAAGCATCACACGCATTGATAGTGTAGACGTGGCTCAGTTTATTCAGTCATTACATGGCGCGTATGGAGATAAAGGGCTGTTGGCGTTAGGTTTTTGGGTATCAACCACTTTTTCCCATGTTATTTTTGAGCAGTTTGGTTTTTTCCCGTTTATGAGTTTTTTTGGTGATCCGCATTGTGGCAAGTCAGATTTAACTACCACCCTCAATCGATGTTTTTTTATTGATTCTGAGGGCTTGGCAATGAGTTCTGCCAATACCAACAAAGGCGAACTGAGAGCGATTAGTCAGAAGTCCGGCATGGTTACGGCGATACTGGAGGGGCGCAAGAATGATATTACGTTTAAATATGACTCTATCCTGCCACTGTACAACCGCAGCAGCTTACAGGTACGCGCCCAAACAACGAATGATAATCAGATATATGACCTTAAATTCACAGGCGCGTTAGCCTTTGTACAAAACCATGAGCAATTTATCAGTAAGCCAGCCAAGGAACGGGTTGTTTCCATCCATTTTACAGAGGAAGGGTTAGACGACACTTACGAGGCGTGGCAACATCTAAAAACCTATTCCCTTGAACAGTTAGCCGGTATAGGGCACTTTATCTTATCGAATCGTGTCTATTTTGAGCAGGAAATTAGTAAAGAGATCAACGAAACGGCTAATCATTTACGCGCTAATGGTGTCACGGTTGATCGTATTGCTAAAAATCATGCGGTGGCTTATGCAGGGGCATCTTTATTAGTGGAGCTGATTAAACCAAAGCTAGATGATGATTTATTAGGCTTTGCGCTTCAATCAGCGATGAGTAAGACCGAAACCGCACGCAGTGAATTGTTATTAGCCGACCACTTCCTAGAATGCGTTGACGAGTTTACCGAACTGCAAGGGGTGTATAAGTCAGCTGATAGTTTAATTGTTCATATGCCGACAGCAATAAAAGCGACTGATACGCACTGGATAACTAAAGACTTATTAAGTGAACTACGTCTAATGGATAGTTTTATCGGTGAAAAAGCCAGTCGAGTATTTGATAAGCGCAGCCCTAAAAAATGCCTGCACTTTAAGCATGAAAAAATACAGGTTACAGAGTTACAAGTGGCTTAAAGTTATATGTGGCGTGGCTTTGCGTGTAACCTGTTTAGAGGTTACAACAAGGTTACAAAGTAGTTACAGAGACTTTTAGATTATTACTCAGATTACAAAAGTTACAAAAAGTTACAAAATGGTTACAGTGTAGACCGCTAAATATAAGGGCTGTACTAGGTTGTAACTTTGTAACTTATATAAAACTATTATTATGAAAATTATTTTATCAAATCAGATCGAAATACAAACCACCCCCGATATTAAGCAACAGCTTATTGAGAAGTTCACTTTTGCTAATCCTAAGTATCAGGACGCGATTAACTTCAACAGAAGCACGCGTGGTATTGATCGGTATATTTACCTATGTGATCAAGTGGAAAACAAACTTATAGCTCCTATGGGTTTACTAAATTACTTGCTACAAAATTTTAGCCCCGAAGTAATCGACCAACGCACAATGGTAGAGACTCATATTTCCTTTACAGGTGAATTAAGGCCCTACCAAGCGCAATTTGTTGATGATGCCGTTATTGCTAAAGGGGGCGTTATGGTTGCAGCAACAGGCGCAGGAAAAACAGTAGCAGGCATTGCTTTAGCTTCACGGGTAAAACAGCGCACCTTGATACTGGTTAAATCCAAAGACTTAGCCGCTCAGTGGGTTGATGCAATTAAGCAATTTACTGGGTTAGATGCTGGGCTTATTGGTGGCGGTAAATGTAACGAGGGTGGGGCTAAAGGAGAGCAGTTCACCATTGGGCTTACGCAAACGTTAAGTAAACGTGATTTATCAGAGCTTAATTATGGCTTAGTCATAGCAGACGAATGCCATAATTTACCAGCAAGCCAAGCCTTTACCGTAATGAATGGCCTTAATTGTAAATACCGGTATGGATTAAGTGCCACACCACAAAGGCGCGATAATATGGAATTTATGATTCACGGGGCTATTGGTGATGTATGTGCAGAAATTAAACAAGATCAGCTTGATGGGAAAGTGTTACCAGTTCATGTGTCAGTCATTGAAATGCCTTTTGAGGCTGATATAGAAAGTTGGGCTGAGTTCTTAGGTGTTTTGGTAGATGATGAACAGCGTAACCAAGTCATTATTGATCGAGCTATTAAAGCCAGTAAAGCAATGGGAACAGTCATTTTATGCGCTCAGGTTCGGCATTGTGAGTTATTAGAATCAATGTGCCGTGATTATGGCGTACATGCCTTGGTACTGCATGGTCAATTACCCGCAAAAGTTAGAACTGAACGTATGGCCAAAGCACCCGATGCGCAGTTAATTATTGGTACATTATCTTTGCTGAGTGAAGGAATAGATTTACCTCACTTATCAGCCTTAATTTTTGGCGCGCCTGTATCGGCAGTCATAGATAAAGAAAATCCAGCGGCTACCCGATTAATTCAATCAATCGGAAGATGCCGAAGGCCATACCTCAATAAAAGCAAAGCCTTTGTACTCGATATTATTGATGAGTGCGGATTTGGTGTATCAGCATGGAATAAACGCGCCACTATTTACCAGCAGCAAGGATTTGAAGTAAGGCAATGACCTATTAAATCAAGTATTGTTTCAATTTTTCCAGCGGCTCCTTTGTTCTGTTTCACACGTTTCCATGCGTCGCGTAGGTTTTGGGAGGATAATAAGTGTTCAAATAACATGATTAAAGTGAATAAAGGGTTTATATTTGAGGCTCGCTACCAGGGCAATCGCATTAAAACAATAAGAAAAATCAATGCCTTATAAAAAGAGTTCATTTTAGAACATTTAATGAATGAAGTGATGCTGTTTTTATTATTAACGCCTGATGTTTAATGTTATACTTTTTATGTGGCTAGGGTAGCTCCCGAATCATTACAAACCGCAAGCTGTAATTGCCATAAATCTAATTGCTTGTATCTCTAGCGGAGATGTCTAAATGCCAGAAAAATCATTAAAAATCCCCTTTAATGGTAGTGAATTCTTTATCAACATTGCTGATGGTAATATGGTTAAGCTGAATCATATCTATGAAATATCTGGCAGCGAAAGAGGAAAGAAACCAGCCGAATGGAACAAACTTGAAAGCACAAAAAACCTAATAAAATCAATTAAAAGGGATGAAACTCCTATTATAAAAACAAAGCGAGGAACTGGAGGAGGAACTTGGGCGCACTGGCAACTGGCTTTGTCCTATGCACAATATTTGTCTCCTGAACTTCATGGCATTGTTAATAATGTTTTTAAAGAACGACTTGAAGAGACCATAGACCCTGAACTTGGCATTGACAGAAGCAAAGAAAGAGCAAGAAAGGCTTGGAAAGCTCAAGGTAAATCTGATAAATGGATAACAGAAAGAGAACAAGGAAAGTATATTCATGGTGTTTATGTTGAAACATTGATTGAACACGAGGTTAAGCCTGGCCCTGAGATCGGGCGATGCACAAATCAAATATATAAAGGTCTTTTTCGTACAGATAAAGCCGGCCTTGAAAAGTCAATCCGAGAAAGAAATCCAGACCTACCAAAAAAAATAAATGTTCGTGACCATGCAAAGTTATCATCTATCGCAGCAATCAGCCTTTCTGAGGCATTATCTAGCGAAAGAATAGACGAGGTAAATGCTATTGGTGTTAATGAATGTTCAAGTATTTCATTGGAAAAAGCAACTTCAGTTAGGCTTGCTCTAAATGATTCTAGGAGTAAAGATAATGCCTCACTGCCGCCTCGTAAAAATAAAGCTAACCCAAACATAGAAAAAGACCGTAAAAAAATTAAAGCGCTTAAAGATGCTATTGGTTAGTGAGTGTGAAATTAAACTCGACGTTTTTCGAAAGCCCGGCATAACGAATCAAATCAACGGGATAAATCCGTTATTTGGTCGTTAGGCAAACAAGGAAGATAGATGGATTTTTTAACATGGCAGAACGTACTGCTAGTAACACTTACTTTATTCGTTGGGGGTTACTTCCTGTGGGCCGTTAACACGATTACTGATAGTTTCATAAATATTAGGCAGCGTAGGAAGTATAAAGAAGCGCTTGTTAAGGCAATGATTAATAATAAGGATCTTACATGGGATCAAGCTAAAGTCATCGCAGAGGTAAGGTTTCTATCGCAGTCTTGCATCAAGAAATCACTAAATCATTTGATCGATGAAGCGCTTACCGAAAAAGATTTTGAAGTTCCTGTTAAAAGGCTGGAAGCCTTTAAAGCCAGCTTCAATGAAGATGAGCCTTATGACGGAATCCCAAATGAACTAAAGCTGCCACTGGATAAAATAAAGAAAGAAATAGAAAATGGACAAGAACTATTAGAGCCTTTGGTAGGTCATTTAAAAGAGTTTAGCAACCAAAGTGCAGCCTCCAAAAAGAGGCAAAATATAATTTCAGCCACCAGCCTTATCGTTGGTCTCATAAGCTTCAGTTACGCAATATATACAACTAACATGCCTGAGCTAGAGGCTGTACAAGCTTTGCAATCTGAAATCAAGGCTATGCCTAGCAAGTCACTGCAACCGACAGCTAAAGCTGCGGTTGAGTGAAGCGTTATACAGCTATAAAACTCGAGGTAAAGTTTGGACATACAAGTATTTACAAATGAAAGACTAAAGTTCGCTCGTTTCTTTTACTCGGAAGGAATCAAGCCTTTTAAGGCTATCATGGCATCAATAGAAGATGAGCAACCTCCGTATGTACCTGTATACGATGAATCTGGCGAGCCTCAATTCATATATGAGTGGATACAAGCAAAAGATGGTGTTGAGGCAGTAGGTCTGGCTTCTATATCAATGTTATCTTCTGCTTTACAGCTTTATATGAATGGTTGGCTTGATCGTGTAGAGGCAAGGCGGGGAGTTCAGCCCGTTAAACGTAAAGGAAATAGCGGTTGGTTTCATGCTTTGAAAGATGCAATGGTGCATCATGAAGCGGACTTTTCTCAATGCCCAATAGATGTTGATGTGCTTGAGCAAATGGTTCTAGCTCGGAATCGAACTCAGCATAGTGAGGATATAGCATCAAACTCGGTCAGGCACCTCAGAACAGACCTCAATAAATTTCAATCACATGTCTTTGTAAACCCTTCAGAGATAGTAATGGTTAACAATGGGTTCAACTGGGCGCTAGTTTATGTCGACGAAAGTATATTTAATAATGTTGCGGACACACTAGAAAGCTTTTGTACTTGGCTAGAAAAGCAATATTAGAAGTAACCGCTGTATAAATCGGGTAAGGGCTGGTTTCTCTCCAGTCATCCCCGCAGCACCCCGCATGCGGGACCGCACGGGGCGCTTCCTTCGCATAATAAAATCAATTGCGCCCTCGCAATCAATTCCAAAGCTGGCTACGACATCTTACCGCCCCTCATGTCTAGCATGAGAAAGGCAATCTCGGCTCCTCTTTGGCAAAGGTTCAGGCCTTCCCCTGTCCCAACCATTACGATGGGCATTTGGCTACTATGCCGTCTGCTGACTTCTGTCTAATCACCTGAGAGGTTGCCCAAGCAAGCGCTATGTCCAGTTGTTGCGTTTCTATTAGAATTTTCTCGATTTCTGATGAATAGCCATCAGTTCGCCTGGACATTTTAAGCAGGAGCCCACCTGGCTATTTACACAGCAACCTGCATCGCAAGTTAAAAAGATCTCCCCAGATAAGAGCGTAAACTTTCACTACACTGCCTTGCTATTTACCGTATCTCGCGAACCTGTGGGTTTCGTTATCATTAGCTAACTCACCCCTGAAACTCGGCCTTATATGACATTCTTGTACATAGACTCGCCGGGCTTCCTTCTCACAACACCTCGCGGTCTTGCAATTGCCGTTGGCTAGTAGTTATAATCATAAATAATGAATGAATGAATGAATGAATGAATTAAGTAGGTCCTCCTAGAGGGGACTTACACCTCATTAGTTTACGCCCATGCTGGGCGTACCAAAAAAATCCAGCTGACCGTTGGCAGCGCAGTTTGTTTTCAACGATCATTTTTATATTAAAAGTCAGTGCTTTGTCAGAGTTCATCGAATATCTGCCAACGTCATCTGATTTTGGCGTTCAAGCTGTAGAAAAACCTCAAGCCCATCAATTTATTAAAAAACACTATTTTTATCTTATTGATATTAATGGTAAAGTTTTTCAGAAAAAATGATATTTTATAAGGAAAGAGGTTTTTCTACAGCCTCGTTAGCTGCCAACCCAAGAATGACCTTATGGAAATAAAATAAGATGAACGAAAGAATTACAGAAAACCTGATTAGAGATAGCTTGAGAGAGTTAGACTATTTCTTGAATGACGACATAATAGTTGAAGAACAAAGCAGCCAAAATAGTAAAATTCAAAATTTACTTAAGTCAGCAAGTAAGACAGGTAAAGGAGGCGTAGGGGCTCCAGAGTTCATAATAAAATCCACAAAAATACAAGACTTTGTCATAGTCGTAGAATGCAAAGCTGATACCAAGAAACATAGAAGCAAAAATTTAGACTCGCCAGTAGATTTTGCTGTCGATGGAGCTTTACATTATGCAAAGTCGCTGGCAAAAGAATTTAACGTTATAGCGATAGGTTGTAGCGGGCAGAGTGAGAAAAACTTAAAAATATCGACGTATTTACAGCCACGACTAAGTGGTAAAAATACTTCCGAATATAAAGAGCTAAAGAATAAATCAGGGAAACCAATTGATCAAATAATCAAGCTAGAAGATTTGATAGGTCATGCTACATATGACTCCGATGTTGAAAAAGGTCGTTTATCAGACCTAATGTCATTTTCTAAAGAATTGCATAATTACATGAGAGATTATGCAAAACTCAGCGAAAGTGAGAAGCCACTTCTGGTAAGTGGAGTTTTAATAGCGTTAAGTAATCTGGCATTTTCAAAAATATTTTCGGTCTACACGCCAGAGCAACTCCCTGAGAAATTATGTGATGCGATTGAAGAAGAGATTAAAAAGGCTGATATACCACACGCTAAAAAGCAAAATATGATTCAGCCCTACTCGTACCTTAGAGTTCATCCCGAGCTAGGTAGGGTTAATGCAAATACTGGTGAGAGCCCACTTTATAACTTAGTAGATAAAATAAATACTCATGCGTGGCCTTTTATTTCGATTTACCACAATTATGATGTGATAGGCCAATTCTATGGTGAATTCCTAAGATATACAGGTGGTGATAAGAAAGCCTTGGGTATTGTTTTAACTCCTCGACATATAACTGATCTTTTTTCTAAAATATCAAATGTACAGAAAGACAGTGTGGTTTTTGATCCTTGCTGCGGAACCGGTGGATTTTTGGTATCGGCAATGCATGAAATGTTTAGGATGTGCATTACTGAAGAAGAACGAAAACGCGTTAAGAAAGATGGGCTTATTGGTGTTGAGCAACAACCAAACATGTACGCGCTAGCCGCCAGCAACATGATCTTGCGAGGCGACGGGAAGGCCAATTTACACCAAGGGAGTTGCTTCGACGATGCGATAAGTAAAGAGGTAGTTTCGTATAATGCTGATATCGGAATGATCAACCCTCCTTATGCACAGAAAGGGAAAGGGCTTCATGAACTAGCCTTTGTCGAGCATATGCTTGATTGTTTAAAAGAAGGTGGAACAGGGGTCGCAATTGTTCCAATGTCTTGTGTTATTACACCGCATGAAACGAAAGAAAGCCTTCTTTCAAAACATTGCCTTGAAGCTGTGATGTCTATGCCTGACGAGTTATTTTCCCCTGTCGGAACTATTACATGTATTATGGTTTTTACTGCACATAAGCCACATGCTGAAGAAAAGCGAAAAACATGGTTTGGGTTTTGGAAGGACGATGGATTTAGAAAAACCAAGCAACATGGCAGAATAGATGCTGATGATGCATGGGAAGGTATACGGGACAATTGGATTGAAGCGTTTCGAAATAAGGATGAGATTCCGGGATTATGTGTAAAGAGGTATGTTAGCGCTCAAGATGAATGGTGCGCTGAAGCGTACATGGAAACTGATTATTCAGATATCACACAAGATGACTTTGAAGCTACTGTAAAAAAATATATGGTGTTCAAAATGTTAAATAACGACAACCTAACAATGGAAGAAACTAATGATTAGGTTGGATGAAATATTTACAATTGAATATGGAAATAGCTTCGAACTGAATAAATTAGAATTAAACGCTAAAGGGATAAATTTTGTCTCACGAACTGAAAAAAATAATGGTGTTTCAGCCAAAGTAAACTCTTTCGAAAATGCAATTCCTTTCAGTGAGGGTACTATCACTGTTTCCCTTGGTGGATCAGTATTAGAGGCTTTTGTTCAGCCTGAGAGTTTTTATACTGGCTATCATATATATTGCTTGACCCCAAAACATGAAATGAATCTTGATGAGAAGTTATTCTATTGCCACTGTATAAGGAAGAACAAGTATCGCTATAACTATGGCAGACAAGCTAATAGAACGTTAAAAGAAATATTAGTGCCAAGAAAGAATGACATTCCAGAATGGGTAAAAGGCGTAGACTGTAAAGGGATTGATAAACCTGAAAAACCATACAAAGATGACTCTATATCACGATTAGAGGTTGATACTTGGAAGCCATTTAAGTATCGGAACCTTTTTGATATCGACCGCGGCAGAGGGCCTAGAAAAAATGAGCTAAATGGAAAAGGTGAGACACCATTCGTTAGCGCTTCTGAATTTAATAATGGCCTTACAGATTGGACAAGTGACAAACCGATGCACCAAGGAGGGGTAATCACTGTTGTAAGAAACGGAAACAGTGTAGCGAATGCCTTTTATCAAATTGAACCTTTTTGCTCCACTGAGGATGTGCATATATTTACCCCGAAATTTTCTTTAAACAAATCAGTGGCCATTTTTCTATGTACCTTGATAAAAAAAGAAGCCTATCGATTTAGCTATGGTAGAAAGTGGGGAATGGCAAGAATGAGAGAGTCGACAGTTTACTTGCCGGTAAATAAATCTGGTGAGCCGGACTATTTATTCATGGAGAACTACGTTAAGTGCTTACCATTTTCATCACAAATATTCTAATTCAGCTAACAAGTCAAAGCACTCGGACGTAGCAAAGTTGCGCCGGTGTTTGAGGTGTTATCTTCTGTTTTTTGAACAATAAGAGGAAAATAATCTGTTGTTGAAAGAGCTGAAATTGATCGCTGTGAAGCCAAATTGATTGGAATAAAAGTAAGCTCGACACGGTGAATATAAACTGGCGAAAAGAAAAATATGACGTGGAAAAAAGGATGCCACTTTTTCCAAGTCCGTCGTGAAAAGGGGAAAGCAGCGAAAGAGCAGAAAGAGCCAGAGCTGAGTTCCGATGTTTGCCACGCTGATTGCTGAAAAAAGTATAGCGCCCTATATAGTTCTGGCGCTGAACACAGCAAGTTATACCAATCCCAACAAGTAAATACTCTTAAATTATCATCCTATACTCAGATAATTAAGAATTGTAAGGTTTTAGTTAAAATATGAATATACCGGGATTGGTATTATTTTAATGGTTAGCTGTACTTCTGTTTTAAGAAAAAGGGGAGTCTGCTTATTATGGTATGAAAACTTCGACTGGCGATAGATTATGAAGGATGAACTCATGGATGCCGCATGTTTATAATCACCTACTTGAAATCTATAGATGAGGCTCCCCAATAAACGCTACTTATACTTTCTGCCTTAATAATAGGAACACTATGATCACTGATGATATTCTTCATGCTTTAAAACAAGCCATTGACGAAGGTGCGATCGCGTATGTGCCATCATAGAAATAATTAGGGAAGGGAATCAAAATGAGCAATACAACATGGGCATTTATCGACTATGAGAATGTCGGTACATTGGAAGGTATCAATTTAGCTTTATTCGATAAGGTCTATATTTTTATTGGTGCCACGCAAGATAAAATCAGTTTGGGCAGTGAAAAGATAGATTTATTAACCGAGATTCATCTATTGAAATTAAAGGCGGTCTCTCCTGATAACTTAGATTTTCACATTAGCTACTATCTAGGCCGCTTTGATGCTTTAGCTGATTCAAATATCACGTTTGCGGTTATCTCAAACGATAGTGGTTTTGATCCTTTATTATCGCACCTCGTGGAAACAGGTCGACCTTGCGAGCGTTTAAAAACAAGAGCTTTATTGCCTGAGTTATCTGCTGTACCGAGTAAGTTAAATAAAACAGGGTCAAAGATGGCTAAGCATGACCTTATTAAAGAAGAACTGCTCCCTCAATTAATTAAAGCAGCCAACAATAGACCAGCAAAAGAGGATTCATTAAAGAACTTTATAAAATCACATGTTATTAGCTTGCGTAACGATGATGCTGGAGTGCAACAAAGTATTGATGAATTAATTAAGCAAAAGTTAATTAAACTAGACGGTAAAAAGGTCTCCTATCATTTAAAAGGTAAAAATAAAAAGACTTAGGATTGGGCGGAAAATTTAGCAATACTAAGGTATTAAGAGCCAGTACACTTATTGAATACCTCATTGCATTTAATTCACTAAAACTGCCAAAACTAAAACCATGAGTAGACCTAAAGCTGATTATCATTGTATTTTTGTTCATCAAGTAGAGAAGTTATGTTTACTAGGGATGATTGATGTCGAGATAGCAGAGTTTTTTAATATTTCAGTGCGAACATTAAACCGCTGGAAGAAAAAATACCCTGAGTTTTGGCAGTCTATGAAAAAGGGCAAGCAGCTTGCTGATTCAAAGGTCGCAGCCGCCCTTTATAAATCGGCTATTGGTGGTGAATACATTAAAGAAGAAAAGATTGTACCCACTGAAAACGGGCATGAGGTTGTCACGATAAAAAAGCAGATTCCCGCTAATGTAACCGCCCAAAAATTCTGGCTTACAAATCGCCAACCTAAATTATGGAAACACAAAGTTAATGCAGAGGTTAAGGTTGTCATTGATGAAACCAACATTGATCATCTTAAAAATCTGGCAGCTGTAATGGATAAGGCGCATGAGCGACAAAGGTTACTGCGAATAGAGCGCGGGCTTGATAATTGATTGGCCAAGACTTGTTAATAAACTAAAGAGCCATTAATTCACTGCGATAATATCAAGGTGACTTTTTTATGCTTGATAATCAGGTGGCAATGGTTGCCGATAAGACTTATAGAGAAATGTCTTAAAAAGTTGAGATTTTTTTGAAACGTCAACTCAGTGTCAACTCAGAAAAGTAGCGTTATTTTCTGAGTAGGCTTGAATGTAAAATAATTTATATTATTCATCTAGTTATGAGTGGCGTCCCCACCCGGACTCGAACCAGGAGCTATCCCTTAGGAGGGGACTGCATTATCCAGTTATGCAATGGGGACGTAATTGGCCATTATACAATAAATTAAATTAAGCTATAAGAAAAAGGCGCACTCTAGAGTGCGCCTTAACGCTTAATGGCTAATCTTTTTGTATTTGATGCGTGTTGGTGTGTCGGCATTAGTGCCTAAACGTTTAT
>Ga0209495_1001829_pt1 | contig 14447 bp, 12 predicted proteins | sample EN1Hudsemesocosm_FD_184629 | JGI IMG/M metagenome (GOLD analysis project Ga0209495, IMG submission 184629) | Methane-oxidizing microbial communities from mesocosms in the Hudson Canyon - EN1E Hudson Canyon (SPAdes) (version 2) | ecosystem: Environmental > Aquatic > Marine > Cold seeps | place... | reverse complement strand
ACAATATTATAAAGGTAAGGTAGAGCTTATCAATTCTGCACGTATCGTCTCTAAGCATGTTAAAAATGCCCTTATGGAGGTTAATTTGTTAAACGATGACAGCCATACAACTGCTAAACATCAGTTTCACCTCTCAGATTATACAAGCTCCTTTGAGCAAAGTGCGCAGCACTTTTTTGGCGAGAAAATTAGCCTTCTTGAAACGGATATAGATTAATCCAACAAGTTCATCAACTCATCCATATTGGGGCTTAAAATAATCTCAGTCCTTCTGTTAATGGCTCTATTATCTGGACTATTGTTTTCTACTAAAGGACTGTAAGGGCCCTTCCCAGTAGCCGTAATTTTTTCAGCATCTAAACCTTTGTTATTACTTAACACTCTAACAATTGCCGTAGCACGCATTACACTCAAGTCCCAATTGTCTTTAATAATTCCGGTTCCATTATAAGGCACGTCATCGGTATGTCCTTCAACCATAATTTGTAAATCTGATTGCTTCGCCAATACTTTTGCCAATTCATTAATGGCTTGTTTACCCATATCGTTTACCGTCCAAGAACCCGAAGCAAAAAGCAAACTATTTTCTAAAGAAACATACAATTTCCCATCGCGCTGTTCTACCGTTAATCCTTCACCAGTAAAGCCTAATAAGGCACTCGCTACGCTATTTTTTAGTTGATTTAAGTTTTCGTCTTTTAACTGTAATAAATTCTCTAGGGCTAAAACATCTTGTTCTCTAGAATGTATGGCTCTCTCGCGTTCTTGTAAATCAATATCCATTTGCCCTAAGCGCTCCATTAAAGATCTATTTTCTTTGGCTTGTTTAGCCATCGTGGTAGAATTGCTCTTAATAAGCATCTCGTAAGAAGAACTTAAATCTGTATAAGCGCGAACCTTTTTACGAAAATCTATCCCTAAATTAATAGTGTCTAATTCTAAGGAGCTAGCTCTTTTAGATAAACGCAGTACATTTTCATTCAGCTCCATATTTACCATGTCTAAGTCTCTATTCTCTTGACTCAGAAGCTCATTTGTTTTGTTAGCTGATAAATAATCAGCATCGAGGTCTTTAAATTTCTTTACTGACACACAAGAACTGCCGAAGATGGACATACAAATCGCGAATATTATATATTTTACTTTCATTCTGTTAATTTATGAATTCATCTGCACTAATTTAGTAGATTTGTTTCAGACAATATCAATTCTTATGACACGAAATTTATTATTCCTTTGTTTATTCGTAAACAGCCTACTTTACGCACAAGATTATAGACTGTGTGGCACAGATGAAATGGTGAAAATAGCTCTTGAAAATGAGCCAAGCCTAAAAGAGGTGCGAAAGCAATATCTACAACAAGCAGATTCAATACGTTTAGAAAACTTCCTTACGAAATCGTCTAACGAAATCCACGTTATTCCTGTGGTGGTTCATGTAATGCACACTGGTGGTAATAGCAATATTTCAGATGAACAGGTTTTTGATGCCCTTCGTATTATCAACGAAGACTTTAAAAAACTCAATAGCGATACCTCCGCAGTAATTGATGAATTTCAGGGTATTTTAGCTGATGTTGGAGTAGAATTTAGACTTGCAAAACTTGACCCTGAAGGGAATTGCACCAAAGGAATTACACGTACCTACACAACTCTTACCAACGATGCCGGAGAAAATGTAAAAGCTGTTGTAGGATGGGATCCTAGAATGTACTTAAACATTTGGGTGGTTTCTAATATTGCCAGTGGAGCGGGAGGTTATTCTTATTATCCAGGCTCAGCCCCTAATTTAGATGCAAATGCAGGTATCGTAATTAGATCGAGTCAATTTGGTAGCATTGGTGCTGCCAATGGTGGAAACTTCTCTTCAAGATCTCTTACACACGAAATCGGTCATTATTTAGACCTACCACATACATGGGGTAGCACAAATGATAATCACGTAGAAGAAAATTGTGATGCAGATGATTATGTAGAAGACACTCCAAATACTATAGGCTCAAACCTTGGCTGTATCCTAACACAAAACACCTGTGGTAGTTTAGATAATGTACAAAACTACATGGACTACTCTTCCTGCGCTAAAATGTACACCGAAGGTCAAAGAGCCAAAATGAGAACTGCCTTAGAAACGGGTTATATATGGTCTAATGCAGCAAGAAATAACTTGCCTACCGAAGAAAATTTAATGCTTACTGGCGTCCATGTTGATTATGAAGCATCTGACTGTTTGGCAACCATCGAATTTGAAAGTGAGTCTTCGGTTACCTGTCCAGGAATGGAATTGATGTGGGAAGATTTATCTTGGAACTACGACTCTGCACTTAGCTTTGAGTGGGATTTCCCGGGTGGAAGCCCAGCAAGCTCTACGGAACAAAACCCAACGATTACGTATTCCGAGCCCGGATTATATGACGTAAGCCTTACCGTAGTGACTAGTGGAGGAGCAAATACTAAAACAGTAGAAAATGCAGTCTATGTTCAAAATCAATCTGATATTCTTATTGCACCTAATTCTATAAGTTTTGCCAATAGTGATTTTCCTTTCAACCCCAACCCTATCTTTCAATGGTATATTGATAATTCACTAGAGGGAGAGTCTTGGCACTGGAATGCAACCAGCAGTACAAGTTCTGAAGGGTCGATGAGAGTAAGAAGTGTCGATTTTATTGAACATGGTGCTCGTAGAGCCTATACCCCTTTATTCGATCTATCTAATGTTTCAGCACCTTGCTATATGTATTACGACTATGCTTATGCAAGAAAAAACACCGAAAGTGAAGATGAGCTTAAAGTGAGAATATCTGGGGATTGTGGAAATTCTTGGACGAATAGACTTACAAAAAGCACCGATAATTTAGCTACGGTTACTACAAATTACTTCTTTGGGTTTACACCTACTGAAGCACAATGGGAGCAACAAAAAATAAACCTAAATGCTTGGGCTGGAGAGCCAAATATTCAAGCTGTATTTGAATTGAATGGTGCTAACGGAAATTATCTTTATATAGACAATATACGTTTTGGCGTACCTAATTTAAGCATAGATGAATTTACTGCGGACAACCTTAATTTGGAAGTCTTCCCTAATCCCAATAATGGAAACGCATTGATTGAATTTAATCTACTTAACCCATTTACTATTGAGGTAAGTTTAGTAGATGTTTTGGGCAGAGAATTGTCAGTAACTAAACACAATCTAAAAGCCGGTTTACATTCCATAGACCTTCAAAGTCTACAGTCAAATATCAAAGCCGGAATGTACTTCTTGCATTTCTCTTTAGGTTCATATACCCAAACAAAACAAGTTGTCGTATTATAAAAAAAGCGCCTTCAGGCGCTTTTTTTTATTCAATACTCACCAATATCGGACAATGATCGGAATGCTTTGCCTCAGGCAAAATCGTTGCTCTTGTTAATCTTGGGAGCAGCGATTCACTGATCATATGATAATCGATTCTCCAACCTTTATTCCGCTCGCGTGATGCAGCTCTATACGACCACCACGAATAATGATGGGGGTCTTTATTTAAATGTCTAAAGCTATCTACAAAACCACTTTCAACAAAGGCACTTACCCAAGCTCTTTCCTCAGGTAAAAATCCAGAAGACTTTTTATTAGAAACCGGATTGTGAATATCAATTGCTTCGTGACAAATATTATAATCTCCAGAAATAATCAAATTTGGAATTTCCTTTTTTAGCTCATTAATATACTCCTGAAAGTCCGATAAGAACTCCATTTTATAGTCTTGTCGTACCCCACCAGTTGTCCCCGAAGGGAAGTATGCCGAAATAATCGAATAGTCATTGAAATCAGCTCTTATTACACGTCCTTCAAAATCGTATTTCTCTATTCCACAGCCGTACTCTACATGCAAAGGTTTTTCCTTGCACAAAAGTGCTACTCCACTGTAGCCTTTCTTTTGTGCTGAGAACCAATAATGATGGTAGCCCAATTCTTCGAAAATACTGAGATCTAACTGATCTGGCTGTGCTTTGGTTTCCTGTAAACCGATTACATCAGCATTGGTAGCCTTTGCCCAATCAGCCCAACCCTTTTTTAAAGCTGCGCGAATTCCATTTACATTGTAGGAGATTATTGTTGGCATAGTAAAGTGTATTTTGAAGCTCAAAGAAAATGATAATTATCAATTATTAATGAACAATGACGAATTAATGATACACTAAGTAGTGTAATTTATCATTGTCAAATTGTCAAATCATTCATTCTTAATTAAGAATTAGTCATTAATCCCTATCTTTAAAAGAATGAAATAATAATCCCATGTTATTAAATAATATCCTAAATCTATTTTTTCCAAAACTCTGCGGGGCTTGCTCTCAAATTATAGCAAATCCTAAAGATGAGTTATGTATAAAATGCGACTTACACCTCATCCAAGAATCTCATCCCAATACAAGTAAAATACAACAAACACTAAGGGGTAGAGTTGAAGTAGAAAAAGGAGTGTTTTTTATCGATTTCACTAAAAAAGAAGGTGTACAGCAAGTACTACATTCTATAAAATATCAAAATCAGAAAAAGCTTGCGATCTATATGGCAGAGGAGTTGGCGATAAAGTTGGGGGCTAATTTCTTCAGCGACATCGACCTTATTATTCCAGTTCCCTTGCATCCAAAAAAGTTTAAACTACGTGGCTTTAACCAAAGCAATTTAATTGCTGAAGGCATTAAAAACATCAGAAAAACGAGTATTGATTACTATAGCCTACAAAGAAAAGTCTTTACCGAAAGCCAAACCAAAAAGAACCGATTAGAACGCTGGAATAATGTAAGCCAGGCTTTTGAAGTCGTCAATAAAAAGGCCTTAAAGAATAAACACCTTCTGATAATTGATGATGTATTTACCACAGGAGCTACTCTGGAAGCTTGTATTAAAACACTACAAAAAGAAGTGGATTGTAAATGCTCTATCCTCACGCTTGCGAGAGCTTAAACTAATTGATAATGACCAGTGATCAATTAATGATTTGTAATTGGTCATTAATAATTAGTATTTAAACCTCACCCTGTTTCTTGCGAAACTGCTCCATCAATAAAGACAAAGTTTTAAGGGTGAGGAAAAAAATGCTGCAATCGTATTCGTGAATAGTGAGCTATAAATCGAATGACTAATAACACCCCTATAATCCCCTCAAGGGGATAATCACACTGTAGTAATTAATGATGATGTTTGAGCATCGTCAAATTTTCAAATCATCAAATTTTCAAATTATTTTTAAATACCCATTTCCGGAACCTCTCCATCCACGATCAAATTTCCTTCAGTAGCCTTTTGAATATCTTCAACACTTAGGCCAGGAGCACGTTCTAAAAGTTTAAATCCACCTTGAGGCATTACCTCTAAAACAGCAAGATTGGTAACAATTTTCTTAACACATCCAACACCCGTTAGAGGTAAAGAACACTGTTTTAGAATTTTCGATTCTCCTTTTTTATTGGTGTGCATCATGGCCACAATGATATTCTCAGCTGAGGCTACTAAATCCATAGCTCCTCCCATACCTTTAACCATTCTACCAGGAATTTTCCAATTGGCAATATCGCCGTTTTCAGAAACTTCCATAGCTCCTAATACAGTCAACTGTACATGCTGCCCTCTAATCATCGCAAAGCTTGTAGCCGAGTCAAAATAAACTGCCCCATCTAAAGCGGTAATGGTTTGCTTTCCGGCATTAATCAAATCGGCATCTTCCTCTCCATCGAAAGGGAAAGAACCCATTCCTAAGATTCCATTTTCAGATTGGAATTCAACAGAAATTCCTTCGGGAATATAGTTAGCAACCAAAGTAGGTATACCAATCCCCAGATTTACATAAGTATTATCTTGAAGCTCCTGGGCTATACGTTTTGCAATTCCTATTTTGTCTAACATAATCAATTTGACGATTTGATGATTTGAGAATTTGACGATTATTGATTCTTAGAAGAAATAATCTTAGAAATTACTCGTATCATAGATTCTAAATCCTTTTCTAACTTTTCACTAGCAGGATATGACTCCGACTTTCTACACAATTCCAACCAATAAGCGGACTCATCTGCTTCCTTAGCCGCAATTTTAAACTTATGAATAAAGTCTTTTAAACTTTCAGCATTTTGCGCCTCACGGATATTTGCTCCAATGGATGTTCCGGCACGAAATAACTGCTTACCTAACAGACTCTTATTTCCACTTTTTAAGTGCTCACAAAACTCAATAATTTCAACAGAAAACTGAGTCGACATTTCTATAATTAAATTCTTTTTATCATTTCTCATTATTCTTCATCACTAATATTATCATATTCAAATTCTCACATCTTTAAATTTTCAAATCTTTTAACGAGTCGTTCGTTGTTCAATTCTTTTCTCAAATCGTTCACCTTGAAAAATTCTCTGTACGAAAATACCTGGTGTGTGAATTTCATTGGGATCTAACTCTCCTGCAGGCACTAACTCTTCTACTTCCGCAACGGTAATTGTACCTGCCATTGCCATCATAGGGTTAAAGTTTTTTGCAGTCGCTTTATAAATCAAGTTTCCTGCAGTGTCACCTTTCCAAGCCTTCACGATAGCAAAATCAGCATTCAAAGCAGATTCCAAAATATGAGGTTTTCCATTAAACGCTCTTACTTCTTTACCTTCCGCCACTTCTGTACCGTATCCAGCAGGTGTAAAAAATGCTGGAATTCCAGCCCCACCCGCTCTGCATCTTTCAGCTAATGAACCCTGAGGGATTAAGTCTACCTCTAGCTCTCCACTTAACATCTGACGCTCAAATTCATCGTTCTCCCCTACATAAGAAGAAATCATTTTCTTAATCTGCTTTTCTTGTAATAATAAGCCTAAACCAAAATCGTCTACGCCTGCATTATTTGAAATACAAGTAAGATTTTTAGTTCCTTTATCCACTAGTTCAGCAATACTATTTTCGGGAATACCACATAAACCAAAACCACCTAACATCAAGGTCATGCCATCCTTCACTCCTTCTAGAGCTTCTTGTACGTTGGAAACTACTTTATTAATCATCAGCTAAAATTAAAATTCTTCCTTGTCTGCATCATCATCAAAGTCAATACGCTCCTTCTCAAATTTATCACAGTCTAATTCTATACTCAAACGGTTTGGCTCTTCAAAATCTTCCTTCGAAATCCCTAAATCCTTGTCATTATATACTCTAGTCATATACTCACCCCAAATAGGTAAGGCCATGTTCGCACCTTGCCCTAAGGTAATCGACCTAAAATGTACCGCTCTATCTTCTGCTCCAGTCCAAACACCCGTAACCAAATTAGGTACAACGCCCATAAACCAACCATCCGATTGATTTTGTGTAGTACCTGTTTTACCCGCAATTTGATTTTTAAAACCATATTTCCAACGCAAGCGAACTCCAGAACCTCTGGTAGTAACACCTTGCATAAGGTTCAACATTACATAAGCTTTTTCCTCGCTTAACACTTCTTTCGTCATCGGACTAAATTCATCCAAAACAACTCCGTTTTTATCTTCAATACGGTTCAAGAATATAGGGCTGGTATAAACACCTTTGTTAGCGAAAGTTCCATAAGCACCCACCATTTCATAAACAGAAACATCTGGCGTTCCCAAACAAATAGATGGAGCTGGTGGAATATTACTCTTCAAACCCATAGCTCTAGCCATCTTACGAACTTTTCGAGGGCCTACCTGTTTCATTAAATAGGCAGTAACCGTGTTTACCGAATTTGCCAATGCATCCTTAAGATTTAACTCACCTCCATATTTCTCACCTGAATTTCGTGGAATCCAATCTTCTTCTAAACCCCAGGATTCTTTTTCGAAAATCACCTGTACATTAGGAACTGTCATACACGGAGAGTAGTTGTGCTGATCTATTGCAGTCGCATAAACAAAAGGTTTAAATGTAGAACCTACCTGTCGCTTGGCATCTTTAACGTGATCGTATTGGAAATAATGATGATCGATTCCTCCTACCCAAGCTTTAACAAATCCTGTTTGAGGATCCATAGACATCATTCCTGTTTGCAATAAATACTTATAGTGTAAAATAGAATCCATTGGCGTAAGCATCGTATCTACACCACCATTCCAAGTAAAGACATTCATCTTCGCAGGCGTATTAAATGCTTCATCAATCTCCGAATCTTCCGCCTTTCGTTTACGTAATTTACGATAACGTTCACTGCGTTTCATGGCAGTTAACATCAAGGTGTCAACTTGTCCTTGACGAAGTTCTTCATCGAAAGGAGCGTTTACAAATTCATCGCCTTCTCCATCCCAATGATTGTAAAATTGTTCTTGTAAAAAAGGCATATGTATTGCCACAGCCTCTTCTGCATACTTTTGCATTCTAGAATCTATGGTAGTATAGATTTTCAATCCATCCGCGTAAATATTGTATTCGGTACCGTCTGGCTTTTTATTTTCCTTCAGCCAACTTTTCATATACTTACGCAAATACTCTCTGAAATAGGTTGCTAAACCATCATTGTGGTTAGTGCGTTTAAAATCGAGCTCTATAGGTAATGTTGCTAATGAATCTCTTTCGAGCTCTTCAATCACACCATTGCGATACATCTGTCCTAAAACTACATTTCTTCTGTTTAATGCGTTTTCTGGAAAACGTTTTGGATTGAATAATGACGGATTTTTTGCCATTCCTACCAATACTGCAGCTTGTTCAAGAGTAAGCTGATCCGGTGTAGTATTGAAGTAAATTTTAGCCGCTGACTTTACGCCTACTGCGAGGTAGAGAAAATCAAACTTGTTAAAGTACATGGTTAGGATTTCGTCTTTGGTGAAATTTCTTTCAAGACGAACCGATATAACCCATTCCTTAAACTTTTGCTTTACCCGCTCAATTTTTGATCTTGAAACATTAGTGAAAAGCATTTTTGACAACTGCTGTGTTATGGTCGATCCACCACCAGCACTCTGCCCTGTTAAGGCACCAACAATAGCACGAGCTAAAGACTTAGCATCAATTGCAGAATGTTCCCTAAAACGCTCATCTTCGGTAGAAATAAGCGCATTTACAAGATGTGGTGATAACTGATCGTAGGTAACAGGAGAGCGATTTTCGTAAAAGAACTTCCCTAAAAGAACGCCATCAGAAGCATAGATCTCTGTAGCTAAATTTTGTTGAGGATTCTCTAATTCCTCAAATGAAGGTAAGGGACCAAACCAACCCATAGAGGCAAACCATACACCACCTGCAATACCTAAAATTGGGGCTAAAATCCCCAACCAAAATAGACGTATAAACCAAGTCGATAATTTCTTTTTCACGCTCATCTTAATTTGATCGTTCAATTCTAAAGCCTATATCTTCTATTCCCACAAGTACCTCATCGCGCATTCCGTGAGAAAGTTTAATCTTGTAGATACCCGCCTCCATAGACTGGTCTTGTTTAAACTTAAAAAGATTGTGTTTTATTGCGCCTACGCCAGCACCAATCCATTTACCATTAGGTTGGGCAAGTAAATATTGAAGTGTATCTTGTTGATGCGCTCCAGCCGGATTTTCTACATCTACAAAAAAGAAAATGTTAGAATACAGATAATCGTTGTTATTTCTAAGTCCAATTAAATAATTGAAACCAGAACCTTCGACAGCGTCCATTTCAATTTCAAAATCTACAGATTCTGTCGTCAACCAACCGTCCGAATTGATCGTCTGATATTCATCATATACCTTAGGAGTATCGCAAGACACAAGGAATAACAAGGCTACGATAAATCCAAATTTACTCAGGTTTCTTAGTATCATTATCCTTCTTGTTATTGCTCTTATTTTCATCAGGCTTTAATAAGCGACGTTGTCTAGAGGCTCTTCTTTTAGGCTTAGTATTACCCTGCCCTGCACCTTGTTGTTTTGCTGCTGGATTAGCGGTCTTAGGTTTAGGCTTTTGCCCTCCTTGCCTACTCTGTAGTTTAGACGGGGTATTGCCTGTTTTAGCTTTCGCCTTTTGGTTTTCTTGTCCCTGTCGTTGTCCACCCGAAGTACGTGCAGAGCGTTTTTTATTCGATTTTTTAGACTTTGAACTCGTATCAAAACGTGTAATACTGTCCTGACCCACAACATTTTCGTAGTCGGGTTTCACCTCTTCTACGAATGCCTGAACAAACATCTCTAAAGATTCTGGGAATTTGCCATTTTTGTTTTCTGCAAGAATTTCTTGAACCTTATCTATATTTAGCTCTATAAATTTAGAAGGGTCTTTAATATAGGAGTACCATAGTTTACGTCTGAAGATATCCATCTTCTGCATAAAAGCATCACCCTTTTTTGTTTTCAACTTTACATTAGAATCAGGAAAGTCTTTAGTAGCCTCCACATACATATCTAACTCATAATTCAAACAACACTTAAGCTTACCACATTGACCCGCCAACTTTTGGGGATTTAATGACAATTGCTGGTAGCGAGCAGCACTCGTACTTACCGATCGGAAATCATTAAGCCAGCTACTACAACACAATTCTCTACCACAAGAACCAATACCACCCATACGTTGAGCTTCCTGACGCGTACCTATTTGACGCATTTCTATACGGACTTTAAAATCGTCCGCCATCACTTTTATCAACTCACGGAAATCAACACGCCCCTCAGAAGTATAGTAGAAAATGGCTTTTATATTGTCTCCTTGAAACTCTACATCACCAATTTTCATTTCTAAACCTAAACTCGAAGCCATTTCCCGAGCTTTATACATCGCCTCTTTCTCACGAGATCTAGCTAAGCCCCACTTCTCAATATCACTTTCTGATGCATGGCGATAAAGGGTCTTCACCTTTTCACTATCGAGCCCAATTTTCTTTTTACGCATCTGTAAGCGCACGAGCTCTCCTTTAAGAGAAACCACGCCGATATCGTGCCCAGGGCTTCCTTCTACCGCAACGGTATCGCCCATTTGAACACTTAAGTTATACTTATTTTTGAAGAATTCTTTTCGACCGTTTTTAAAACGTACTTCAAAGATATTGAAAGGCTCTTGACCAGTAGGTAAACTCATATTTGAGAGCCAGTTGAAAACAGGCATTTTACCACAATTACCAGTACTACAAGCTCCTTTACTTTGACAACCTGGGGCCTTACCCGCAGTTGTTGAACAATTCGTACACGCCATTTTTATGTTTTTATCAGGCTATAGCCTGTTTTAATTTTTTATGGAGCAAACGAGCAATTTTAAAAGAAGTGTCTAAGAATAAAATCTTAGGATTTGCATTTCTTTCAATATGCAGCTGCGCCATATTTAGCTCCTCCATAATCTCCATGCAATTATCGGCATGGATAAACGGAGCAAACTTGTCCATAGTGAAGTTCTGACCAGCAACATTCATTTTCATCATCGCGTCAACACCATAGTTTTTTAGTAATGCATCACGCATTACATTGGATGCAAACAGAAGGAAACTCTTTTGATTTTCTCTTCCCGCCTTTGCCATAGCCTCAGACCATTGCACCAATTTATCAATATCTTTTACTTGTAAAGCGCTAAAGCATAAGCGCATCCACTGTATAAAACGCAAAGAGTTTTCCTCTGCATCCTCTGCGTGTTCAGCTAATTGAAGGGCCTCATTGATATTACCCTCTACTAAAGCTGAAATCATTTGAGCTTTTCCTTGCTCTATACCACGACTCGTTAAATAATTTGTCACCTCTGTGTCAGAATACCTAGGGACTTTTAACAATTGAGTACGCGATAAAACTGTAGCCAACATATTTTCGGCGCTTTCTGCTACCAACAAAAAGAGCGTCTTATGAGGTGGCTCCTCGATAATCTTCAATAACTTATTTGCCGCCTGAATATTCATCTTTTCAGGCATCCAAATCAACATAATTTTCGTGTCGCTTTCGTAGGGTTTCAAACTCAAATCTTTCATGATATGAGCACTTTCTTCAACAGAAATAATCCCTTGCTTATTCTCTACGCCAATATATTTAAGCCAATCGAACAGAGAAAAATACGCATTATCATTCAATAGCGCTCTCCATTCCACTAAAAAGTTCTTGCTAACAGGTTTTGTTTTTACCGATGCTGTAGTGGCAACAGGAAAAACAAAGTGCAAATCTGGATGTGCAAATTTTTGATGTTTCACGCAAGAAAGACATATACCACACGAATCGTCTTCGAGTTTATTTGTACAGCTTACGTACTGAGCAAAAGCTAATGCAATCCCCAAATTTGCAGAACCTTTAGAGCCTAAAAAAAGTTGAGCATGTGGTACTCGCTCTTCGCGCACCGTTTGCATCAACAATTTTTTCAATTTATCTTGGCCTAAAAGCTCTTTAAATAACATCTTTCAAAGATACAATTTGCATTGACTTATGAATGATTAATTACTAATGATTACTGAGCGAGAATAAGAGGTAAAACTCCGTACTCAAACCCGAAAAGCTATGCAAGTAATACTTAAAATCACCTAATTAACAAAGATGCTTTACTGTACCAAACAGAAGACTTACTTTTGCGCTATGAAAACGATAGATCAGATTAATTTCGAAGGCAAAAAAGCCTTAATAAGAGTAGATTTTAACGTGCCTTTAAACGCTAGTTTTGAAATTACAGACGATACACGAATTTGCGCCGCCCTCCCTACTATCAATAAAATTCTTAGCGATGGTGGAGCTGTAATCTTAATGTCGCATTTAGGAAGACCTAAGAATGGCCCTGAAGATAAATTCTCTTTAAAACATATTGTAAAGCATCTTTCAAATCAATTAAATCTGACTGTACAGTTTGCAAACGATTGTATTGGTGAAGATGTAAACGAGGCTGCAAACAATCTTCAAAATGGTGAAGTTTTGTTATTAGAAAACTTGCGTTTTTATGCAGAAGAAAAAGCAGGTGATGCTGCCTTCGCAAAAAAACTTTCTTCTATTGCCGACATCTATGTAAATGATGCATTCGGAACTGCACACCGCGCACATGCATCTACGGCTGTAATAGCTGATTTTGTTGGCAACAACAAGTGCTTTGGCTACGTAATGGCAAACGAAATTACCAACCTTGAAAAAGTGGTTAACGAAGGCGAAAGACCTATCGCTGCTATTATGGGTGGAGCGAAAGTTTCTTCTAAAATTACCATCATCACTAAGTTGATGGATAAAGTTGATAAAATTATTATTGGTGGTGGAATGTCTTATACCTTCGCTAAAGCAATGGGCGGAAATGTAGGTGACTCTCTAGTAGAAGATGATAAATTAGACCTAGCCCTTTCATTAATAGCTGAGGCGAAAGAAAAAGGCGTTAAATTATTGATCCCAGTCGATTCTTTAAATGCCGATGCATTCTCTAACGAGGCTAACACTGCTGTTACTGACATCGATAAAGTTGAAGATGGATGGATGGGATTAGACATCAGCGACAAGACTAAAACTATTTATCGCGAAGCGATTTTAGATTCAAAAACTATTCTTTGGAACGGACCTATGGGCGTGTTCGAAATGGAAAAATTTGCTGAAGGGACGAAGTTTGTGGCTCAAGCTATTGCAGATGCAACTGCCCTAGGTAGCTTCTCTTTAGTAGGTGGTGGAGATTCTGTTGCCGCAGTAAAGAAATTCAATATGCAAGATAAAGTGAGTTATGTATCTACCGGTGGTGGAGCCATGCTCGAATATCTAGAAGGGAAAGAACTTCCCGGTGTAAAAGCCATCAACAAATAAAAAAAGCGGCTCCTAAGAGCCACTTTTTTTATTCTTCAAATGTAATCTCTGATTCCGATTCCATTTTAATTTGATACCCCTGACCCGGAATCATAAGCCCAATGCCATCAAACCCCCACTGTGGCAAATAAGCTACACCTAAACTGTTTTTGGCAACAATTACCAATTCCGTACAGCTAGAAAGCACTTCCTGTATAGGCTGAGAAGTTTGAGATAAAACAGCGATCATATTCCATCCTTGATTTAAGATTAATGGGGTGTATAATTTCGCTCCATGAACCCATAAGGTTGCATCTTCATAAACCTTCACTTGGTATCCCTGTCCATACTCCATATACCCAATACCATCATAATCCCATAACGGAAGATACGATTCGCCTAAATTATTTTTCATAATGATGGTGTTATCGGTATTTTCTTCCATAAATAATGTAGCTGTTAATTCATTATTGTACAAATAGGTAGACACCATATTCCATCCACTATTTAATTGAATCGTTTGTTGTTCTGCTAAATTCATTTCCAATACAAATAATCCAGATTGTACATCAGAGATTAAAACTCTTCTAGAGGGCAAAAATGCATAAACCCCCCAAGCCCCAGCATAGCCCCCATAATTTGTTGGCATATATGTATCATAATAAGCAACCTGGATTGGGTTCATAGGGTTCGATATATCAAAAACCTGAAGCCCATCTTGGTAATAGGAGATGTATACTAAATCATCTTTAATCATCAAGTTATGAGCTATTGAAAACTCATT
>Ga0209495_1001823_pt1 | contig 14472 bp, 14 predicted proteins | sample EN1Hudsemesocosm_FD_184629 | JGI IMG/M metagenome (GOLD analysis project Ga0209495, IMG submission 184629) | Methane-oxidizing microbial communities from mesocosms in the Hudson Canyon - EN1E Hudson Canyon (SPAdes) (version 2) | ecosystem: Environmental > Aquatic > Marine > Cold seeps | place... | reverse complement strand
CTAATGGCGTCATTAAAATTTTAACCAATAAAAAAGCCCCAGCAGAATAAACTACTGAGGCCTTCATATTTTGGTACCTAGGGCCGGAATCGAACCGGCACGGCCGTGAAGCCGAGGGATTTTAAGTCCCTTGTGTCTACCAATTTCACCACCCAGGCATCCGACTATTATAACCGAGGTTTTAAACTGTTTTCAAAGTTTTTCTATTAATTACGTGAAACTTGGTAGTGGGACTCTATGGCCTGCCTGGTCAATATGCCATAAGTACGTTCAATCATAGGGCTGGTGACGCGTGAGATATAAAGCGCTTCTGCATTGTTTTTATTAAGAATATCTTGCGCCTCTTGGAGGCTATCATGAAGAGAACCTTTGACTAGATTCTGTCGTGAGGCTGGAATATTCAGGAGGTTAATTATTTCAGTGCCATCCTCATTTACGGCTCGAGCAAGGTCTGCTGCGGGTAAAAGAGATGTAGGTACTTTGTCTTGTTGAATAATAATCCAGAGTGGATTTGTGGTGAGGGCATGTATGGCACCTTCATGAGAAATCTCTTCAGGAAGGATTACAAAGTTACGCTGCATGGCTTTGGAGACGCTAATCCGGCGGAGTGTTTGTGAGATTGGATCGTTACGGTAATCTAAGCCTCTGGCTCGAAGTAGGCTGAGGAAGATTGAATCTTGTTTGAATAGGTCAAATACAATAATGCTGGAGAAAACAATCGCTAACATGCCGGGCATAATAATATGTGGGTTGGCGGTGAGTTCAAGCAATGCCATCAGTGCGGCAAGTGGGGCTTTGAGAGTGGCACCCATCATTGCACACATGCCAATCATGGCATAAAACCCCGTGGGGGATGATAGGTCAGGAAAGAAGTGGTTTCCTATGATCCCTAATGCTGCGCCTGCTGTTGCACCAATGATGAGTGTTGGGCCGATCAATCCACCTGGAATGCCTAAGCCGATACATGCGGAAGATAAGATGAGCTTAAGGGCAAGCAGTATGAAGAGGCTTGATATCGCCAGTTCAGTAAGGTGTGTGCTGTTGGTGATGTTATAACTCATGCCCATAACATCTGGCATGATTAGGCCGCCTAAGCCAACTAAAACACCAGCTAAGGTTGTTCGTTGCCAAAGTGGGTGATCTGCTAAGAATGTAGAGAAAAATTTAAGACACCGGATAAAGAATGTAGCAATAAGGCCAAGTAGAACACCTAAAAAGATGATGTAGGGTATTTCCCATAAAGAATGCATTTCAGCAGAAATAGAACCAAAAAAAGGATCTTCACCAAATGTAATTCGGCTGATAACTGCGCCACTAACTGATGCCAGAATGATGGGGATGAATGTTGCAATATGGTATTCCATCATGATGACTTCCATTGCGAAGATAACCCCTGCTATGGGCGTGTTAAATGAGGCGGCAATAGCGGCGGCAGAACCGGATGCGACAAGGACTCGAACCCCGTTGTTCGGAAGTTCTAAGCTGGTCCCAAGTAGACTGCCACTGGCAGCGCCAAGGTGAACACTGGGTCCTTCTCTACCAACCGAATGACCTGTAATGAGTGCTAATGCGGCGCCTAGAAATTGCAGCACTGCGTTACGCCAAGGTAGACGTCCTTCATGATAGGAGAGGCGTTCGATAATATGAACGATGCCGATGCTTCTTTGTTCACTACTGAGTTGGCCAAAGATGAGCCCAATAGCAAGACCACCTAGAATGGGAAGACCAAGGATCCAAGCCCAATGTAAGCTTGCAAAACCTTCTACTTCGCCGGATGGAAAAAAGGCTACCTGAGTACTTTCTATCGTTAATCGAAATAGAATAATCACGCCACCGGCGACTAGGCCGGTCAGCATCGCGAGAATATATAGTTTTAGTTGCGAATCACCAAGAATAAAATATTGTCGTATCCGCTCAATCATGGGGAGTGTTTTATATCACCTTTGAAAAGTGTTTTGCTGCTTTTTGCTGCATATAGAAGTCAAACACCATACAAATATTTCGAATAAGCAGGTGACCTGCTGGTAGAACTTCAATTGACTTATCGTCATAACGAAGCAGTCCATCTTGTGCAAATTGTTCCAACTGGGGTATGACGTCGGCGAAATAGTCGTTAAATGTAATATTGAGCTCTTTTTCTATTGCTGTGATATCAAGGGAAAAATGACAGATTAACCGAGTAATAACAACGCGACGAATTTTGTCATCATCATTCAGGGTAAAGCCTCGAAAAACAGGAAGCTCATCATTGTTTAGACTGTTCGCATAGTCTTCTAGTGTGCGTTGGTTTTGAGAATAGGAATCTCCAACACTGCCGATCGAGGTAACGCCAAGGCCAATAAGATCGCACTCTGAGTGGGTCGAGTAACCTTGAAAATTACGATAAAGCTTATTTTCACGCTGAGCTATAGCGAGATCATCATCAGGTTTGGCGAAGTGATCCATACCTATATATACATAGCCGGCAGCGGTCAATTGTTCGATAGAACGTTGTAGTATTTCTAGCTTAACTTCAGGAAGGGGTAAGTCTTCACTCTTCATTTGGCGTTGAACTTTAAATAGCTCAGGCATATGTGCATAGTTAAATACGGAGAGACGATCGGGTTCTACGGCAATAATTTTATCTAAGGTTTCTGAAAAACTATCAGGTGTTTGATGGGGCAAGCCATAAATGAGATCTAAACTGATAGAGCGAAAACCTGTGCTACGAGCTGCATCAATAACAGCAAAGGTTTCTTCTTCGCTTTGAATGCGGTTTACAGCTTTTTGAACGGTTGGGTTAAAGTCTTGCACGCCTAAGCTTAGTCGGTTGAAACCAATTTCTCGTAACACAGCAATTGTTTCAGGATCGGCTTCACGAGGGTCAACTTCGATTGAATATTCACCAACAGTATCGTCTGCAAGATTAAAGTGCTGGCGGGTGACAGCCATCAGTTCACGCATTTGATCATGGCTAATAAAGGTAGGCGTTCCACCGCCCCAGTGAAGTTGTTCTACCACACGACTTTTGTCAAACAATGCACCTTGCATAGCAATCTCTTTATGTAGATTAGCTAAATAGGGTTCTGAATGTTTACGATTTTTTGTGATAATTTTATTGCAGGCACAATAAAAACAAACGGTGTCACAAAAGGGAAGGTGAAAATATAACGATAAAGGTCCACCTCGTTGATTAGAGATTGCCACATGTTCTTTATAACTTGTGGGCCCAAAGCTTTCGTTGAACTCAACAGCTGTTGGATAGGATGTGTAACGAGGACCTGCTTTGTCATAGCGCTTGATAAGGTCGAGGTCAAAAGTAACTGTTTGTTCCAATGTCGTATATTCCTAAAAGCTAGTGGACGTTTATTGATGCATTATAGCCTTCCTCTGGCATGACCATCCGTTGAATTTAAGATAAATTGATGTAGATCAAACAGTGAACCGATGTTCATGTTCAGGGTATTCACGTAAATGCTCATGATGTGACTGAATAATAGGTAGTACTTCTTCAGGTGTGTCGACGATATAAAATAAGTCTAAATCTTCTTTTGAAATACAACCTAACTCAAGCACTTGTTCTTTTAACCAATCAATCAGGCCGCTCCAGAATTGTGAGCCGTATAAAATGACGGGAAAGTGGCGAATTTTATTTGTTTGTATCAAGGTGAGTGATTCAAAGAACTCATCTAAAGTGCCAAAGCCACCAGGGAAGACAACATATGCCATTGAATACTTAACAAACATGAGTTTGCGAACAAAGAAATATCTAAAAGTCAGGCTTATGTCTTGGGTAGGATTTGGCATTTGCTCATGTGGAAGTGCGATATTTAAACCAATAGATAAGCCACCTTGCTGAAATGCACCTTTATTGGCTGCTTCCATAATACTTGGTCCGCCACCGCTGATAACTGAAAATTTTGCATGCGATAGATTGTGAGCAACGGTAATGGCATCTTGATAATAAGGCGATTTTGTTGGTAGGCGAGCGCTTCCAAAGATCGAGACGGCAGGGCCAAGATTGTTAAGGGTTTCTATTCCATCAATAAGTTCTGATTGGATACGGAATACACGCCATGCTTCTGATGTTTTTAAGTCTTCCACGATTTGCTCTTTTATTGAGGTATGTAATATTGAAGATAAAGAAATTGGGGATGTATTGCAAATAGTCACTAAAAGTCATCAATATCATAGTATTAATTGAGGCTTGTTTAGGTGCCATCAATTCAGTTATCGGTCTATCTAAGGTATGATGGCGGATTATATTGATTCTTTATGGTGCGTTTTTATGAAGGTTTTGGTCATTGGAGGCGGTGGTCGCGAGCATGCTTTGGCATGGAAGTTAATTCAATCGCCACGCTGCTCTCAGGTTTTTGTTGCTCCTGGTAATCCAGGAAGTATGAATGAGCAAGGTATTGAGAACGTTGATATAGCAGTTGAAGACACAGATGCATTAGTTGCTTTTGCGAAAGAGAATGATATTGGTCTAACCGTTGTTGGTCCTGAAGTTCCTTTAGTTTTAGGTGTGGTTGATGCCTTCGAAAAAGCGGGCTTACGTTGTTTCGGTCCATCACAAGCTGCCGCGCAATTGGAAGCATCTAAGAGTTTTACTAAAGACTTTTTAGCGCGGCATGAAATCCCAACAGCTGATTACGATGTGTTTACCGACGTCGCTCCTGCTGTTGACTATATTAAACAGCAAGGTGCTCCAATTGTTATTAAAGCCGACGGTTTAGCCGCAGGTAAAGGCGTGATTGTTGCGATGACAGAACAGCAGGCGATTGATGCTGTGGAAGATATGTTGTCGGGTAATGCGTTTGGTGATGCTGGTAGCCGTGTTGTTATAGAAGAGTTTATGACGGGTGAAGAGGCTAGCTTTATTGTTATGGTCGATGGCAAAAACATTTTGCCACTAGCAACATCTCAAGATCACAAAGCACGAGATAATGGCGACCAAGGTCCAAATACCGGTGGTATGGGGGCATACTCTCCAGCACCTGTTGTAACTGCTGAGGTTCATGATCGCATTATGGCTGAAGTCATTGTGCCTACGGTTGAAGGGATGGCTGCTGATGGTCGACCTTATACCGGTTTCTTATATGCTGGCTTGATGATAAATGACGCTGGTGAGCCACGCGTAGTTGAATATAACTGTCGCTTTGGTGACCCAGAAACGCAACCGATTATGATGCGCCTACAGTCTGATTTAATTGAACTGTGTGAAGCAGCATTGGATGGCAAGTTGGATAGCGCAAGTGCTCAATGGGATTCTAGAGCGGCTGTAGGAGTTGTCATCGCTGCTGGTGGGTATCCTGATGCCTACCAAAAAGGCGATGTTATTACTGGTTTAGATAGCTGTGACAGCATTGATACTAAAGTCTTTCATGCAGGTACAGCCTTAAAAGATGGTAAGGTAGTTACTTCTGGTGGTCGCGTTTTATGTGCGACGGCATTAGGTGAAACAGTTCGTGATGCACAGAATAAAGCGTATGAAACATTGAGCAGTATTGATTGGAACGAAAAATATTACCGTACTGATATTGCTTATCGAGCTATCGAAAGAGAAGAAGTAAAATAATTTTAACACTAAGATTTAAGGAGTTAGGCTAATGTCTGTAGCCCATCCGATTATTGCTGTTACCGGTTCATCTGGTGCAGGAACGTCAACTGTTAAGCATGCCTTTGAAGATATCTTCCGTCGTGGAGGTATCAAACCTGTTGTTGTTGAAGGTGATAGTTTTCATAAATATGATCGTATGGAAATGCGTGCGGCAGTAGCTGAGGCTTCAGAAAAAGGCGAAATCCTTACTCATTTCGGCCCAGAAGGTAACTGTCTCGATGGCTTGGAGCGATTATTTCAAAATTACTCTGAAACAGGTAAAGGTGAAAGACGCTTTTATATTCATAGTGATGCAGAAGGCATTCCGTTCAATCAACCTGCAGGTACATTTACGCCTTGGGAAGAAATTGATGGTAATACTGATCTATTGTTTTATGAGGGACTTCACGGCGGTATCGTGACAGATGACGTCAATATTGCGCAATTTGTCGACTTATTGATTGGTGTTGTACCAGTAATCAATTTAGAGTGGATTCAAAAAATCAAACGTGACTGCACAAACCGAGGTTATTCTTCGGAAGCTGTCGTAGATATTATATTGAAGCGTATGCCCGATTATATTCATCATATAACGCCTCAATTCTCTCGTTCACATATTAACTTCCAACGTGTGCCTTTGATTGATACATCAAACCCATTTGTGATGCGTGAAATTCCAACACCAGATGAAAGTTTAGTTGTGATTCGCTTTAAAGATCCTACAATGGCAGATTTCCCATATTACTTAAGTATGTTGAAAGACTCCTTTATGTCCAGACCAAATAACTTAGTTATTCCTGCTGTTAAAATGGGCTTAGCTATGGAAATTATTTTGACACCATTTATTGAAGAAATGATGATCAAAAAGCGTCAACGTGGCTAAATTGGTCCCATCTTCTTTTAAGTATTGAAATACCGCTCAGGCGGTATTTCTGTTTTCAGGACAGTAAAATAATGAGTAATTGGCGAATAAGGCAAGCTGTAAGCGAGTTAAATCAAGGTGGTGTTATTGCATATCCTACAGAGGCTGTCTTTGGTTTAGGCTGTGATCCTTGGAATGTGCACGCTGTAAAACAGTTGTTAAATATTAAACAGCGATCATGGCTGAAAGGCTTGATTATTATCGCTGCTGATTTTAATCAGTTACAAGATTTTATTGCGCCTGTTTCAGCGGAAGTTTTAAAGCAACTGGAATCTACATGGCCAGGTCCTACAACATGGTTATTGCCAGTAAACGCTAACTTGCCAGCATATTTATCAGGGTTTCATGACACAGTTGCTGTCAGAGTGACTGCCCACAAAAAAACGGCTGAATTATGCCGAGAGTTTGGTGGTGCGATCGTTTCAACAAGTGCAAATTTGGCGGGAGCCAAGCCTGCTAAAACACTACGTGAGTGTCGTTGGAACATGCCTGGTATTGATACCATTGTACCGGGGCAATGTTCAGGTTCAAGCCAGCCAACAGAAATTAGAGATGCACGAACAGGAGAGCGCGTTCGATGAGCCAGCCTGATATTCAAGCTGTTCGGGCTTATTTTATGGATCTGCAAGATCGAATTTGTCAGCAAATAGAAACAGAAGACGGTGGCGCTCAATTTGTTGAAGATGAATGGCAGCGTGAAGGTTCTGGTGGTGGCGGTGGTCGTACTCGTGTGTTAACGAATGGTGCAGTCTTTGAGCAAGGCGGCGTCAACTTTTCACAAGTAACGGGTGATAGTTTGCCCTCTTCTGCAACGGCAAGTCGACCTGAGCTAGTTGGACGAAGCTTCGAAGCATTGGGCGTGTCATTGGTTATTCATCCACATAACCCTTATGTTCCAACATCACATGCAAATGTTCGATTTTTTATTGCTGAAAAAGACGGGGAAGAGCCTATCTGGTGGTTTGGTGGTGGTTATGATTTAACACCTTATTATGGCAATGAAGAGGATGTTATTGCTTGGCATCAAACAGCAAAACAAGCCTGTGATCCTTTTGGCGATTCTGTTTATGCCGACTATAAGAAATGGTGTGATGACTATTTCTTCTTAAAGCATCGGAATGAGCCACGAGGTGTTGGCGGTTTATTTTTTGATGATCTAAACGAAGGTGGTTTTGAACATTGTTTTAATTTGATGAAGAGCATTGGTAATAGTTATACTAAGGCGTATTTACCAATTGTTACAAAACGAAAAAATACTGAATTTTCTGATCGAGAACGCGACTTTCAATTATATCGTCGTGGTCGTTATGTCGAGTTCAACCTTGTGTATGACCGTGGCACCTTGTTTGGGCTCCAATCTGGCGGTCGCACAGAATCTATATTAATGTCATTACCGCCATTAGTTAAATGGCAATATAATTGGCAACCAGAAACGGGTTCTCCCGAAGATGCGTTATATCAACACTTTCTTAAACCACGTAATTGGCTAAATTTATAATGAAAGAAAAAAGACTAAAAGGTACGATTAAGTATTGGAATGGTAGAAAAGGCTTTGGATTTATTGATCCTGATGATGGGGAGAAACAAATCTTTGTTCATATTAAAGCCTTCACTGTTCGTAAAGGAAAGCCTGTTATTGGCCAAGAAGTGACTTACACTTTATCCTCTGATGATGAAGGTCGTTCTCGCGCTGATAATGTATTGAATGCAGAAGATGATGTTGCAGCAGGAAGCTCATCAACACTGATAATTGTTGGTGTTGTAGCTGTTGTTATCGCTGTATCTGCTTATTTGTGGGCTTAGTTTTAGCAAGCTATATTACTTTAAGCTCAATCGCATTTATTTTATATGCAGTTGATAAATCAGCCGCTAAAAGAAATGCACAACGAATCCCAGAAAAAAGCTTACACCTAGTCTCGTTGTTAGGTGGTTGGCCGGGGGCAATACTTGCTCAGAAAATATGTCGACATAAAACAAAGAAACAACCTTTTCGGTTTATTTTCTGGCTAACCGTTATCTTAAATGTAAGTGTTGCTTATCTGCTGATACCAAACTTTCGTTTGATGTTTGGGTTTTGAGCCAAAGCGTCAATTACTTAGTCACTATTTGCTAAAGAAGCTAACTGATCGGCTTGGTATTCATTAATCAGTGGTTCAATCACTTGCTCAAGATCACCGCCCATAATTTCAGCTAATTTATATAAAGTAAGGTTAATTCGGTGATCGGTCATACGACCTTGAGGGTAATTATAGGTACGAATACGTTCACTTCGATCGCCACTTCCCACTTGTAATTTACGTGTTTCAGCTTGTTCTGAATCGATCTTATCTTGCTGTTCAGACATGATTCGTGACTGTAATACTGACATGGCTTGAGCACGGTTTTTATGCTGTGAGCGCTGTTCCTGACATTCAACAACAATACCTGTCGGTAAGTGAGTAATTCGAATCGCTGAATCGGTTTTGTTAACGTGCTGACCACCGGCACCTGATGCGCGGAAAGTATCAACACGTAAATCTGCAGGATTGATATCGATTTGATCTAACTCATCTGCCTCGGGCATGATGGCAACCGTACAAGCCGATGTGTGTACGCGACCTTGTGACTCAGTTTCAGGCACACGTTGTACTCGATGACCACCTGACTCAAACTTTAAGCGTGAATAAGCACCATCACCGACAATACGTAAAATAACTTCTTTATACCCGCCCACTTCACTTTCTTGCAGGTTAATAATTTCAACACCCCAGCGACGACCTTCTGCATAGCGGCTATACATTCTGTATAAGTCACCAGCAAATAATGCTGCTTCATCACCACCGGCTCCTGCACGAATTTCTAAGAATAAATTTCGTTGATCATTGGGATCTTTAGGAAGTAGTAGTTTTTGTAAGGTAAGTTCTAATTGTTGCTCAGATTCTTGTGCTTCGGCTAATTCTTCCTTAGCCATTTCACGAATTTCTTTGTCGTCTTCTTTAAGCATGGATTTAGCATCATCAATAGCGATAAGACTCTTTTTATAGCGAGTGAAGTTGACGACGATAGGCTCTAATTGAGCATATTCTTGTGATAGTTCACGAAACTTATTTTGATCTGCCATTGTTTCTGGCTCTGCTAATAAGCCTGCAATTTCTTCGTGGCGTTCAATTAATGTTTCTAACTTATGCTTTATAGACTCTTTCACGGTGTTCTACCCTTAATCCTTGATATTAAAGAGGCTGCGTGCCGCTTCGATCAGGTTGTTATCAGTATTAAAGCCTGATTGACGTAGTTGTCTGCTTGGCTCGTGTAGTAATTTTTTTGTTAATGTGCGAGCAAGATCGTTGAGGACTTGATCGGCAGGAACACCTTGATCAAGTTGCTTCAATGACTTTTCTAGTAAGTGATTACTTTCGCTTTCAGCTCTTTCTCTAATGGCTTTTATTACTGGGACTGCATCTTGAGTGCGTAGCCAACCAATAAAATGTTCGACTTGACTATCAATGATCTCTTCGGCTTGGAGGGCGGCATCTCGTCGAGATTGTAAGTTCTCTTCAATAATGTCGTGCAAGTCATCAACACAGTAGAGATAGACGTCTTCTAATGTAGCAACTTCTGCTTCGATATCACGAGGAACGGCGATATCAACCATAAAGATGGGTTTACGTTTACGTTGTTTGAGTGCGCGTTCAACAGAGCCTTTACCTAATATCGGTAATTGGCTGGCTGTAGAGCTCATTACAATATCTGCTTCTGCTAAATGGTTTGGCATTTCACTGAGGCTAATGGCAAAACCATTTACTTGTTCTGCAAGTGTGTGAGCTCGCTCAATCGTTCTGTTGGCAATAATTATGCGGCCAACACCATTATCATGAAGGTGGCGAGCTGCTAATTCAATTGTCTCGCCAGCGCCAATTAATAATGCGGTTGAATCCGCTAAATTAGAGAAGATTTGTTTAGCAAGACTCACTGCTGCAAAGGCCACTGAAACGGGACTGCTGCCAATGGCAGTATCTGTTCGTACTTGTTTCGCTACCGTAAATGAATGCTGAAAAAGCCTGCCTAATGATTTGCCTACCGTGTTGGCATTTAATGCTTGGCTGTAGGCTGTTTTAATTTGTCCTAAAATCTGAGGTTCACCTAGAACCATTGAATCTAAACCGCAGGTCACGCGCAATAAGTGACGTATCGCATCGTGATCTCGATGAGAATAAATATATTCATCTAATGAATTGGCTGTTTGCTTGTGAAATTCATGCAGCCAATCACAGATCGTATCTTCATGGTCATCTGTAATATGACAATAAATTTCTGTACGGTTACAGGTTGAAACAATAATGGACTCAACAACTCCAGGGCACTGCTGTAGTGAAGCCAAGGCAGCAGGAAGCACCTCTACATTAAAGGCTAATTGTTCCCGAATATGGACGGGTGCAGTATTGTGGTTTATGCCGTAGGCGACAAGTTGCATAGTTATTGGTGATAAGTCGTCGTTAAAATGCTGGTAAACTCTACAGCGATTATTAAATTATTATTGTCAGATTGTTCAGAACTAATGAGCTATTCTAACAAAATCAGTCGGTCAGGTCGTTTTATTATGGATTTATCGTTTATTAGGTGGAAAGCTGTGTTTGGTTTAGCGAGTAAAAGCCTTGTTGTAGGATTGATTGTATTATTAACTGCATGTGCAGCAGCACCTGTTGCAGTAGAGCCTGAGAGTGTCTCTGAACCTCCTGTAGCAGCTGAGGAAGTGGAGCCAGTTGCAGAGCCTGTCGAGCCATTACCGCTGACTTCCGAGTTGGTTTATTTCATCTTAATGGCTGAAGTTGCAGGGCAGCGGGGGGAAATTGCTCTTGCGGCGGAGCTCTATAATAAAGCCGCCTCTTTTGCTAGTTCTGCTTCTGTTGCTAGTCGTTCGGCGCAAGTTGCGAATTACACGCGAGATAAGGTACGCATTAACCGAGCATTAAAACGTTGGCTCGAAATTGCCCCTGAAGATGCCGATGTTTATATCATGCAAGCACCGTTTAAGATGATGGATGGTGATATTGATGGCGTTGTTAAATCTGTTGATACAGCACTGGGCTTAGCACCTGAGAAAGCACCACAGTTTTTGGCACAAATTGCAGATAATTTAAGCGAGTTAGTGACGCCTGAGCAAGGTCTTGAGGTTTTACAAGCATTATCATCGTATCAACAAGGTCATTCTGAAGCCTTATTTGTTTACGCGAGGTTAGCAAAATTCTATAAACACTATAACGATTCTTTATTGGCTGTTAATGCGGTTTTAGAGCAACAACCAGAACGAGAAGAAGCAATTATTCTCAAGGCTGAAGTATTGCAGCGCCTAGGGCAAAGCCGAGAAGCGATAGACTTACTGAAGTACAAGGCATCAGAAGGTGCGGCAAGTGAAGCTGTGTTATTCGCTTATGCAAAAGTATTAGGTGAAAATAATAAAACATCAGAAGCGCGGCGTATTTTTGAGCGACTTAATGAAGGAAAGCCTAATGACGAGGAGATATTGTTTGCTTTAGGTTTGTTAGCGCTAGAAGAAAAAGAAGGTGACAAAGCGAAGCACTATTTTAATAAGCTCGTAGCGCTTGGGGATGGCGGTAAGCAGGCATCTTATTTTATGGGTTTATCTGAAGAGTTAAATAAAAATATTGATGCGGCGTTGATCTGGTTTGCTTCTGTTCCTGGTGATAGTTCGCGTTTTCAATCGGCGCAATCTCACTATGTGAACTTACTTGCGGATAAGGGGCAGTTAGATAAAGCACGCTTGCACTTGAAATTGTTGCGTAAAGAAAATCCTAGCCAAGAAGTTCAATATTATATTTTTGAAGCCACTTTCCTGAGAGAGCAAAAACAGAATCAAGCTGCATTTGATTTGTATACAGAAGCGCTATCAGGATTTCCAAATAATGTTGAGCTGTTGTATGGGAGAGCTATGACAGCTGAGCCGCTGCATCGTTTAAGTGTGTTAGAAGATGACTTGAGCAAAATATTAGAACTTAATCCTGATAACCATGTTGTCCTTAATGCACTGGGGTATACGTTAACGGATCGAACCAATCGTCATCAAGAAGCATTAACCTTAATTGAAAAGGCCATAAGTTTGAAACCTGATGATCCATTCTATTTGGATAGCCTAGGTTGGGTTTATTACCGATTAGGTGATTTAGAGTCTGCTGTACGTTATTTAAAACAAGCTGTTGCACTGCAAGATGATGTTGAGTTCATAGCGCACTTAGGTGAAGTACTATGGCAACAAGGCTTGCATGCACAAGCTAAGAAGATATGGCAACAAGGCTTTAAGAAAGTCCAAGATAATGATCTGCTAAATAAAACAATGCGACGATTTGGTGAATAAGCATGTTGAGTAGAACATTTATTGTCTTGCTGATACTTGTTTCAACATCAGCGTGTGTGCCAATTTGGCAGACAAAGCAAACAACCACTAGCCCAGAGTCCTTATATCAAATACGCTACCAAGCTCTGTCACAGCTTGACCGCTGGATCATAAAGGGGCGAACAGTCATTACCCAAGACAAAGAAGGGTGGAATGTCGGGCTCTATTGGCAGCAAGATCGAGGTGATTATCAAATTAAACTAGAAGGTCCCTTTGCTCAAGGTGGTGTCACGCTTGAGGGGAGTGAGGAACATGTTGTCTTGACCCTAAATAATGGTGACAAACTTACTGCAGCGACGCCAGAGGCGCTTATCTCACAAGCTGTAGGCTGGAATTTACCTGTCAGTGCACTGCGAGATTGGGTACGAGGTATTCCTAACCGTGGACAATCTTTTGAGTCTGTCACTTATGATGATGAAGGTCGCATCACTCGCTTAGTACAGCAAGGCTGGGAAGTCGAATATTTGCGGTATATGCCATTTAAAACCTATTCCATGCCATCCAAGATATTTATTAGACACCCTGAATTGAATCTTCGTTTAGTGATTATGAGCTGGAGAGATGTTAAATGAAAGAATGGTTATCGCCAGCAAAGATAAATTTATTTCTTCATATAACAAGTCAACGCGAAGATGGTTACCATAATTTGCAAACGGCATTTCAATTTTTAGATTATTCCGACACCTTACAATTTGAAGTGACAGAAAATGTAGAGATTGATTTATTAACACCGATCACCGGTGTTGCTAACGATGAAAACTTAATTGTTCGCGCTGCAAAATTGCTACAACAACATGCCAATATTGAGCAGGGCGTACGGATTACATTGGATAAACATTTGCCGATGGGCGGCGGCTTAGGTGGTGGAAGCTCCAATGCTGCCACTACTTTGGTCGCATTAAATCAGCTTTGGAATTGCCATTTAGAAAATGATGAATTAGCAAGCTTAGGCTTAACATTAGGCGCAGATGTACCCATCTTTATTTATGGCTATGCTGCTTGGGCCGAAGGTGTCGGTGAAAAGTTAACAGAGATTAAACCAGAAGAGCCGTGGTATGTGGTTATCGTTCCTGATTGCCATATCTCAACAGCTGAAGTATTTTCATCTTCGCAATTGACACGAGACTGTAAATCTATGACAATAGCCGGCTTCCTTTCGGGGGAAGGCAGAAATGTCTGTGAAGATGTAGTGATAAAACACTATCGTCCTGTTGCTGAGGCACTAGATTGGTTAGCTCAATATGCTGAATCTAGAATGACTGGAACAGGTGCTTGTGTCTTTGCTGGTTTTGATAATCAGGATAAGGCGCAACAAGTATTAGATAGTTTGCCAGATAATTGGCGAGGGTTTGTTGCTAGAGGCTGTAATACGTCACCTCTTTACAAATAATTGACTTCTTAAGATAGAAAAAAGAAGCCAAGACAGACTGCAAAATGTTAAAATAAGTTTATCTGTTGGGGTATCGCCAAGCGGTAAGGCACAAGGTTTTGATCCTTGCATTCCCAGGTTCGAATCCTGGTACCCCAGCCACTTTTTTGTTTTGCTATAGACTTTTTGGCTTTTACCTTGAAAAAAAACAGACT
>Ga0209495_1001822_pt1 | contig 14475 bp, 12 predicted proteins | sample EN1Hudsemesocosm_FD_184629 | JGI IMG/M metagenome (GOLD analysis project Ga0209495, IMG submission 184629) | Methane-oxidizing microbial communities from mesocosms in the Hudson Canyon - EN1E Hudson Canyon (SPAdes) (version 2) | ecosystem: Environmental > Aquatic > Marine > Cold seeps | place... | reverse complement strand
CGCTAAATATACCCCAAATAAAGAACGCTAAACCAACTGCAAAATCTTACAAACTTGCTGATGGCGGTGGACTGTACTTGCTCATACACACCAATGGCTCAAAATATTGGCGGCTTAAGTACAGGTTCGGTGGAAAAGAAAAGACGTTAGCATTGGGGGTATATCCTTCTGTTTCCTTGGCCGAGGCTAGAGAAGAGCGAGAAAAAGCTAAGAAGCACCTGCGTAACTTTGTAGATCCATCTGAGGACAAGAAGCAACGTAAGCAAGCCACAGTTAGTAAGACGGTCAATTCCTTTGAGACTGTTGCTAAGGAATGGTGGAGCAAGCAGACTGGCCGATGGTCGCCAAATCATGCCACCCGAGTTTGGGGTTCGCTAGAAGCTGACGTGTTGAAGCATCTTGGACACCGTCCTGTATCGGAAATTACCACCGATGAAGTCTTGGCCGTTGTAAGGCGCATTGAGAAACGTCAAGCGTTAGATGTGGCGGGTAGAGTATTACAGCGCTGCGGCTCTATTTTTCGTTACGCGATACAAACAAGGCGCGCCACCCATAATCCAACCACTGATTGCGCAGGAGCGTTAGAAACCCGAAAGCGACAACACCGCTTAGCTTTGAAGAAAACAGAGCTGCCAGCATTCCTACAAGCCCTCAAGGTCTATGATGGTCACCCAATCACGCGCCTAGCGTTAACACTATTAACAATTACTTTTGTGCGACCTGGCGAATTACGTTCTGCTTCATGGGATGAGTTCGACTTAGACAACAAGATATGGCGCATACCGGCAGAACGTATGAAGATGGGAACCGAGCATCTTGTACCGTTGTCTCGCCAAGCGATTGCCGTGCTGGATGAGTTAAGGCGGTACACCGGCGATGATAAATACCTATTTACCGGCGAACGTTCTAGGTTAAAACCCATCAGTGACAACACCATGATCTACGCCATGTATCGCTTGGGTTACAAAAGCCGTGCCACGCCCCATGGGTTCCGTACAAGCGCATCATCCATCCTAAATGAAGAAGGCTTTAACCCCGATGCTATCGAGCGCCAGCTATCCCACATGGAGCGCAACAAAGTAAGGGGCGCGTACACCCAACATGCAGAATATCTCAAAGATCGGACGACTATGATGGCGTGGTGGGGCAATTACCTTGAGCAGCTAGAAACAGGCTCTAATGTAGTGGCCGTTAACTTTGGTGGTAAGTAGGATAAACTCAGTTTTGCAGCGTCTAGGCTCATTACCGAAATGGTGGACAACCTACCCACCTTGGCGCTGCTATTTTTCGTAGGCGCAGAGGTGCGTTATGGGTAACAAGACGGTTAGTCATGTTGCGGATATTCCCGATTGGTTTGACTTAAATAATTATGATGCCGTAGAAACATTCAGTGCTGCGGAGTGGGCCGCTCAGTTAGGCCATAGGCGCTATATACAGTGGTTATTGGGCCGTAATAATGAATCATATGCTGACGACATTTTATCGCAATTTAGTGTGATTAAAGAAAATCCTACTGCCTATATTCGGCCCAGATTCTTACTAAGTTTGGACGGTGATATTCAACACGCGTCTACTATCGTACGGCCGATGACATGCGGTTTGGCTCACGCGATTGGCTCAGATATTAATACCAAGCTGGGATTGGGCGATGGCGATAGTCTAGGTGCGGTCGATAGATATTCAGTTAGTAGGTTTTACAAAGATAGCGATTTTGAAATCGACCATTTCGTACCGCTAGTTATTGATCTTGACTGCTCTGACGTAGATATTAAAAACGATTTTTCCAAATATTTGAAGCAAGTAAGAGCGTTTACAGGGAATGAAAACAAGAAAACTCACATTACAAAAAGCGATTTAGATAGGCTTAATCGTTATAGGATTTTGCCTTATATTGATCTGTTAATATGGTCGGCTATTGAAAAGCGGAGAATATATTCGCGAGTGCTAGTCGATACGCTGTACTGTGATAACGCAGCGATCAATATGAGAGGGGAGGCGTTCATCACTGAGACCTTAAAACCATTCTATGAAAAAGTAAATGGAGCGTTTATTCGCGCCTTGCACAACTGCAAACATTACGATTAGTTGCGGATATATTGAAAAATAACTTATTTAAATTTCAACTAAATCCATTGAATTTATTTACTTTTTTTCTTCTATTCTAATAAGCACATCAACGCCTCATATTTGACCATGTTAATTACTGTCCTAGGAGACAATTACATGGTTGCCAACATCCATACAAAGAAAAACAGCAAGGCCACAACAGCAGTAGCGGCTCGAATAATTCGATGGCCTAAGGTTCACGATAAAGTGGATTTATGTCGCTCCCACGTTCACCAGCTTGTTAGTAAGGGTGAGTTCCCATCCCCGATAAAACTTACACCTAATGGTCGAGCAAGTGGCTGGATTGAGTCAGAAGTGGATGCATGGCTTGAACAGCGTATTGCCGCCTCGCGCTCTAGCACTCCAGAAGCGGCTTAGGGGGAAATATGAACAAGACAACCTCAAAGAGCAGCACAAATCAAAGCATTATTGTTGCCAAAGTTAAAAGTAACGAACCTAGAATTGATTCGCGTTTGATTGCTGTTGGTTTAGGTGTGACTCATATCCACCTTGTAGAGCAAGTCGATAACTATAAAGTGCGCTTATCCACCCTGGGACTTGTTCGGTTTGAAACCGAGAAAGTCAAAGCCAAGATGGGTAGACCGGTGCGGTTTGTTTACCTCAATGAAAACCAGTGCTATGCGCTAGTGACGCTAAGCAAGAACACAGAGCGCGCCGTAGATTTAAAGTTTGCTTTGGTAAAAGCCTTTTCAGAAGCGAGGGAGGCTATAGCCGCCAACATTGACTACCTGCCTGGCTACCGAGAAGCCCACGACAACTTGGCTCAATTGCTTAGGTTGAATGAAAGCTCAGTGCCTGACAGAGTTCACCACGTCAATTTGGAAAGAATGATTAACGCCGGCCTGGGTATTCCGCCCGGCTCTCGTCAACACTTACCACCATCCACAAGGTCAGCGGTAGCAATAGCGGAAAGGATCGCTAGCGTAGCCTATGAAGATGCTTTGAAGACTGGGCAGAATCATAAGATAGCTTATCAGAGGGCCAAAATAGATGTTTTGAAGTATGCGGCAACTGTTATTCCTTCTCTGCCTATATTAGCGTGCTCGGCCTGATGCTGAGACTAATTAGTCTGAAGTTGGAAAGTTGAAAGCCAATATTTGAGGGAAGGTGCAAGATGGCCCGTACCAAACATAAACAAAAAGCTAGTTTTGCCGGCATACCTAGGGTTGTTATGGAGTGTCCTGATTATATCAATTTGAGTGGCAGCGCAATTAGGTTGCTGGTCGAAATGGCGTACTCGTATAAAGGCGGGAATAACGGAGACTTATGCCCGGCATGGACACTGATGAAGGACCGAGGATTTCGCTCAAAAGCCACGCTTTCAAAAGCTATCACAGAACTGGTGGCGGCAGAGATGTTAACACTTACCAGGCAAGGCCAATTCATCCGAAATAAATCGAGCTTGTACGGTTTAACATGGGCGCCTATCGACGAATGTGTAGGCAAGTTTTTGGATGTGCCGCCTTCACGAATACCTCCACGAAACTTCTCACTTGAGAGGCAGAAAAAATGGCCTAGAAGATTAGATCGACCAGTACAGAAACCGTACCGTAAGGGTACGAATACTGTACCCAAAGTGCTGTTAAAGGCAGTTAACTAGTACAGAAACCGTACCCTATTAGGCTCTTTTTGCTATGTCCATGGGTACAGAAACTGTACATCTATATATTAATAGCCATACCTATAGGTTTATTTAGGCAGTGGTATACAGTAAGTGAGGTTTTATATGGCCACGACCAAAGCTAAGCATATAGTAGCAGCCAAGCAAAGCGACCCTATTATGAAGCTGGTCAAACAAATAGGTGCAGAAGATATTGCCACCGATGTAATCAACGCAATCATGAGTCCCCTGATGAACCTACTTACTACTCAAGGTGAGGACACAGAAAGTGCGTTTAATAAAGCAATCACCCTCATAGCCGCATCCGACCCAAAGAATCAGATTGAACTCATGCTAGCTACACAATTGGCTATGACTCACATTACCTTAGGCAAAAGCGCACAGCTATTAGATCGTAATTACTCACAGGTTAAATCCACCAACAGCTTGGGCAACCTATACACCAAACTATCGAGGTTAGGCATAGACCAAATCAATACACTTGAACGGATGAAAGGCAAAGGCCAACAAAAAATCATTGTTGAAAAAGTCAATATTGAAGCCGGTGGCCAGGCTGCCATTGGTGTGTATGAGGGGGTGGGTGTTAATGCTTAAAAAGGACTATAAAGCCCATGTAGCGGCCAATCGGTTTGACCTAAACACTTTGCCCGCCTGTGGGGCTAGAACGCGCTCAGGGGGCTTGTGTAAGCATAAAGGCAACCTTCGTAATGGTCGGTGTAAGCGCCACGGTGGGGCATCTACAGGGCCGAAGAACCTGGCCTTTGGGAAGGACCATCATAGGTATGTTCACGGCCTTAGGACTCAAGAAATAATCGCAATGCGTAAGCTGGTAGCAGAGATGAATAAATCATTGAAAGATCGTATAGAGCTGATCTAATAATGAGCCTTTAACAATCTGAGTATTTTGGGGCTTCGGAATACCAACTATTTTCTACTTCATCAATGTTACATAAGCAACCTGACTCAAACTCCCAAAACTTTTGGCAACTCTATGAATGGAGCACTGAATCAATAGCTAGACCTTAGTCGGTTACACTGCTGCCGTGACTATGTACGTGATGAACTTAGTTGTGATTTGCAGATAGACCTTAGTCGGTTACACTGTTTTCTTCGCTCACTTTTCTGCTGCCGCCGTTGTGATTTGCAGATAGACCTTAGTCGGTTACACTGGTTGCTGATCACTACACCAAGTCTGAAGTGTTGTGATTTGCAGATAGACCTTAGTCGGTTACACTTGGTCGTGGATAGCCTGTCCAATCTGCACAGTTGTGATTTGCAGATAGACCTTAGTCGGTTACACTACCCAGCGAATTGCCAACACCTTGATTAACGTTGTGATTTGCAGATAGACCTTAGTCGGTTACACTGTCACCACTGCGCTAGACGATGATCTGTACGTTGTGATTTGCAGATAGACCTTAGTCGGTTACACTGCCGAACCACATCTTGAAGCGCGAGCTTATGTTGTGATTTGCAGATAGACCTTAGTCGGTTACACTAGTTTTTGCCCTCGGCGTTGCAGCTCGTCTGTTGTGATTTGCAGATAGACCTTAGTCGGTTACACTGGCAACTCCTCGCCATGGTTGGCCATGAAGTCTTTCGTTGTGATTTGCAGATAGACCTTAGTCGGTTACACTTAACACAAACCAACCTAGGAATACTGCTATGTTGTGATTTGCAGATAGACCTTAGTCGGTTACACTTGACTTGTTGTTTGGATAGGGTGAGGTCATGTTGTGATTTGCAGATAGACCTTAGTCGGTTACACTTTGCTGCGCTGCCAGATATTGCACCAGACAGTTGTGATTTGCAGATAGACCTTAGTCGGTTACACTTAGGCAGGGAACCCACATTGCCTCGCCTTTGTTGTGATTTGCAGATAGACCTTAGTCGGTTACACTTTCACGAATCGGACTCACAGCACCAGCCTAGTTGTGATTTGCAGATAGACCTTAGTCGGTTACACTAGCAAATCAAGGTTTAACTGATGACACCTAGTTGTGATTTGCAGATAGACCTTAGTCGGTTACACTGAATTTGCGCGCGTAGTCGTTGTTCATGCAGTTGTGATTTGCAGATAGACCTTAGTCGGTTACACTATTAAAAAGATTGTGATCAAGCCATTCAGGGTTGTGATTTGCAGATAGACCTTAGTCGGTTACACTGAATTTGCGCGCGTAGTCGTTGTTCATGCAGTTGTGATTTGCAGATAGACCTTAGTCGGTTACACTCATTTCGTGATCTATCATCGACCTCGATTAGTTGTGATTTGCAGATAGACCTTAGTCGGTTACACTTGCCTGCACATAACGTAATGAAAAATAGAGGTTTTTTCTTCTTTAGCTCTAGAAAAACTGGAGTTGAAGGGGTGCTTCTGTTGGCTTTTGACGTTTTTTTCCATAAAAAACTTCTATTTTCCCAAATTGCTGGTCTGTAATCCTAATGATTCGCACTTCACCATCATCAGGCAAGTGAACTTTTACTCGTTTTGCGTGAACCACGGCATTCTCGCTGCTGCTACTGTGGCGCATGTAGATCGAATACTGCATCATGGTAAAACCATCGTTTAACAAAAACTTTCTAAAATGTGTATATTCTTTCCGTGCTTTTTTTGTGTCCGTGGGCAAGTCAAACATTACAATTAACCACATTACCTGAAGACCACCAAATTTCACCTAGGTACTCGTGCTAGAAGTAAAGGGTAGTGTAATGTTTTTATCCCATTGCTATAACAGCGTTTTAAATCTGCCATAAGGTAATGTAACGCTACCATAAAAGACATTGCCTTTTTTTTATATAAAACAGTCTCACTCATCAGCCCCAAAAGCGTCTGCTTACTTTGCTGATTGATTATAACGTCACTGCTAGTGGACGCCATTTTATAAACCACATAATCTACCCAAGGCCTAAACGGCTCCATTAGGTCATCGGCCAGACACAGCGCATTATATTGGTTCGTATGGAATAGTCCTAATGTAGGATGCAATCCTGCACCACAAATGCTGCGGGCCACCACAGCTCTAATAATTGCATAGCCATAGTTTAATATACTATTAATGCCATCTAAATCTACATCACGTTTAAACGCCTTGCCAAATAAAAGCTTCCAGTAGGCTTGTGCCGCAATGGCCTCACAGTTGCCAGAATCACCTGTTTTTACCTGAGCAGATAGATAGTTTAACCGAGTGGATTCTTTATTTAGCATCACCAAGGTTTGCTCTTGTTGTTTGATTTTATGTTGCACTATTTGCTGCCATAGGCGCTTTCGGGTGGGTTCACTTATAGCCATTTGTTGTTTGAGGATTTTATTATGCAGGGTGTGGCCTTCCCCAATCGGTAGTATTACGGAGTATGGTAGGTGCTTTTCATCACAAAAAATAATCACAACTTTATTCTTCTGACAGGCCACTATCAATTGCTGGGTCATAACAATGGCTGGGTGCTGTAAAATCAAAACCCCCAGATCTTCTATAGGCACTTGACCAACAATCTCGCCCTGTTTTTCAATGACCAATTGTTGATGTTTTAAGTGAACATAAGCCCCGTCACTAATATCAATAATGCGCTTAATCATCAGCAAAAATACCAATAGCATTAATCTGATGTACCTTTAAAGAGTGGCGCCCAAAGTTTTCTTGGTTAATCGTAACAGCAAGTGCGTCTTCTTTATTATTTAAAGTAGAGGCTTGATGTGCCCTTAAATAAAATCGATTGTTCGCAGAGTCAAGTTTTTGTACACGGTAAAACAACTGGCCTTCGCCATTATCGATACTGACTATATCATTGATATGGAGCGCCATTACAAATTTCCACTCACTGCCATGGTCCCTTTTTACAATAGCCTGTGCCTCCCCTTCGGGGTTTAGTTTGCTGCGGATACCTTTGGCTCGGTGGCTAGCTTCCATCATGGTGACAAATGCGCCTTTATACTTCCCCGTTTCATTGTGCTGCACAACCTCGACATGATGCATGTTGCCATAGGCCATATACTTGAATATTTTGCCTGACCTATCGCGGATGCCAAATTTGCTTTGCTCAAGCTTCTCTTTGGTCGTCTTAGACTGGAGCACTCGTACTCGCTTAATAGGGGTTTTATCATCCTTATGGTAAACAATGAACCCATCAGCAAAAGCCTTCTTTGGCTCGTTATCATGCTTCAGTAGGTGAGCAAGAACCAGCTCCCTTACTGTTTCATCAACAATGCTGTTTGCATTCTTAACAGTAAAATCAGGCGCCAAGTTTTTCCGGTAGACTAACCCCCCATGCTTTTCAATAAACCCTGCACCCGTTTCTTCATGCAGTCCGCCTGATAGTTTCTTTTGGCTGGCATGTGAAATAATGGTTTGGTTTAATTGTTCTGCTAATTCATCTTTGATGCTTTCATAAGGTCGTTCGATGTTGAGTTTATTTCGCTCAATTTGGGCCACCGCTTTTTTATACATCTGCCTAGAAGTTGCTGCAATCACTACAGCGTCAATGGCATGGTGGCGGTGATCTGTGCGTTCCTTTTTATCAGTTTCTCCAATTAAATCGTTAAAGCCCCATTGGTGGCGCATTTGAGACACAACATAGCCCTTGGTAACAGACACGTCACAACCTAATTGCTGAACATAATCTAAGGCCAATTTGGCAATATAGCGAGTATCATTTAATTGTGATGCTATAAAATCACGCTTTTGAAGGTCTACTTCTGTCTGATAGAAACGCTTTACTTTAGAGTCAAGGCCTTTCCAGCGGCTAATGGCCTGAGTAATTTGTAACCACTTATTTTCATCACCACCCCATACGTCTTTGGGTGTTCTATCTCCTTTAGCTCTATTTTCCGAAACAAAACACAGGACTTTATTCATATAAGAATCGTCTAGTGATTTTTTAAAGGGCAGGATATGGTCTATTTCTACTTGGGCGGTAAACACTTGGCTTAGCATGATGGTTTTATTGCTGTATGCACAGGAATGGCCTTGATCTTCCCATAGGCGGTATTTTATTTTGTCGTCATGGCTTGGATACTTACCCAGAGCTAATTTTTTGTATGCAGCAACAGCTTTTTCATTTTCTTTCCTATTTTTTTGTTGCCTAGCCTCATTCTCCTTGTAGCGCTTTGTGTTCATCTCTAGATCGCGAGCCATTTCAATACGAATAATATCAGGCTTGCCGTATTGTTTGATGATTGCATTTACAACCCGTCTCAGTTCATTCAGGCCTTTGTTAACAATGGGGTTGCTGGTTTCAGCAGGTGGGCCTAGTTTATCAAAATTCGCCTGTTCTTCTTCAACATCAAGATACCCTGCAGCTTGAAGTGCCCCTAATTCACCTGTGGCATAATCTTTCTTGCTGTAAATAAGGCCCTGTTGTAAAAATGGCAATAACTTTCTTATGGCCTTAAGTGACAGACTTCCATGCCCGGGTTCAAACTCCAGTAGGCACAGCTTAATTGCTATTGATTTATCGATCCCCCAATGGGATATAAGCCTTGTTTTTAAGGCTGACTTCTTCTTGATTGATAACAAATCCTCAACTAAAGCAGCCTGTTTTTCCTCTGTATAATGATCCCATTGCTCATCTAGTACTGACCTTATTTCACATGCTGTGATATTGCCTTTTAAATTCTTAGCCTCAAGGTTTATTTTAGTTAACTTATCAAAACCAAGTTGTTTTTTTAGTGCGGTTATCGTTATTTTAGGGTTATGTTCAAAGTAATTTATCAGGGTTTGTTTGTCTTCATGAGTAATACTTAACCATTGATCGGTATGCCGTTCAAAATACTGTAGATTATTGACATCTTGTAGATAACGAAACCTTTGGGTTTCAAGCCGAGCCATTGCCGCCCTATAGTTTTTAGGTTCTAGAGAACAGGTTCCAACTCTATCCTTTTTAAGCTTTAAGGGTCTTTGGTAAAAAACAATCTGGAGGACCCCCTGGTCCTTGGACATGAAATCTGTGGGCAAGTGGCTAAAGTATTGTTCCTGTTCTATCCAAATGAGTGCCAGTTCATCTTGATACATTTTTCTCTCTGTCCGTAAGTGTCCACCTTCATGTTGACGGTTTCTTTTGCACTGTCCCTGCGCTAATTTATGCAAATATTCGCCCAATGTTCTGGATCCAGATGCATCAATTGATGCGTGGACCTCTTTTATGTCTGCTTTAAAGGCCCCCTCTTCTTTGCTGCCCACGGACTCATTGTCAAGTTCATTAAGAAATATAATAGTATCTGGATCATCAATTAGATCCCCTGCAGCTTGTTTTTTCGTGCTTAAGAACCCCCGCCTAGCAACAAAGTGCAATAAAATTCTTCCAAATTCATGTGGGGTTAACGGAGTGTCTAATGCTTTTACCCTTAACTCGTATGGATCACCAAGCTCATTAAGAATAATTTCAGGCTGAGTATGTCCTTGTAGTTCTTTGGGGAGTAGCTTTAATGAAACAAGATAGTTGAGCATTCTCTGCTTTCGGCGGGAACGTCGTTGTATGACACGCCTGCCTAGACGCATATCCCTACGCTTTACATTTTTTGGTGTTGGCACCTTGTCTTCAACAGCTTTAGTAAATATACGGCTACCAATGTCGACAATGCTGTTGACTGAGCCATCAGTCTCCTCAAGCAATGCCCAACCTAGAGAATTGCTACCTAAATCCAAACCCAAAACTTTCTTGCTCATATTTAAATCTTCTGTATAATCTAAATTAGTGTAACCGACTAAGGTCTATTGATAGCTTTTCATACCAATGAAATTGTTTTTTCGTAGGCTCCGCTTCCAAGCGACCCAAGCCCTCCCAGTGTGGGCTTTTTCATGTCTAAATTTTGAGATTCGGCCTAGAGACGCTCTTAAAGGCTTTTCAAACAGCCCAATGCCATTCAGGCTTCATTTAACAGCATACTTCCTAACGTATAGGAATTTTTCCTAAAATTGTCATGCATGGCTAGTTGCCCTGATTCCAGACACTAACGACGGATTGTTTTGTTGAAAAATTGAATATTGGACATTGTGGCCAATCGGTTTGACCTCAGCACCTTGCCCGTTTGCGGGGCTAAAACGCGCTCAGGGGGCTTGTGTAAGCATAAAGGCAACCTTCGTAACGGCCGATGCAAGCGCCATGGAGGGGCCTCTACAGGGGCGACGAACCAGGCCTTTGGAAGGGATCACCACCGCTATGTTCATGGGCTAAGAACTAAAGAAGTGATCGCAATGCGTAAGCTGGTAGCAGAGATGAATAAGTCATTAAAAGGCATGGCACGACTGATCTAATGTTACTTGCTTTATACAAAAATATTATAGGTAACCCAATGATTATCCTTTTAATAGTCATGTATACGTCCTTAAAGCTTTGTGGTGCTTACTATAAACACTACTAATTTGAGGCCGTCATTGATACATGAAAAATCCTGATCTATACACTGTCACAATAAAGACAACGCACCGCCGCACACTGGCAAGCTCCACTTTGTTGGAGTGTTGAGGGTGGATTAGGAATAATTCCTACGAATTGTGATATATAGTTCCTGCGGGACCTTAATTAAATGCGCTATTGAAACAACGCTTCTGATGCTCAAGCGGATCAATAACAAAATTGACATTATGTGTTAACAGCATGTTACTGCCACACAAGGATGTACCTATGTTTAGTTTCGATGTAAACAAACCGATTGATTTAGCACAAGTGGCTGAAGAAGCATCTAAAGATGGGCTCGTTGAGCAACACCAAGCTGAAACCACAAATTCCCACGCACTTCCCAATGTACTTGCTCTTATTCGTAACAAGCGAAAACAGTTTAGAGATAAGCAATTAGACAAAGCTCAGGCAAGGCTGCATGAACTTCAAGTTATTGCTGACGAAGGTCGAGGCAGGGTTAATGCCTCGGTCTTGGAAAGCGAAATCATTACTCAATCTAAGAATTTTGCAGAATTTGATTATAACTCAAGGCTGGCCACTATAGATTCAGCGGGTGAAGACTATATAGGTTATAACCACAGTCTTATTAAGTACAAAAAATATCATGGTATAGCGTTAATGCCTGTTAATGCTAACAAAAAATTCTGGTCTATCTATGGCGTTTTGGTATTAATATTCATTATTGAAGCCTCAATGAATGCCGCAATGTTTAAAGAGATTGGTGGCTTAATCGTTGCGTATACGCTATCGATTGCTCAATCTTTTGTAAATATAGCCTCTTGCTTCTTGATTGGCTCAAAAGTGATTGGTGCAGCCATTTATGCTAAATCAAAACTAATGAGGCTTATGTCGTGGTTACTCATCGCATCTCATGTAGTGTTCATTTTGTGGCTGAATCTAGCATTAGGATTATGGAGGGCAATTAATCTAGAGGACCCTATGGCAATGGCCATGTCCCCCGAAACTCTGCGGATAGCGCTGGCTCCTTTTTCACATTTAGATTTGTACGAAATGACGTCTGCCTTAGTAGCTGCGGTAGGTTTGGTGTTGGCCGTCTTGGCATACCTCAAGGGGTATTATTCAGATGATCCTCATCCTGGTTATGGTAGCCGCTATCGCAGTGCAAAGACTTCACGCTTGGTCTTTACAGGAACGATTGCATCTGTTCTCAAAGAATGGAAATCAGCCTGTCAGGAGTATAGTTTGGGCTCAAAAAGAGTTCGTCGCTGGGCGTTGGATGGAATTGACGGTTGGAGCACATCAATTAATGAAATGGAAAAAATTCATGTCGATTTAACCAACTTACTTGAGTCAATGAATGTTGAGTTTAAACAGGCATGTGACATCTATTTGGAAAATTACACATCTGCTTCTATTAGCGAGAAACCTTTCAATTTGGATCCGGATCTATTTAATGAGAGAGAGATGGACGTCAGGATACTGTTGTTGGATGTGGCCCAGTACTTTCTTACAGATAAAGAAAGACTCGCAAAGAGAGATGAGTTAGTTGCAGAACTTGATCGTGAATTCGAGCAAGTTAATACTGTGTTTGCAGATAAAATTGCAGACGTTGACCTTAAAGTTAAAACGCTTTCTGCCAAGATTGCGCTGCCTATTGGCTCTGTTGCCGAAGACAGATCTGGCGGATATTTTTTAGTGCATAGTCATAGCTTAGCTTAGGAATCATCGAATGATATATTTAGGAAAAATATTGCCCAATAGTTTGCTAGTGGTATCTTTGTTGCTAGCTTCATTTGCTAATTCCGCTGCGCCATCACATGAAAAGAAGGTGGCCTATTTTGGCACCAAATGCGATAAAAGTGCATCCGGGTCTACTCTTGTCCTTCTCGACACGACTGATTCCTTGCGCCCAGAGCAAGTGCAATTTGTGCTCGATAATTTTATTGCTGACTTTAAGTGGTCGACTGAAGGTGAATCGTACACTGTAGTGGCTCTTGGTAACAAACCGGTTGCACTTATGCCTGTTACCAGTTTCTGTACCCCAAAGCCCGAGCATAAAATTGACACCGTTTTAGATCCTATCGCAAAAATTAAGGCAGAAAATATATGGTTTAAAGAAGCTGCAGCCGAAACGGTTAAGAAAATGGCTTCTGAAAATACAGGAAACTCTGACCAAACACTGCTGGTAGAGGCTGTTACAGAGGTTTATAGGAATGCCAGATACAATTTCAAAGATGGCGCTAGGAGGAAGTTAATACTCATTACTGACTTTTACCAACATTCTAAAATAATATCCTTCTTTAGAATGTGTAAGCGGAAAGATATTCTGCATAGTCGGCCGTTAACATGCCCAACGCTAGCAGACGCTGTTAAGGATAATTCTCGATTCTCCAATTACCTTGTTAAGGCAAAGCCAGCTCTTTCTAGTGCTGACGTTGTAGTTGCCTATTACTTAAATGTTGATGGGCGAGTAGATAGATCGGCTGAAACATGGTGGATAGATTACTTTGAGCATGCGGGACTCCCTCAAGGCAGCATTACTATAATTCCGGAGCTTCAATAAGCTTGATAATAGATGGGCATTAGTCTTCATTGTGTGTTCATTCAGTTGCACTCAGCCTAAGCGGAGTTGATGTCGTTATTAATCCTTAGGCAGTACTTTTGTTTGATTTGCACATGGCTATATTTATGTATTACTTTTTTTGGAGAGGCGCAAGTGCTTATAAGTTTTGCCTTGTTTTCTCGGTTTGTGCTTTTGATTGCAGCACTTATTGCTTCACAACAAGTACTAAGTCATTCAGGAGGGCTTAATTCAGCAGGATGCCACGCAGGAAGCAAGCCTTACCACTGTCATAGAGCGCAGACTGAGATGGTTGGTAATCGCCTTAGGTGCGACTTAGATAGTAAATCAACAGAATGTAATGGCTCAGGAGCAACTGTATCCACAGGCTACAACCGCGACAACTGGAAGTTCCACTCATCAGCATCACCAGTATCAAGCTCTGTTTTAGGTTGGTATACGGGGATAGGTGGTAGCGCCACCGACGTTGATCATGTCGTGGCATTAAAAGATGCCTATCTATCAGGCGGGCAGGGCTGGAACAGTTCTCAAAAGCGAGCTTTCGCAAATGATCCCTTCAACCATGTTGCAGCAGTACCTTATGTCAATCGCACCTTGAAGAACGCATATGTGCCTCTGAAGTTCATAACCAAGCTGCGTAACTCGCGTTATGCTTTCGCTAACGGAAAGTGTGTTGAGTATGTTGATCTTTATGTTCAAGTGAAGCAAAAGTATGGGTTACGTTTTATCCATAACAACATCAACGCAGCTAAAGCAGCGTGTCGTTAGTGTCTGGAATCAGGAAACCTAGCCA
>Ga0209495_1001821_pt1 | contig 14490 bp, 12 predicted proteins | sample EN1Hudsemesocosm_FD_184629 | JGI IMG/M metagenome (GOLD analysis project Ga0209495, IMG submission 184629) | Methane-oxidizing microbial communities from mesocosms in the Hudson Canyon - EN1E Hudson Canyon (SPAdes) (version 2) | ecosystem: Environmental > Aquatic > Marine > Cold seeps | place... | reverse complement strand
CTGCAAATAATAACAACATGCCCCATGGAATGGCGACTGCGGTGTCCCAATCAAGTAATTTGTCTGACTTGATTTTATCCGTCACTTCACCAAATTTGCTGTTTGTAGTCGAAGGTTTGACTTCTTCCACTTTATTGCCGCTTGGGATCAGGAACATCAACACTACACCGGCTAAAGCAATGCTGCTGTCGCCAATACTCGGCATGTGTAACCATACGGTCCAATAGGGTCTAAACATCCACGCTAAAGCGACCATTAGAAAGGTAATCAACACACGTTTTTCAGCTGGCTGCCAAGCCCCCGAACGTGGCAATGTATACTCTTGGGTAGTTTCGAGGTTGCGGGTTAACCACCAAGCAATCACTGGAATGCCTATCACCACTATCGGCACACCTGTTTTCATCCACTCTAGAAAATTGATTTCTTTGCCTTGAGTTTCAAGGTAAACACTCATAAAAATAATGTTTGGCGGTGTACCAACTGGAGTACCTACTCCGCCTAAACTGGCTGCATAAGCAATCCCCAGTAACATAGCGATGGTTAACTTAGGATCCTTAACGTGTTGTAACACAGCTAGGGTAATAGGTAATAACATTAAGGTGGTAGCAGAGTTAGAGATCCACATGCTTAGAATAGCGGCGGTTAACATAAAGCCGAATACCAGCCTTTTAGCGCTTTTACCGCCTGTTACATTGACTAAATAAAAAGCGAGTCGACTATGTACGTTGGACTTTTCTAATGCTTTTGACAGCATAAACGCGCCCATCAACAATAAAATAACGTGGCTACCCAAGGCTGACGCAGACTCTTTATGGGTCAATACGCCGGCCATAGGAAAAGCAAAAAAGGGAATAAGTGAAGTAACGGGTATAGGCAGGGCTTCAGTCACCCATAACATGGCGGTAAATAATGTTATAGCCGCGGTAGAAGCAATTAAGTGAGGTTGCCCCATACCCAACAGAGTAAAATACAGCATAATCGCACTGACAAAAGAAAGTAATATTAACTTGTTATTAGTTTGCATAAAATTGATCTAACACCTTACTCGCTACTTGGTAATCTTTAGACTTTCTCAATGTTGAAAAATCTGCGGAAGCTGATTTTCGAAGGCGCTTAATTCTATCGATACTTTTTAATGGAAGTTCTAAGTCTGAGGGTAAACCATCAATTACCTGAGCCGCACCCTTTGGATCATTGCACACCAAGACCATGTCACAACCAGCGTCTAGCGCCAATTCGGCACGCTCAACAATGTTGCCCATTTGCACCGCTCCTTGCATAGACAAATCGTCTGAAAACACCACGCCATTAAAATCTAATTCTTGGCGCAAGATCTGTTTGATCCACTTGTGCGAAAACCCCGCTGGTAAATCATCCACTTGAGGATAGATGACATGGGCAGGCATCACAGCGTCCAATAATCCTTGTTGATGTATAGCTTTAAAAATAGCCATATCGAGGCCAAATATTTCTTCTTTACTACGTTTATCTATCGGCATGGCGACATGAGAATCTTCGAGCACGTTGCCATGACCTGGAAAATGTTTACCCGTAGCAGACATCCCAGCTCGGTGCATACCTTTGATAAATTCACTGGCTAGTTGAATAATTTTTTCAGGATTCTGGTGAAAACTTCTATCACCAATGACTTCAGATACACCATGAATATCTAACACCGGAGCAAAACTAATATCGATATCAAATGCCAATAATTCTGCCGCCATTAACCAGCCAAATTGTTCACATAAGTAACTTGTTTGTTGAGTATCACCCTCAAATTTCAGGGCAATACTGCCCATTGCGGGTATTTTACTAAATCCTTGTCGAAAGCGCTGCACTCTCCCCCCTTCGTGGTCTGTCGCGATCAAAATATCGTTACGCGTAACACTTCTAACGTGTCTAACAAGGTCTGACAGCTGTTTTTGGTCGTGATAGTTGCGGCTGAATAAAATAAGTCCGCCAACTAAAGGGTGGTCGAGTATATCTATCTCTTCGTGTGTCAGTTCAAACCCTGACACATCTAACATCATTGGCCCCATCTATTAGTGCTCTTCTTTTTAGTGGTATACCCGTCTCGCTTGAAGCTGCAGCGTTGTTGGCTGCTCTCACTCACCCCAATCACTTAGTAAGTCTAAGTTCATAGGGCTGAGCTCTTTTGCCGCCTAGCTACAACTCCAATGGCTTTGGGTAAAAACAAATTTAATGGCCATACTATAGGGAGGATCAAATCCCCCAGTCAATCATTTATCCTAATCAACACAAAGAATTACGCTCTTAGAAAACCCTAGCTGATTTTTGAGCAAGGCGTCGCTGCGCTGGAATGGCTATTCACTTTTACATAGCGAGAACTCATTACGAAACTGGCTAGGACTTCCAAAATATGAGATTTAAAGGAGCTGGCTGGGTCATTCTTTGTGCTGATTGATATTAATCAAAACGAAACATATGACTTTCAAACTCTCCCATGGTTATACTCTGGCAATTCGAAATTTATACTGGTTTTCAATGAAGTTTAAAACTGTTGGTTTAATAGGCAAACAAGCTCACCAAGGCGCAAACTTAAGCCTCAGGGCGTTAATAGTCTATTTGACTAAACGTGGGTGTAGGATATTAGTCGAAACAAATACCGCACAAGCGTTAGACTCAAATGGCTTTGAAGTTACTGATATTACCGATATTGGTAAACAAGCCGACTTAGCCATAGTGGTAGGTGGTGATGGCAATATGCTTGGCGCTGCTCGGATATTAGCCGAGTTTAATGTGGCTGTTGTTGGAGTAAACCGAGGTAACTTAGGTTTTTTAACCGACATTAATCCCGACGATTTTGAACCACAACTTGATAGTATTTTTGATGGTGATTACAAAATAGAACAGCGCTTTTTGTTAGAAGTTGAAGTTTTTCGAGACGGCAAAGTACAAAGCAAAGATTCTGCGGTAAACGAAGTGGTTTTGCACCATGGTAAAGTAGCGCACATGATGGAATTTGAGGTGTATCTGGATGATAACTTTGTATTCAGTCAACGATCTGACGGTCTTATTGTAGCCACACCTACAGGCTCTACAGCCTATTCGTTATCAGGTGGAGGGCCAATCCTTACGCCCAATTTAGATGCATTAACTTTAGTGCCTATGTTCCCCCATACATTAAGCAGCCGGCCGATTGTGGTAGATGCCAACAGCACGGTTAAATTAAAAGTCTCCCCTGAAAACACCGATAACCTACAAGTAAGTTGTGATAGTCATATTGTATTAACTGTATTACCCGGTGACGAAATCATCATTTGCAAAAACCCTGCTAAATTATCTTTAATACACCCTAAAAATTATAACTACTTCAATGTGTTACGAACCAAACTAGGTTGGGGCAGTAAACTTTACTAAGCGCATTTTTTCAAAAAGATAACTAGACACCAAGCAAAAGCATGTTTATATTCACAGGTACTGTATATTTAAACATGCTTTTGCGTGCCTATATTGAGAAATCAAAATGCTGACTCATCTATCCATTCGTAATTTCGCCGTTGTAAAAACACTAGACGTTGATTTTAGCCAAGGTATGACCGCCATTACAGGCGAAACCGGCGCAGGTAAATCAATATCGGTTGATGCCTTAGGCCTGTGTTTGGGCGATAGAGCAGATAGCAGCATGGTGCGTACCGGTGCCGATAAAGCCGAAGTATCTGCCGGGTTTAATGTTAAACAACTACCCGCAGCTCTAAAGTGGCTTGAAGAGCATGAATTGTTAGATGACGATGAAGTGTTAATTAGACGCGTAGTATCCTCTGAGGGGCGCTCTAAAGCATTTGTAAATGGCACCCCTGTGCCCTTGCAACAATTAAAGAATCTAGGTCAATTTTTATTGAGCATTCATGGGCAACACGCCCATCAACAAATATTAAAAAGTGATAATCAACGCCAGTTACTCGATCAATATGCAGAACACCCCACTTTACTCAGCAAAGTAGCTGATTGTTATCAAACCCTCAAAACCCAACAACAGCATTATAAAAACCTGTTAGAAGGTCAGCAGCAACGAGCAGATCGCAGTCAGTTATTGTCTTATCAAATAGGTGAACTAGATGAATTTGCTTTAGCAGAGGGTGAGTTTTTGTCTTTGGAAACTGAGCATAAAAAACTCAGTCATAGTCAAACATTGCTAGAGCAAAGCCAAATTAGTTTTCATCAGTTGTACGAGGCCGAAGAGTTTAATGCCTTATCTGCGGTTCAAAGCAGTATTGACCGCTTAACCGAGTTACAAGAGCATGACCCAAGCTTGGCGCCTATTGTGACCATGTTGACAGAAGCTAGCATTCAAATCGATGAAGCGGCAAGCGAGTTAAGAGCGTATACCGAACAACTTGAAATTGACCCTATGCGTATGCAAAACGTCGAAGCGCGATATTCACAAGCCTTAGATTTATCCAGAAAACATAATGTGCAACCTGAAGGCTTATATGAATTTCATCAACAACTCGCTACTGAGTTTAGTGAGTTAGTTAAAGACGACTCTTTATTAGAAGAATTAGAAGCGCAATTAACTGAACTAGAACAACACTATCTTCAAGCAGCTAATAAACTTAATCTTTCAAGAATAAAAGCCGCCAAGTCTTTTGCTAACCAAGTCGAATTACATATTCATCATATGAACATGTCTGATGCGGTGTTTAAAATTGACGTAGAACATCATATTCAAGGCACACCTAACAAACTTGGCTTGGATAGCGTGCAATTTTTAGTGTCGACAAACAAAGGCCAAGCATTGGACAACCTTGAAAAGGTTGTTTCAGGCGGTGAGTTATCTCGAATTGGCTTGGCTATTCAAGTGATTAGCTCAAGTAACAACGATATTGCCACCATGATTTTTGATGAAGTTGATAGCGGCATCAGTGGCTCAACTGCATCAGTGGTAGGCCAATTACTGCGAAAATTAGGCGAAAGCGCACAAGTTATTTGTGTGACTCACCTGCCCCAAGTAGCGGCTAGAGCGCACAATCAAATGTTTGTCACCAAGTTCAGTGACAAAAAAACCACTGAAACTCATATGATTTGTTTACAAGAAAGTGAACGAATTGAAGAGTTGGCACGTCTACTAGCAGGAGATACTCTTACCGAGTCAGCCATAGCAAATGCCAGAGAATTACTACAAATCAGTAATTCATAACAATTAGGCATTGATTGCGCTAACGCGGCTGGGTTAGGATGCTTCGCTAAATAAATGTGAGTGACGCTTACATTTTTCCGTTTTCGCTTTTTACACGTCGAGATATTGAGTAACAATGAAGTTTAAGAATTTACTGGTTATATTAACCGCCACCATGATGTTGTCAGCCTGTGCTGATTGGATTTTCCGAATTGATATACCTCAAGGTAACTTTTTGGACGAAAAAGACGTTCAAAAACTTAGAATTGAAATGACCAAAGAACAGGTTGTTTATGTTTTAGGTAAACCTGTACTTGAAGATTCGTTCGACCATGACACTTGGTATTATTTGTATCAAATGAAACGTGGCATGAAACAGCGTGGCGAAGACTTTCGTAAAGATCTCACTATTAAGTTTGTTGATAATAAAGTGAGTGAAGTAGTAGGTGATTTTGAACTGTCAGAAGAATTTAATACCCCATTAGATCAATAAGCTTTTTCTATTAAAAGCATATTAGTACATCAGCATTTGAATAAATGTTGTTGGGTTTAGCTGGGGTGTTCAGTGTTTGAATTGCCCCAAATAACTGTAGATGTTGGAATGTCTTAGTTTGCTGCAAACATATCTTCTTGTTATGCCAGCCGTATTTGCAAAGGATTAACGAATATGACCGTAATAGCGATTGATATCGATAACCCAATACTCAATATCAATGAGTTTGAGAACGCCCAAAAAACGCTGCCAAAGGGTACATCCTTAACACTTAATCGAATTCACTTAGTTGCGTTGTTTCCGCTGAGTTACGGTTTATTTTCGCAATATCTACCGAACCTTTCGCTCTTCGTCCTATTGCCTGTATTGGCACTTCTTTTAGGACTCTTAATTTATCGATACAATAAACTTAAGTTAGTCAAACCTACCTCACCTATTACAATCTGTGGCGAAGCACTTTTTTATCAAAGAGAAGGCAACGAATCGCTTACTACACCGCTACATAAATCAGCTGTCAGAGCCTTACACCAAAAGCAGGATGCCAAAGTACAGGTGTATTTACAAAAAGTGTTGCCGCAAAGGCCCCTAGTTTTATTAGATGAAGTTGTTATCGACCACTATTTGATGGAAATACAAAACTAATTAGCGGTCAAATTCCTTGCAAAACAAATTCAATAATTACACTTCACTATGACGATTGAGTCGCTCACGTATTATCTACTACTACTATTTGACTTTAACCTCAAATGTACCGTCACTTCTTCTCTGTTGTGATAGAGGTGTTTTGCTTGCATAAGGTATTTTCCTACTTGATTTGCTTGCATCACCTCTTCAATAATCGCTAACGCGCCTTGTACAGACTCATAACGCTTTTTCATCGGTAACTTAAGATTGAACATGGCTTCTTTGCAACGCTCTTCTGCGACCCAAGTAGCCATAAGCTTTGCTACCCGCTGTGGTTGTTCAATCATGTCGCAGACTAACCAATACACATTCTTTTTCTTTGGCTTAAATTTAAACCCGTCTTCTGGGCAATAAGTCACCTGCCCTGTTTCCATTAAACCTTCATCCATAGCACCGTTATCGACTGCCTGCACAAACATGCCGCGTTGTACCAGTTGATAAGTCCAACCACCAGGGCAAGCACCCAAGTCAACAGCCTGCAAGCCCCCCTGCAAGCGTACATCATGCTCGTCCTTAGAAATAAAGGTTTGAAACGCCTCATCAAGCTTTAAGGTTGAGCGGCTTGGGGCATCATGGGGGAACTTCAAACGCATAATGCCTAATGGCAAAGGTGAATTATTATTTGTAAACGAAAAACCAATGTAGGCTTTGTCGGTTTTAGTAAAAAACACATGTAATACCGGTTTTTTACTATTGTCTTTGTTGGTTAACTTATTCTTTTTACGTAATGCTTGCCTTAGAGGTACACTGATTTTTCGGCACAACTTTGAAAGTTCTCTGCCATCAGTGGTGTCGGCATATTCCACTCTTAGCTCACCACATAATGGAAAATCCTCACAAGCGGCTAAAAGTGGACCTATACGATCTGTCACGTCCATATTTTCAATCACTTGTTTACAAGCAAACTGCTGGCGAGCAAAAATCAGTTTATTGAATACCAGTTTGTTGGCCAGTAACTCAGCCTGCTCTTCTTGGTAACAATTAAATAAAACAAATCCACTATTAGCTTTGGTCTGCGAATAACCAAACACCTCCATTTGACCGGCTTTATCTTGGACTTCATTCGCCACATCATTCTCAAAACCACTACGGCAGTACAACAATAATCCAGCCATAGACTAATTCGCTCCTTTTAAGGCTGCAGCTACCAGCAGAGCCCAACCAACAATAAAACACACACCGCCTAAGGGAGTGATGGGGCCAAACCATTTAATTTGGGTTAATGCCAACATATACAAACTGCCGCTGAACAACACAATACCTGCCAGCATAAAACCGGCACTGTATAACAATAATGACTGGGGCATTTGGCGATACAAAATAACTAACAAAATGAGGGCGAGACTGTGATACATCTGATACTGCACACCTGTTTGAAAGGTGGTTAACAGTGTTTCAGATAACTTACTTTTAAGACCATGAGCAGCAAACGCACCCAATATAACCGACAACATGGCGCTAAATGCCGCGCAACTTAATACAATTTTAATCACAAATATTCTCTTATTGAAATGAACAAGTCATTAGCCACGGTTAATAATTCATCTGACAGCAACAGTAACAAAAACTAACAAACTAAGCTGAATTGGCTAGCCCTCAATGTTACCTCTCCCAAGCACTAATCGCGACTATACCATTCCACATAAAGAAGTGACCACTCTGCGAGAGTTTCAAAGGGCTTAATCAAGGCACTTGAATGAAGTAATAATTATTCTATTGAGAATTGGAGCAACGCAGAGTAAGCCCATTTAAAACTCGCCCTAAGGAGAAAGCATTTTAAACACATAAAATATAGACAGCACAAAGAAAAATTGAGGCTTTGCTGAAAGATAAATATCCATCAGGTTTAAGCAATAGACCCTAATTAAATTTGGCAGTCGGCAATGAGCGATAAGAAGACATTAAATGCCTAAATTATTAACAATTACTTAGCCAAATGAAGTACAAATAATTTAACTTTGCTCTGACCCCGATAGTTTCTCCGATAGTTTTTTTAGTTTTTTTGCGCATCCCAAATCAGGCACTTTATTTCAAACTCTTTTAACTGTATATTTAACCAGTATTATACTTATGTGTGCACGCTATGAATTTTCGTCAAAAAGAACTTCCCACTTTTTATTATCTGCATCATTTCACCGAATTTTTAAAATTTGTGAAAGGACCTTGCTCATCATTATTAAGCCAGGACAACCTCCAGTTTATTCAGCAATTCGAGGCATTAAACAAAGATGCACAATGTTTGGTAGTGCGCGCCCTCAACCGAAAAAGTAAGTTCATCAAACTTAGTACAATGGCGTATGACGAGATATCCAACGGTAACATGCATATCGAACAATTAATGGCACAAGGTTGGTTTAGGCATATTGCTAAAGATGACATCCGGACATGGCTCACCACCCTCACGAAGTCTGAACTAACGGCCCTTATTAAGCCACACACTAAAGTCATGAGTGCTTGGCCTCGAGCCAAGTTAATAGAAATAAGTCAGGGTTTAAGTGCTACACAACTGTACGATGAAACCCTAACAGATACGTACTTTGTGCGAACCATCGATGAACATATCGACTACTTTTTGTATCTATATTTTGGTAACTGCCACAGTAAGCTTAACCAATTTTCGATGCGTGACTTAGGCGTAATGCGCACACGCAAAGAACAAGCGCAAATATTAGCGCGTTTTTTATCTATCGAATCAGCCCGCAGTACCTTTGAACTGCATTGCACACTCAGTATGCTCAAAGAAACCACATTTGAAGATGCCCATAGTATTCACCAGCATTTAGCCGCCTTATCGGAAACTGTGGGAGAGCGAGCACAGCTTTTAGATGAACGTATAAAATACCTATTAGCCAACGCACTGCTAGCGTTTGATCAGCAAACCGCCATTCAACAATTAGCATTGATTAATAGCGATGAAGCGCAAGAAAAATGGGTGCGCGAAGCTTACAAGTTGGGTTTAAAAGATGAAGTCGAGCAACGACTTGAAGCTTTAATCGATACACCGCTGTCAGATCATAACTTGGCCTTTGCTGAAGATTTTCTAGCGCGTAAATATAAGAAAAAACGCACCAGCGTATTAACTGATATGTTGCGTGACAATAGCCAAACCATTGCACTTGATGAAATGCACAAAGCGGCGGTTGAACGCGGTGTAGTAGCCTATTATCAAGCGCGAAAGTGCTTAGCTCAGCTTACCGAAAATCAACTATGGCGCAGTCTTTTTGGGCTCTTTTTCTGGGAAGAAATTTTTGAAACTGAAGGATTTGGCTTAGTAAACGAATTTGACCGCATGCCACTTTGCCTAAAGAAAAACAATTTATACGAAATCGCGTCAAAGCAAATTGAGCACAAGTTGGATGCAATTAAACATTCAGATGAATTAATTAAGCTGTTAGCTAAACAAGCCAGCAAGCACTACGGAAAAACCAACGATATTTTTAGATGGAAGCAAAACTTGCTGGCACTGATCAGTCCCCTACTTCAGCATGCACCTTTGAATAGCGTGCTGCAGCACTTACGCTCGATGAGCCAAGACTGGCATAAGTTGTCTGATGGTTATCCAGACATATTAGTCGTCGAGGGCGAAAAATTGCGCTTTGAAGAAGTTAAATCAGAGGGCGATCAACTAAGACGAAACCAATTACTCAGCATTCAAACCCTAAAAGAAAACGGCTTTGATGTACGCATTACCAATGTTGAATGGACGATTGACCCACTTCAGCCCTATGTCGTCGTAGATATCGAAACAACAGGCGGGCGGGCACAGCAGCATAAGATTACCGAGATAGGCATGGTTAAAATGATTAATAATGAAATTGTTGATGAATGGCAATCGCTTATCAATCCTCAAAGACGCATTCCCGCAAAAATAACCGCTTTAACAGGCATTGATAATCAAATGGTTGCCGATGCGCCCTTGTTTGCCGAAGTCGCCGAACAGGTGGTTGCTTTTACTGATGGGTGTATTTTTGTGGCTCACAATGTCAATTTTGATTATGGTTTTATAAAGGAAGAGTTTGCTCGTTTAGAGCAGCGTTTTAAACGTCCAAAGCTTTGCACTGTTTCACAGATGCGTAAGCACTACAAAGGAATCAACTCTTATTCCTTAGCTAATTTAACCCGCCATTTTGATATTTCAATGCAGCGACATCACCGCGCCATGTCGGATGCAGTAGCGGCAAGCGAATTGCTCAAACTAATAAACGAAAAACGCTTAGTGAATGATGCTTAGGCAGGGTAAATCTAAACCTTTTACCTCGTTGTGAATAAAGGGGGCAGAGTCAATTTAAGTGAATTATTATTAAATTCCTTGATGACTTTGTACCGAATAGCCATGAAGTGTCTTTATAAACTAACGTTTCTTACGACAGCAATAGGTCGAAACATCCCCTTTTTAAACTAGAGCCTTATGACGACTTTAGGCCGTCAGCCGAACTTCGGGTATGAGCGATCAACGGACATTCGACCTACCTTAACCGAACGGCTGCTATGCCCATGTGAGTTCAACCGATCAACGCAACACACTGGCTAAATCTCTCTGCTGGTGTTTCGTAGCCTAACGTTTTTCTCGGTCTTTCATTTAGTTGTCTTGCGACTTGACTCAACTTTTGTTGGGAATGGACGCTTAAGTCTGTTCCTTTTGGGAAGTATTGGCGCAATAAGCGATTAGTATTTTCATTTGAACCTCGTTGCCATGGTGACTTTGGATCACAGAAGTACACTTGAATATTAGTCGCCAGAGTAAATTCTTTGTGATTAGTCATTTCGCAACCTCTATCCCAAGTGAGGCTTTTATAAAGCTCTTCCGGTAGCTTTTTAGATTGTTTAATCAATGCTTTGATGACGTCAGCAGTTTTACTGCTACCCACTTTTACGAGCATAACGTAACGAGAGTGTCTCTCAACCAAGGTGGCTATATAGCTACTTCCTGGACCTGCTATTAAATCGCCCTCCCAGTGCCCAGGAACCGCTCTGTCCTTTACTTCTGCTGGCCTTTCGCTGATATTCACAGCATCAACAATTTTACCTAAGCCTTTACCTTTGAGAGTTGTTCTTTTTGAACGCCTCATGACTCGTTGGGATCTTAGACATTGTTGAAGTTCTTTTTTCAGAGCCCCTCTTGTTTGGATATAAAGCGTTTTATGAATTGGCTCGTGAGACACATGTAAATCCTTATTTGAATAAGTACGCCTTAACCATCCTGCAATCTGTTGAGGCGACCAGCTTCGATTTAATTTTACCGCAACTAATTTTGCTATTGCTTTGTTCAATAAAAGTTTACATGCCTTGGGTCTTTTTGCACGCTCCCACGCAGCTGAGTCAGCTAGGTTTGCTCGATACAACTTACGACCACCGTTACGGTTAACTTCTCTAGAAATTGTTGAAGGGGAGCGATTTAAATCTTTTGCTATTTGACGGATAGATAATTTTGACGATAACCCACGAGAGATTTCCTCCCGCTCTTGCATTGTCAAACACAACGCAGACCTAGTTTTCTCTCTAGGCCTAATACCATAGGTCTTGGCGATTATTCCTTGTATGCTCGAATGAAATCGATCAAACATAGCTGCGATATCGTGCAGTGAATCACCTTGCTGATATCGGTCCCAAATCAATGCCCTTTGTTGAGCATTGTAGTAAATTCTTTTTCTCTGTTTCATAGCAACGCCTCCTCTTTAAATAAGTATAGCGTTGCATTCACCGGTTGCATTCACCGGTTGAACTCACAGGCTCAAAGCTGCCAGTTAGAGAACTTCTTCCCAATGACTGTAAAGAGCACATAACAGACCGTCAGTTCTAACTTCTCCACTCAACAACAGCGCTCTTTTTTGATGTTTTTTCTCTGTGATCTCCTTATCCTTTTTGATGAATTTTTTTAACGGCATACTAAGTTTGAGCTAACACAGCTTCACCGAATCAAATATGCGATTTTATGAATTCAGCTGTCTGCGTAATAGCTAGATTAAGATGGCCATCAAGCGTAAAACCAGATGCCTTACGCGGTTTAAAACTATGATCGCCATCGTATAAATATCTTAGCTGAACTTGCGCAGACAAATTATATGTGCCTATTTCCTCACGTGTACCAAAGGTGTCACGCTCGCCTTGTAAAATCAGTACGGGTTTATTAATGTTTTCTAAATGAGCAGTACGTAATTTTTCAGGTTTACCCGGTGGATGAAATGGGTAGCCCATACATATACAACCAAGGGCATTTGACTCTTGTAACAACATACTGGCCATTCGACCGCCCATCGACTTGCCACCAATAAAGATAGGTAAACTGCTATCAACCTCACTCAATACAGCATTAAAGTGAACAAGCAATTTATCAGCCCGTTCTGGCGGACGCCTTTTACCTAACTCTTCGGCCAACTGCATATAAGCAAAATTGAAACGTACTACATTAATGCCGTATTTTGCGATGCCCTCGGCCATTAACTGCATAAACTCACTGTTTTGACCGGCACCTGCACCATGGGCAAAAACAAAAGTAGCTACGGGCTCTTTAGCCAAATTATTCAAAGTCTTCATCATCTTGCTCTTCTTTAACTTGTGCTAATAACCACTCTCTAAAGGCGGTAATTTTACCTAAATCTGCCTGAGACTGATGGCAAACCAAATAATAGGCATTTTTTGTGATTAATTTTTCTTCGAATGGGCAGATTAAGCGGCCCGCTTCAATTTCTGGTCGTGCTAAGAAACTGTACCCTAGCGCGATCCCTTGACCTAAAGCTGCCACTTGTTGCACTAACAAAGAATGACTAAAAATAGGACCATGATTGACATTCACGCCCAATACATTGAAGTGGCGTATCCACTCCTGCCAAGCGTCTCTAGAGGAATCGTGTAATAAAGTATGTTTTCCAAGATCGTCTAATTTTTCTAGGGGTTTGTCCCCTTGAAACAACAAAGGTGAACACATGGGTGTCAGGTATTCAGTATGTAACTTATCAGCTGCCAAGCCAGACCATTTACCCTTACCAAAATAGATTGCTACATCCACATCGTCGGTTAAAAAACCTTCATCACCGTCGACCGCCTTTATTCGAAGATCAATATCAGGATTAAGTTGGCTAAACTTGCTGATCCTAGGCACTAACCACTGGATCGCAAAACTGGTTTGTAAGGCCACGGTAATAGCGCCCTTCCCGCCTTTTGCCACTAGTCGTTCGGTGGCGTCATTAAGTGACTGAAAAATTTCTTTTAAATCTAAGTAATAACTCTGGCCTTCTTCAGTCAAAAACAATGCGCGATTTTTTCGCACAAAAAGTTTCATGGATAAAAACTCTTCTAATGCTTTTATTTGATGACTGACAGCGGCTTGAGTAACAAATAGTTCATCAGCGGCTCGAGTAAAACTCAAGTGCCGGGCCGCGACTTCAAAGGCTTTAAGGGAGTTAAGTGGGGGTAATCTGCGGTTCATAACTAAACAGCCAATTAATTATAGTTCAGGCCCTATTAAAGCATTAGCTTTTCTAATCCACAAGCATACAAAATGTAGTTTTAATAGAATTATACATAGGTATACAATTCGACATGTGGTAAAAATTATTGTTTTAAAACAATAATTAACAATCACAAAGCAGATCTAACAAAACACAAACAACTTAACATTTAACATTACTAATACTAAAGGTTAACAAAATGAAAACAACTTATACAATACTGGCTATATTAGCCACCGTACTTTTTAGCCAAAATGCCGTTGCCAAACTAGGCGCTAATCGCTCAACACCTCAACCAGAGAATAAATTGGAAATAAATGTTGAAGCCGAAATCGTTGAGCGCATCAGCTCGATGTTAGCTAACGTAAAAGCGCCTGAAGTTAAAACTGATATTGCCAAGCAACTAAATACCCATACCCTTGAATCTCAAACAAATGAATTAATGCAACTCGCTGCCGAAAAACTACCTGAATTCAAATTCAAAGTAGTTATCACAGACTAATCATTTAAGGTTTATCTGCTAGTTAATACGTCTTAGTAAGTTGTCGCTGTGCAAAGGCCGCCGTAAAAGGCCTTAAGCGCCTAGCACAGCAAAACTTACAACATTATTGATTCAAATAGATTTAGTCAGCACTGGTATCTAACGGGGCAAATCCTTTGACTAATTCATCCAACGCTTTCATTTGTTGTAAATACGGTTCCAATTTATCCAGGGCTAATGCGCA
>Ga0209495_1001818_pt1 | contig 14507 bp, 10 predicted proteins | sample EN1Hudsemesocosm_FD_184629 | JGI IMG/M metagenome (GOLD analysis project Ga0209495, IMG submission 184629) | Methane-oxidizing microbial communities from mesocosms in the Hudson Canyon - EN1E Hudson Canyon (SPAdes) (version 2) | ecosystem: Environmental > Aquatic > Marine > Cold seeps | place... | reverse complement strand
CAGTTGTCGTGGTTTTACCCGCGTCAATATGAGCCATGATACCGATATTACGGTATCGATCTATAGGTGTGCTTCGCGCCACAATCGGTACTCTATAAGTTAATAAATATTGTTAAAGAACGGTGTTACTGGATGGAACATACAAAAGGCTCAAAAGAGCCTTAAGCTTAAAAACGGAAGTGAGAAAACGCCTTGTTAGCATCAGCCATACGATGAGTATCTTCTTTCTTCTTAACTGCACTACCTTTGCTATCAAATGCATCGCCAAGCTCACCAGCCAAACGCATAGACATAGATTTTTCACCACGTTTGCGAGCTGCTTCTGACAACCAACGCATAGCTAAAGCTACACGACGTTCAGCGCGAACTTCTACAGGTACTTGATATGTAGCACCACCAACACGGCGAGATTTAACCTCAACCATAGGGCTAATATTATCCAGTGCTTGTTGGAATATTTCTAAACCGTTAGAACCTTTGCTTTCAGCAACAGAGTCTAATGCATCATATGCAATTTTTTCTGCAATTGATTTTTTACCATCTTTCATGATGACATTGATGAACTTTGCTAATCCAATGTTATTAAACTTTGGATCTGGCAATACTTCGCGTTTGGCAACAACCCTTCTTCTTGGCATCTTCTTTCCTAATTCTTAATTATATTAGACGTGTTAAACGACTATTATTTTGGACGCTTCGCGCCGTATTTAGAACGACCTTGACGTCGCGCTGTTACACCAGATGTATCTAGCGCACCACGAACTGTGTGATAACGAACACCAGGTAAATCTTTAACACGACCACCACGAATCAATACGACCGAATGCTCTTGCAAATTATGACCTTCACCACCGATGTAAGATGTTACTTCGAAACCGTTGGTTAAACGTACACGAGCAACTTTACGCATCGCTGAGTTAGGTTTTTTAGGTGTAGTTGTGTATACACGAGTACATACACCACGACGTTGAGGACATGCCTGCAACGCTGGTACATTGTTCTTTTTCTTCTGCTTCAATCTAGGTTTACGAACCAATTGATTAATTGTTGCCATTGAATTACAGCCTTACATATTCTATTTGGTAATCAGCGACTTTAGCAAACCGCCATACCGGGTAAAATCAGACATCTCAAGCGAGACCATCCGACAAAGAAGAGGAATTCTACTACTTAATCAAATATTGATCAAGCTATCTTTTCAAATCAAGGAGTGAACATCATTTAGATTGTAGAACAATCTATAGAACGCCCTACTATCTAGGACGTTCTATATTTATTTCAAGAATCTAAACTCAAGTCCAAATAATTATATTTGAACTTAAATGTTTCCTTTAAGATACGTTTTCAGAAACCTCGGTATTATCATCAGCTTCTACTACAGCTGCTGCTTTTTTCGTTTTTTTCTCAACTACTGGCGCTTCACTTCCGTGACGCTTACGGTAACGTTCTTTATGGTAAGCCAAACCAGTACCTGCTGGAATCAGCCTACCTACGATTACGTTCTCTTTAAGACCACGTAAAGGATCACGTTTTCCGGTCACAGCAGCATCTGTTAAGACACGTGTTGTTTCTTGGAACGATGCCGCAGATATAAATGAATCTGTTGCAAGTGATGCCTTAGTAATACCAAGTAGCATATGAGTGTACTCAGCTTCAAGTTTACCTTCAGCACGCATTTTATCGTTTGCTTCTAAGATTGTGTCATGCTCAACTTGTTCACCACGAAGGAAAGTCGTATCACCTGGTGACGTAATTTCAACCTTACGTAACATTTGACGAACAATAACCTCAATGTGTTTATCGTTGATTTTCACACCTTGTAGTCGATAAACTTCTTGCACTTCAGCAACCATATAGTTAGCTAGTGCAAAAACACCTTTCAAGCGTAGGATGTCATGTGGATCTTCCGGTCCATCAACAACCATTTCACCTTTCTCGATATGCTCACCTTCAAATACTGAAACATGACGCCATTTTGGAATAAGTTCCTCATGAACGTCACCTTCTTTAGGTGTAATAACTAATCGTTGCTTACCTTTCGTTTCTTTACCGAAACTGATCGTACCTGAGATTTCTGCCATTAATGCAGGATCTTTTGGTTTACGAGCTTCAAATAAATCAGCAACACGAGGTAGACCACCGGTAATATCACGTGTCTTACTGCTTTCTTGAGGGATACGAGCAAGTACATCACCGATACCAACTTCAGCACCGTCTGTTACCGTTACAATCGCACCGCCTGGCAAGAAGTATTGAGCAGGGATATCTGTTCCGATAATAAATACATCATTACCATCACCATCAACCAGCTTAACCATTGGTCGCATATCTTTCGATGCACCACTACGCTGCTGAGGTTCGCGAACAATTAAACTTGTTAGACCCGTTACCTCATCCACTTGTTTATCAACTGTAGTACCTTCGATTAGGTCTTTTAACTCAACTACACCCGTTACTTCAGTTACAACTGGATGTGTATGAGGGTCCCATGTCGCTACAACTTGACCTGCTTCGACTTTATCATTATCACCTACAGCAATTTCAGAACCGTACGGGATCTTATAACGCTCACGCTCACGACCATTTTCGTCGATCAAGTGTAATTCACCTGAACGCGAAACAGCAATGAACTTACCGCTTGAGTGTTTAACAGACTTAATGTTGTGGAATCGGATTGTACCGCTAAATTTCAGAGCAACTGAATTATCAGCAGCAGTACGTGATGCAGCACCACCAATATGGAAAGTACGCATTGTTAGCTGTGTGCCTGGCTCACCAATTGATTGGGCAGCGATAACACCGACTGCTTCACCTTCATTGATGATATGTCCACGACCTAAATCGCGACCGTAACATTTAGCACATACACCATGTCGAGAATCACATGTAATTGCTGAACGAACGATAACTTCATCAATACCTGCTTTTTCTAACTCGGTAACTAATGCTTCGTCCATTAATGTTCCGGCTGGTACAACAACGCTCTCATCAGAAGCAAGTACATCAATCGCAATAACACGACCTAATACACGCTCACCTAATGGCTCAACAACATCACCACCTTCAATGATCGGTGACATGTTTACACCATTTTCAGTACCACAATCTTCTTCAACAACAACAAGATCTTGAGATACATCTACTAGACGACGTGTGAGGTAACCAGAGTTCGCAGTTTTTAATGCGGTATCAGCCAGACCTTTACGAGCACCATGCGTAGAGATAAAGTACTGAAGTACGTCCAAACCTTCACGGAAGTTCGCTGTGATTGGTGTTTCGATGATTGAACCATCTGGTTTTGCCATCAAACCACGCATACCAGCTAACTGACGAATTTGAGCTGCGCTACCACGCGCTCCAGAATCTGCCATCATGTAGATAGAGTTCATAGATTGCTGTTCAACTTCATTACCTTTGGCATCAACAACAGTATCAGCACCAAGACCATCCATCATTGCATTAGCAATTTGGTCATTGGTACGAGACCAAATATCGATAATTTTATTGTAACGCTCACCATCTGTTACCAAACCAGATGCATATTGCGTTGCAATTTCTTCAACTTCCGCTTCAGCAGCAGCAAGAATGTCTGCTTTAGATTCTGGAATTGCCATATCATCAACACCAACTGACGCACCTGATTTTGTCGCTTGACTAAACCCTAAGTACATTAATTGATCAGCAAAGATAACAGTATCTTTAAGGCCTAAAGCACGATAGCTTATATTGATCAAATCACCCAATGCTTTCTTAGTCATTGAACGATCAACAACTGAGAACGGCAGACCTTTTGGCACGATACCAAATAAGATTGCACGACCCACAGTAGTCTCAACACGAATTGTTTTATTTTGCTCAGGCTCAGGTAATGTCACGTCTGTTTCATCAAGACGAACAGTTATTTGAGCGTGAAGCGCCACTTCATTATTATCATAAGCACGCTTTAACTCGGCTAAGTTAGCAAATTTAAGGCCTTCACCTTTTGCATTTACTAATACACGAGTCATGTAGTACAAACCCAATACCACGTCTTGTGACGGGATAATCACAGGTTCACCATTTGCAGGTGACAAAATATTATTTGTCGCCATCATTAATGAACGTGCTTCTAATTGAGCTTCTAGTGATAATGGTACGTGTACAGCCATTTGGTCACCATCAAAATCGGCGTTAAATGCGCCACAAACTAAAGGATGAAGCTGAATAGCTTTACCTTCAATAAGTAATGGTTCAAATGCTTGGATACCTAATCTATGTAATGTAGGTGCACGGTTTAACATGATTGGATGTTCACGAATAACATCTTCTAGAATATCCCAAACCTCAGGGCCTTCACGCTCAACCATTTTTTTAGCAGCTTTAATTGTCGTCGCTAAACCTTTACGCTCTAATTTACCGTAGATAAATGGTTTGAAAAGTTCCAACGCCATTTTCTTAGGAAGACCACATTGGTGTAATTTTAGGTATGGTCCTACAACGATTACAGAACGACCTGAGTAATCCACACGTTTACCTAGTAAGTTTTGACGGAAACGACCTTGCTTACCTTTGATCATATCTGCCAATGATTTCAATGGCATACGGTTCGTACCCGTAATTGCACGACCGCGACGACCATTATCTAATAAGGCATCAACAGATTCTTGCAACATACGTTTTTCATTACGTACGATGATATCAGGTGCATTTAGATCTAATAAACGTTTCAGACGATTGTTACGGTTAATAACACGACGGTAAAGATCATTAAGATCAGATGTTGCAAAACGACCACCATCAAGTGGTACTAATGGACGTAAATCAGGTGGAAGGATCGGTAAAACTTCCATAACCATCCATTCTGGTTTATTACCAGAATTTAGGAAGGCTTCCATTAATTTTAAACGCTTCGTTAATTTCTTAATTTTAGTTTCAGATTTTGTTGCATCCATATCTTCACGGATTTTTTCAATTTCTTTTTCTAAATCAATATTACGTAACAATTGCTGTACAGCTTCAGCACCCATGCGAGCGTCGAACTCGTCACCATGTTCTTCAACTGCATTCAAATATGTTTCATCTGACATCAACTGACCTACTTCTAGAGTAGTCATGCCTGGGTCAACAACCATAAATGCTTCAAAATACAATACACGTTCAATATCACGTAATGTCATATCTAAGAACAACGAGATACGTGATGGTAATGATTTAAGGAACCAAATATGTGCAACTGGGCTCGCCAATTCAATATGAGCCATACGCTCACGACGAACTTTAGCAACCGTTACTTCAACACCACATTTTTCACAGATTACACCGCGATGTTTTAGACGTTTGTATTTACCACATAAACATTCGTAATCTTTAACTGGGCCAAAGATTTTACAACAGAACAATCCTTCACGTTCCGGCTTGAATGTACGGTAGTTAATTGTTTCTGGTTTTTTAACTTCACCGAATGACCATGATCTCACCATTTTTGGTGATGCTAGACCAATTCGAATACTATCAAACTCATCTGATGGGGTTTGTTGCTTTAACAGATTAAGTAAGTCTTTCATATTTCTTTCTCCGCTGCCGTGTTACCGACAATAGTTTGATTATCTTTACTAACTTTAGAATTAAAAATTAACTTAGTCTTCGACCAAATCAATATCAATACCAAGAGAACGAATCTCATGAGTTAATACTTTGAAGGATTCAGGCATGCCTGCATCCATACGATAATCACCATCTACAATGTTTTTATAGATCTTAGTACGACCTTGAACATCATCTGATTTCACAGTTAACATTTCTTGAAGCGTATATGCAGCACCGTAAGCTTGTAGTGCCCATACTTCCATTTCACCAAATCGTTGACCACCAAATTGTGCTTTACCACCTAATGGTTGTTGCGTTACTAGACTGTAAGGACCAGTAGAACGAGCATGCATTTTGTCATCAACCAAGTGATTCAGTTTCAGCATATGCATATAACCAACAGTGACAGGACGTTCGAAGTATTCACCGGTACGACCGTCAATTAGCTGTGCTTGACCACTACGAGGCAAGCCCGCTAGTTCAAGCATATCCTTAATTTCAGTTTCTTTTGCACCATCAAATACTGGTGTTGCCATTGGCACACCACCGCGTAAGTTTCCAGCCAACTCAACAATTTCTTCATCAGATAAAGAATCTAAGTCTTCTTGTTTACCACTAGTGTTGTAGACCTTGCCCAAGAATTCGCGAACTTCAGCCATTTCTCGTTTTTCATCTAACATGTCAGCGATCTTAAAGCCTAGACCTTTCGCAGCCCAACCCAAATGAATCTCAAGAACCTGACCGATATTCATACGTGAAGGTACACCCAGTGGGTTCAACACGATATCAACAGGACGACCATCAGCAGTGTAAGGCATATCTTCTACAGGTACGATGTTTGATATAACACCTTTATTACCATGACGACCGGCCATTTTATCACCAGGTTGGATTCGACGTTTAACAGCTAAGAAGACCTTAACCATTCGCTGAACACCTGCTGCTAGATCATGACCTGAAATCAATTTTTCTTTCTTGATTTCAAATGCATCATCCATATCTTGACGATATTGTTTGATTTGTACTGAAGCTTGTTCAAGCTGTGCATTTAACGTTTCAGATTCCATTTGAATATCAAACCATTTTGCATGTTCAAGTTTGTTTAGGTAACCCTTAGTTACGTTTGCACCTTTATCTAAACCAGGTGCTTTAATTGAAGCTTTACCTGTTAAAGATTTCTCTAAACGAGAGAAAACATCATCAACAATAATACGGTGTTGATCTTTTAAATCAGCACGTACTTTTTCAAGCTCAGCTTTTTCAATTGCAATAGCACGTTCATCTTTATCAACGCCTTCACGAGTGAAGACTTGAACATCGATAACAGTACCAAATGTGCTTGAAGGCACACGTAAAGAAGAATCTTTAACGTCTGCCGCTTTTTCACCAAAGATAGCTCGGAGTAATTTTTCTTCCGGTGTTAGTTGTGTTTCACCTTTAGGCGTAACTTTACCAACTAAGATATCACCTGGTTTAACTTCAGCGCCAACGTAGACGATACCTGATTCATCTAATTTAGATAAAGCACCTTCGCTTACATTTGGAATATCACTCGTGATTTCCTCTGTGCCTAATTTAGTATCACGTGCTAAACAGTTTAATTCTTGGATATGAATCGTTGTAAAACGATCTTCTTTTACAACACGTTCAGAAACGAGGATTGAATCCTCAAAGTTGTAACCGTTCCAAGGCATAAATGCGATTAGCATGTTTTGACCTAGAGCAAGCTCACCTTTATCGGTAGATGGGCCATCGGCTAAGATATCGCCTTTAGCAATCACATCACCCGGTTTAACTAATGGGCGTTGGTTAATACATGTACTTTGATTAGAGCGTGCGTATTTAATTAAAGTATAGATATCTACACCTGAATCAGCATCACCAGCTTCTGCATCATTGACACGAATAACAACACGACTTGCATCAACAGAATCAACAATACCACCACGCTTGGCAACAACCATTACACCAGAGTCACGTGCAACCGCACGTTCCATACCCGTACCAACAATCGGCTTCTCAGCACGTAATGTTGGAACAGCCTGACGTTGCATGTTTGAACCCATCAAGGCACGGTTAGCATCATCATGTTCTAAGAATGGAATTAATGACGCCGCAACTGAAACAACTTGGCGCGGTGATACATCCATATACTGAACTTGATCAGCAGGCATTAATGAAAATTCATTTTTATAACGACATGGCACCATATTATCTTGAATGACATTTTTATCATCTAAGTTAATCGTTGCTTGGGCAATTTTAAAATCACCTTCATCAATCGCTGATAAATATTCAATATCAGATGTAGCAACACCATCGATTACTTTACGGTATGGTGTTTCAATAAAGCCATACTCATTTGTACGAGCATAAACAGCTAGAGAGTTAATCAAACCGATGTTTGGTCCCTCAGGTGTTTCGATAGGACATACACGGCCATAATGTGTTGGATGTACATCACGAACTTCAAAACCAGCGCGTTCACGCGTTAAACCACCGGGGCCTAATGCTGAAACACGACGTTTATGTGTTACTTCAGATAATGGATTATTTTGATCCATGAACTGAGATAGTTGGCTTGAACCAAAGAATTCTTTAATTGCAGCTGCAACAGGTTTTGCATTAATTAACTGCTGTGGCATTAAGCCTTCAGATTCAGCGATACTCAGACGTTCACGAACAGCACGTTCAACACGAACTAAACCAACACGGAATTGATTTTCTGCCATTTCACCAACGCTACGTACACGACGGTTACCAAGGTGATCAATATCATCGACGATACCGTTACCATTTCTGATAGCGAGTAGCTCAAGCAATACATCAAGAATATCTTGGTTAGATAGTGTGCCTTCACCTTCAATCTCTTCTTTACCTAAGCGGCGGTTAAACTTCATTCGACCTACAGCCGACAAGTCATAACGTTCGCTTGTAAAGAATAAGTTCTTGAATAGATTATTAGCAGAATCTTCTGTTGGTGGCTCACCAGGACGCATCATGCGATAGATTTCAACTTTAGCTTCTAATGCACTCTTAGTTTCATCTAGACGTAAGGTGTCTGATATATATGGCCCCTTATCTAAATCATTAGAATAAATAACTTCGATAGTCGAAATATCAAAACGTTCAAATGTTTCTAAAACTTCTTCAGTGATTTCATCATTTGCAGAAAGTAATAACTCACCACTATCTGTATCAATTAAATCTTTAGCAATAACACGACCAATCAAATATTCAGCTGGAACCGTCAAGCTAGTCATTTTCGCTTTCGTCATTTGACGAACATGGCGACCTGTAATTTGATTGTCTGCTTCAACTAATACATCACCATTTGGCAATGTGATATCGCAAGGTACTGTTTGACCACGTAAACGTTGAGGGTCAAGGGCTAATTCAAATTCATCCCCCTTCTTAACAAACGTATCACGATCAAAGAAAATATCTAAAATTTCTTCGTTTGAATACTCAAGAGCATGCAGTAATACTGTTGCTGGCAATTTACGACGACGATCGATACGAACAAAAACACCGTCTTTGTGATCGAATTCAAAGTCAAGCCATGAACCACGGTAAGGAATTACACGTGCATTAAATAAAATTTTACCAGATGAATGTGACTTACCTTTATCACTATCAAAGAAGACACCTGGAGAACGGTGTAACTGAGAAACGATTACTCGCTCAGTTCCGTTAATAACAAAGTTTCCTTTCTCTGTCATCAATGGGATTTCACCCATGTATACTTCCTGATCTTTAATCTCTTTAACTACTTTAGATTTTGCAGGTGCATCTTTGTCATAAATAACAAGACGCATTTTTACTCTTAGAGGTGCCGCATAAGTCACACCACGAAGTTGACATTCTTTGACGTCAAATGATGGTGTACCCAAGCGATAGCTGACGTATTGTAACTCAGCCTTACCTGTGTGACTTTTAATAGGAAGAACAGAACTAAACGCTGCATGCAAGCCTTTAGAAGCGCGTTCGTCTGCAGAAATACCTTGTTGTAAGAATTCCTGATATGAGTCTACTTGCGTAGCAATCAGGTTAGGAACATTCAAGATACTTGGGCGTTTGCCAAAATCTTTACGAATCCGTTTTTTCTCGGTAAACGTATAAGCCATTTATTACACCTCAGAGATCATCCTGATTCCACGCTAAAACATGGAACCTAGGAATTGTAATATTGTATTCGGTGGTCAGAAAAAACTTATCTGACCAGTAACGGAAAAAGGCCGGTGGTTAAAACCACCAGCCAGTTTCTATATCGCGATGAATGTACTATCGCGATCGGAGCAGAGCTTACTTAAGTTCAGCAGATGCACCAGCTTCAGTAAGTTGTTTAACAACATCTTCAGCTTCAGCTTTTTCAGCGCCTTCTTTAATTGTTGCAGGTGTGCCTTCAACCATGTCTTTAGCTTCTTTCAAGCCTAGACCAGTAATAGCACGAACTGCTTTGATTACGCTTACTTTGTTATCACCAAAGCTTGTCATTACAACGTCAAACTCAGTCTGTTCAGCAGCAGCAGCACCACCAGCGTCGCCACCAGCAGCAGCAACAGCTACAGGAGCAGCAGCAGTTACGCCAAATTTTTCTTCCATTGCTTCGATTAAATCAACAACTTCAACAACAGTCATGTTAGAAATCGCTTCTAAGATATCGTCTTTAGATACAGCCATTTTATTTTCCTATTTCTTACTTACAGAATTAATTGTACAGTCTAAATTCACAAATGAATTTAAGCTGCTTCTTTCGCATCGCGGACAGCCGCGAGCGTACGAACCATTTTGCTAGTCGGAGCAACCAAAGTACGAACAAACTTCTCAATCGGCGCTTTCATAGTACCCATAAGGATAGCAATAGCTTGATCCTTAGTAGGCATTTTAGCTAATTTCTCAATATCAGAAGCCGGTAATAACTGGCCACCTAGAGAAACCATTTTGATTTCAAGTTTGTCATGTTCTTTGGCAAAACTGCCCATGACACGTGCTACCGCACCTGGATCTTCTTGCGAAAAACCAAATACTAGAGGTCCTGTCATTCCATCCTGCATACAGGCGAATTCAGTTCCTTCAACGGCACGTCTTGCTAACGTATTACGAACAACACGTAAGTAAACATTTTCATTACGTGCAGCGATACGTAGCTCAGTCATGTCTGAAACAGATAGACCATGATATTCTGCTGCTACAGCAGAATATGCAGTCGATGCTACTTCAGCGACTTCAGCAACTACGGCTTTCTTACCTTCAAGATTCATTGCCACCTAAGTTATCTCCCTTAGGATCACTATTCAAAATAGTGATGGTTGCTAAAAAGAAAGAGAAAATTAAATCTCTCTTCCACCTTTACGGCATTCAACATCAGAAATTCTGTAGCTGAACCCGTCTGCGCAGGCCTATTACACGGATGTAACAGATTAAACTCACATACCTACGGTCTTAGACAACTCGCACTTAATGTGCGAGTGGTCCAAATTTGTATATCAACTCTTATTTAAGAGTGATAAATGATTTATCAAGTATAAGACCAGCACCCATAGTGCTAGATACGCTTACTTTCTTGAAGTAAGTACCTTTAGCTGAGCTAGGTTTTAACTTGTTTAGATCTTCAAGTAATGCTTCAAGGTTTTGACGTAAAGCCGCAACTTCAAAACCAGCATTACCGATTGTGCAGTGAATGATACCTGCTTTATCTGTGCGGTAACGTACTTGGCCTGCTTTTGCATTTGTAACAGCATCAGCAACGTTTGGCGTAACAGTACCCACTTTAGGGTTAGGCATTAAACCACGTGGACCTAATACTTGGCCTAATGTACCAACGATACGCATTGCATCAGGAGAAGCAATAACCACATCAAAGTCCATGTTACCTGCTTTGATTGATTCTGCTAAATCTTCAAAACCAACGATATCTGCACCGGCAGCGGTTGCAGCTTCAGCATTAGCACCTTGTGCAAATACAGCAACACGTACAGTTTTACCTGTACCGTTTGGCAGTACAGTTGAACTACGTACAACTTGGTCAGATTTACGAGGATCAACACCCAAGTTAATCGCAACATCAATTGATTCAACGAATTTAGCTGATGCATTATCTTTAATAAACGTTAAAGCATCATCTATTTGGTGTGCAGCACCCGCTTCAAGTTTCTCACGGATCGCAAGACCTCTTTTACCCATAGCAGCCATTATTCAACACCCTCTGTATTCAAACCCATACTACGTGCAGTACCAGCGATTGTTCTTACTGCTGCATTCATATCAGCTGCTGTAAGATCAGGTTGCTTAGTCGTTGCAATTTCTTCTAGTTGTGCACGTGTAACCGTACCCACTTTCTCAGTATTTGGACGACCACTACCACTTTTAAGGCCAGCAGCTTTTAAAAGCAATACTGCAGCAGGTGGTGTTTTTGTAATGAATGTGAAGCTTTTATCATTGAATACTGTAATCACAACAGGAACAGGCAGACCTGATTCCAAGCTTTGTGTTTTAGCATTGAATGCTTTACAAAACTCCATGATATTTACACCATGTTGACCCAAAGCTGGACCAACAGGAGGACTTGGATTTGCCGCACCAGCTGGGACTTGCAGCTTGATGTAGGCATCTATTTTTTTAGCCATTTTATTCTCCTAAACGGGTACAAGCGCCTTTCGGCTCCCCAAAAAGTCAGTCTTGCTAGGTTTAACCCTTAGCAACCTGACCAAATTCAAGTTCAACTGGTGTAGAGCGACCAAAAATGACCACTTCAACACGCATTGTGCTTTTTTCGTAATTCACTTCTTCAACAACACCGGTGAAATCATTGAAAGGTCCATCAGTAACACGGACAACTTCACCAGGTTCAAACAATACTTTAGGTCTTGGACTGTCAACACCTTCTTGCACTCGCTGTAGAATCTGATCTGCTTCAGCTTCTGTAATTGGTGCAGGGTGAGTTCCAGAACCACCTATAAAACGAAGTACACGTGGAATGTCATTCACCACATGCCATGTTTCATCATCCATTTCCATGAATACTAATACATAGCCAGGAAAGAATTTACGTTCACTACGGCGTTTTTGACCTTCACGCATTTCAACAACTTCTTCAGTAGGAACTAGAACTTCACCGAATTTATCCTGCAATTCGAATCGTTCAATTCGCTCTTCTAAAGAACGTTTAACTTGTGCTTCAAAACCAGAAAAAGCTTGAATCACATACCAGTGCTTACTCATATTCAAACCTTCTTTTATATGGTTAGAGCGCGAACCGCCCAACCTAACATTGAATCCACAGCCCACAACATTAATGCTGCGACCATAACCATCAATATTACGAGCATTGTCGTCTGCAAAGTTTCTTGACGTGTAGGCCAAACGACCTTACGTACTTCTACTTGCGTATCTCGAATGTAGCTCAACGCAGTTGAGCCTACTGTTGTTCGCGATGCAATAAACAAAGAAAGCCCAGCCGCTACAAGCAAACCAAGCACTCTTAACAACGTAGAATACTCTGCGTAGTTATAAAACAAAGCAATCGCAGACGCCATGATGACGACTGCGATAATCATTTTGATATTATCTGCCATTATATATTCTTACGTTATCAATCTTTATGAAAACAAGAATGGCAGGCCAGGAGGGAATCGAACCCCCAACCTACGGTTTTGGAGACCGTCGCTCTGCCAATTGAGCTACTGGCCTAACATATTCCTTGCAACAACTTGAACTCCAAATATTCAAGCTGATTTTGAACCTTCTAACTATTCAGTGATCTTACTAACGACGCCGGCACCAACGGTACGGCCACCTTCACGAATAGCAAAACGTAAACCGTCTTCCATCGCAATCGGTGCGATTAAAGTTACGTCCATTTTAACGTTGTCGCCTGGCATTACCATTTCAATACCTTCTGGTAATTCACATGCGCCTGTTACGTCTGTTGTACGGAAGTAGAACTGTGGACGGTAACCATTAAAGAATGGTGTGTGTCGACCACCTTCATCTTTAGACAAGATGTAGACTTCTGCATCAAAACGAGTGTGCGGGTTGATTGTACCAACGTGCGCAAGTACTTGACCACGGTCAACATCTTCACGTTTTGTACCACGTAGTAGTACACCTACGTTATCTCCGGCTTGACCTTCGTCAAGTAACTTACGGAACATTTCAACACCTGTACATGTTGTTTTCGCTGTTTCTTTGATACCAACGATTTCTAATTCTTCACCAACTTTTACAATACCACGCTCTACACGGCCTGTTACTACAGTACCACGACCTGAGATTGAGAATACGTCTTCAATAGGCATTAAGAATGCGCCATCTACTGCACGCTCTGGTAATGGGAAGTATGTATCCATTGCTTCACCAAGCTTAAGAATTGATGGAACACCAATGTCGCTTGTGTCGCCTTCTAGTGCTTTAAGTGCTGAGCCTACGATGATTGGTGTATCGTCACCTGGGAAATCGTATTTGTCTAATAACTCACGAACTTCCATTTCTACTAATTCGATTAATTCTTCATCATCAACCATATCAGCTTTGTTCATGAATACTACAATATATGGTACACCTACTTGACGTGACAATAAGATATGCTCACGTGTTTGTGGCATTGGACCGTCTGCAGCATTTACTACTAAGATAGCGCCGTCCATTTGTGCAGCACCTGTGATCATGTTTTTAACGTAATCGGCATGGCCTGGGCAATCTACGTGGGCGTAGTGACGGTTTTCTGTTTCGTATTCAACGTGTGATGTTGAGATTGTAATACCACGCTCTCTTTCTTCTGGCGCGTTATCAATATCTGCAAATGACTTGGCTGCACCACCTTGAGCTTCTGCCATTACTTTTGTAATCGCCGCTGTCAATGTTGTTTTACCATGATCTACGTGACCAATCGTACCCACATTTACATGCGGTTTACTTCGTTCAAATTTCTCTTTAGCCAT
>Ga0209495_1001813_pt1 | contig 14529 bp, 5 predicted proteins | sample EN1Hudsemesocosm_FD_184629 | JGI IMG/M metagenome (GOLD analysis project Ga0209495, IMG submission 184629) | Methane-oxidizing microbial communities from mesocosms in the Hudson Canyon - EN1E Hudson Canyon (SPAdes) (version 2) | ecosystem: Environmental > Aquatic > Marine > Cold seeps | place... | reverse complement strand
AATATTATCGTGCCCAAGTTCAGGATTTTCTTTAATAGCTTCTTCAATAGCTGCTTTTCGATGTTGACCATCGTTAATTAAAATCTGAGCATCCATGGGAATAAGTAATGCCCCCATGTTTTGGCCAACGCCTGTATCGCTTAAGGGTTTGAAATTAACCATAGCATTGACCGATGCAGTTAATGAAGAAAGCGTATAACCGTTAGGGTTATCAATAAGGTAAGAGGTGATTTCTGGAATTCTGCTCTTATTAATTGTTCTTTGAGCTCGTAGCTCTGGTGGTACTTCCTCTCCATCAAATTGGAACAATGTGGAGACAAGTCGCATTGGACACATCGCTATATAGCAAGGCTTTCCTGCTTGAATGCCTCTTACAGCAGGGAAAGAATGGGTATATTCAAAGTTAGGCATAGCAATAAACTGTATTTGGAAGTTATTTTATGGCGAGTAAATATATAAATGGAAGTTAATTATAACGTCCATATTTTTTATGGGCAAGGTCTGTATTGATCAAGTTTGAAATATGCTAACGCACTTTTTCTAAAAAGGTGAATGTGGATGTATGTTTTAAAAAATAATGTGTTAATTGAACGCTACTTAATCATTGAGTTATATGATTTTTTATAAGGAGATATAGTTGAATCTACAAGAAGCTTTAGGTGTTTTATCAAGATCTTCAAAATACTCTGTTTCAACACTACGTACAGAAAATACAGTAGATGAGCTACAGGCACTTAAAGATCACTTATACATTACCCCTGATATTCAAAGTGACTTTGAGCAAGCACTAAGTCAAGCAACATCAAATGATATTATTTGTCTTTGTGGAAGCTCTGGTGATGGAAAATCAGAAATTCTTACGCAGTTATATAAGAAGTTTAATTATTTAGTTGAATTTCATTTGGATGCAACACACAGTAAAAGCCAGCATGAGTCAGCTATAGACTGTTTAAATGAAAAGTTTGATGAGTTTAAAACTAATAGTAAGCCATTAGCTATAGGTATTAATATAGGAATGCTTCAAAAATTCATTAAACAAGGGAGTGAGCGTCATGATGATATCAAAGAATCTTTTGAAGCATATTTCAAAAATCGACATGAGAAAGGGTTTAAAGAAAATAGAGTAACCTTCTATGACTTTGAGTGCTATCCAAGGTTACAATTTTCTTCACGAAAGGTTACTTCAGATTTTATCTCTAATTTTTTGCAAAAATTAACTGAAAAGACTTCAGATAATCCGTTTTGGGAATGTTATAAATTAGAGAATAAATCGACTTCTTATGTGGCAAAGAACTTTGATGTTTTATCATTAAAGGTATTTCAAAATAAGTTAATTGAGCTATTTGGTTTAGCACGATTAATGGAAGAGCAATTCTTAATCCCAAGGACTTTTGTTGATTTTATTTATCAAGTTTTAACGAAAGAGAATGAGGATGGGATCACTGGCAATGTTTTTTCTAAGTTTGATAATGAGTTCAGTCATAGTTTCGCAAAAGTTGACCCATTAAATTCACGTAGTAGTGAAGTTGATTCATTTTATTTAGAGTTTGCAACTCAGACGATTTCAAAAGAAGTACAAGACGATATTGACTTACTTCAGTCAATAACAAATATTTCTTTGTCACCTCAAGGGATTATTCGTGGCTCTTATTTATTTAGTGATGGAGGACTAAAATCACAATTAGCTCACTTTTCAGGCAAGTCATATATACAGCAGGCACTTAATAAATATTTGTGCTTAATTGATCTTTTTGAAAAAGATAAGCTACTAGATAGCGATGTAGACATCTACTTAAATATTGTTGAAGATTTGTTAGTGAATTCAGCGTTAGATTATGCAAATAGGTTGATACCATCTAAAGTCGATGGCTTTATTGTAAGTAGAAAAATTAAAGATTTCTCAGTTTGTAATAAGGTGAATATTCAAGCAGATATCGATTGGGTTGAAAGCGGCCAGTTGGTAACTACAGACGTCATACCAATTTCCTTGATCATAAATAATGAGTCAAAATTTATATTTAGTATTGATCTTAATACAATGATTCAGGTTGTTTATATTTCGAATGGCCTTAGACCTAACCGCCAAAACTTAGAGGTTATAGCTAAATTTGATGAGCTTATTGCCCATATAGTAGAGCGAACTATAGATACCGAATCAATGAAGTTAATTAACAACAATAAAACTATAACCGTTAGTAAAAATAGACGTAGATACACGGTGGAGGCTTAGAAATGGATTATCTAAAAACTATAGATTCTTCTATATCTTATGTGAATAAATGCATTGAAAGTAATAAAGAAGGTCAGTATAAAAATAATGCATCGGATTATTTGCCTATTGGTCCTGCAGAAGCAGAAAAGCAAAAACTAGACTGGGATAGAGTTAAACAAGCTTTAATGGAAGATTTATTTCAACTATCAATAAAAAATCAGGATAGAGAACACCTTAGAGATGAGGTATTAGAGTCCTTTCGAAATAGTAGAGATACTAGAGAATTAGTCGATATCGTTGATGATTTATATTTGTCTACTAATGCTATAAACAGTATTACCCCACTAGCATATCTTGTAAGTAATCAAGAGACATTATCAGCAAGAACAAAAACAATGATTAATATTGTTCAAGGTCTGTTAAGTTCTCCATTAAATTTTGAACTAAAGCTTAATGGAAACAACCCTCTTGAGTCTCTATTGATAGAAAAGGTGCATGAGCTTTGTCAGGTCAAACCATTTAAAAGTAAAAGAAGTACTTATTTACCATTTTTAGGTGATCTTTTTTCAACAGACCTTAAAACTCTTTCTGAAACACCTGGCTATTTCTTGAGCGAAATAGATAGTTTCTTACATATCTATACATTTCTGTATCTTACACAGCTTACAATTCAGCTTTGTATTCTTGGTAATCGATATAAAACACCATCGGTAAAACCACTCTATTTTATATTAGAAACAGAACGAGCTAGTAGAGAACGCCACGAGTGTAATCAATATGGATATGACTACCTCTTTAGTAAAACTCGTGGTTTGGTTCCTAGCCTTTTTCCTAATTTGGGATATTTCAGTTACATATCTGAAAAGCCAAGCTGGATAGTAACTAATAATGAAAGTAATGATTTTGTTATTAAGGTCAACGAGTTTAACCAAAGGGTAGCTCATCTTTTTAGTGAAGTGTACCAACATGATAGTTCACTCGAAGGAGCTTTAAATAAAGGAACTGCTATGCAAAAACAAATATTCCAAAATTCATCTCGAAAAGATGCAAATAAAAAAGTAGTCGATGTTTTTGAAAAAATATTCGCAGCAGAGTTTATTTCAGATAGAAAAGCAGCAGGTAAATATTTTGTATTGAATTCAAGTATATTGTTATTGCTTACTAATTTGGTGATAACAGGTTCTTCTGAAAAAAAATTATTAATTGATGATGTAATTGCGGGATTCAAACAACGCGGAGTTTGGTTAGATTTGAAATCTAAAAAAGCACTATTAAAGTTCTACGAAAATGTAGGAAATGTTGAAAAATTAAGCGACAGTGGAGATGCAGTTTATGTCAAAACAACCATTTGAAGAATTTTTAGCTAGGTTGTTTTGTCAGTTTATAACAACGACCAATTCTATAGATACTAAGTATCACTTTATTAGTTCAAACCCTGGACAATCGATTCAGCTATACAATGGATTTAAAAATATTAAATTTAAATATCTAACTATTGGCGAGTTAGAATTAGAGTATATAGAAACAGATAATGGAAAAAAAATTATTGTCATGCTTCACCACCTAGGTGAACAAGATCATCATTCTAATCATGAGGATTACATTGCTAGCATCAGAGACGCCCTCAATGAAATAGATAATGCTATTCTCTTTGTAATACATAATAGTTCACTAGAAACAATAACATCTACATGTACTGATGTAAGTTCCAAAGGTTGTGTATATGCACCATTCCACGTGAATAATGCATTAACAGAGTTAGGCACTGGCCTTAAAGATGAACTCATTTTTAACTATCTAATTTCTAATAATGAAAAAAATATTCGCGAGCAAAATTTAAGCATATTTGGTTATGAATCATTATATAAATCTATACAGAAAGAAACGATAGACCTTAAAGAACACGGGCTTTTCCATGAACCAAGATTATTTGATATTGATAATGAGAGAGAATTAAAAAAAGAGCTTGATAAAAATACTCATTTATCAAAAAACATAGCCTCAAGAGTTCATGATTTCAGTGATGATCCTTCAGAATTACAAAGACAACTAGAAGATATTGGATTAAGCGAAAGGTTTATTAAAGATCAGTTCATTGGTCAAAATAAAAATGAATATAAGAAAAGAACCTTTGCTGAAATTGAAAATGAGATAGAGCTTAATAAAGATAGGAAGCTTGACCTAGTTAACGTTGAGTTAAATGGAGAAAAATTTGAGCTATGGAAAAGGCTTTCTGAAATAGGCTCTGCTAGAAAGAGCATATCTCTAGTCGGAGAAGTTGTTTCAGGTAATATCGATATAAAGATTCGAATGTCCAGAGGAGAACCTTTACTTAAGTCAGAACAAATATCTACTCATGGGGATTTGAAACCAAACCAAATTATTATTACCCCCTCTAATTATGACTTACATTCTACGCTAAACGTTAAAATCCCATTTGATGGAAAGCCAACTTTTGTACAACTAAAAATTAAAAGGCCCTCCCAAAGAGAATGTTTTCAATTTAATTGTTGTTTTGTCGAAAAAGATAAATTTTATATTGGTAACTATTTTGAAAAACTGGAAGTAGAAATCAAGAGAAACAAAGGGAGCCTTATACTTGAAAACATTCAAGGGACAATAGCATTAGATCCAGAAAAAACGAATGTGCATATTGTCACTGAAGCCGACACACAAATTAATTGTGATGATATAGGATCTATTGATTTTAGTAAGTTAGATGAAGAAGATGTTTTAGGTGAGTTTGAGTTAACCTCTAACGATAATAGCTTGCCTATTACTATTACAGGTACAAAACTGATCGAGAGCATTAAGCTCCCTAGTTTATTTGATATTCACCGAAATATGGATATATTTGAGATTGAAAGGTCGTCTAAATATAAGCCATCTAACTCACGAATTATTATAAATGGACGAGAAAAAGAACTTTCAGTTAAAGCGAAAGAACTTTGTACTGATGAATATAGGTTTATAAGTGAAGGCGTTGTTTATTTTGATGGTACCACTTCAAATACAATATATTTAGAAGACTTAAAAAGTCAGTTTCCAACAGTAATTAAAGCATACGAAAAACTTTATGCATGGTTGACTGAACAAGAAACATTGCTTTCTATAACTAATTGGCCTCCTGAGTTACTTGATCTGCTAGAGAGTGTACTTTCTAGTATTAAGACTGAATTAGAATCTATCCCACAAAGCGCATTAAGCCAACATCATCGAAATTTATTACAAATTGGTATGATTAAAAAAGACTCACAAGAGTTATTTTCACCTTTTCATCCGGTTTGTATGGCATATGCGCTAGAGTTTGCGAAACTAAGAATTGCAGACAAAGAAAATTCATTTACACAAATTCCACCGAGTACCATTAAGAAATTTCATGCAGGAGGTCTTTTACCTGTTTTATTTGATGAAAAAGAAAACTATGTCAGTACACAGGCGATAAGTGAAAATAGACTTTGGCTTGAAGTTGTACCGCAAAAGGAATCAGGCAACAGTTACATTTCAACGCTAGTACATGAAAAAATACAAGATTTTTTAACATGCTTTGATATGTTGTTTCAACAAAGTGCAGATGCCCCTCTGATAATTAATTCTATTAATAATCAGAGTAATGATTTTATTTTTAAGGGAATCTTAAATTATTACAAAAAATCAAAAACTAAAGTAAAAAAGATTCAAGTTAATGTTTACGATGAAAGTTGTCATCTTACTGTTTTTGAAAATTTCTCAGAAACAAGAAAAATTGATGCACTAAGGGAGTTAGTTCGTTTAAATAGTTCTGATAAAGAAGCGGCTTTAGATGATCTAATATTTAAGCTTAGAAAGAATGTTACGTTTCATAAAGTAAGAGAGTTTGATGAATACGATTACGCACATTTAAGTTTTTTTAAAAATGATGAAGAAGTAACACTTAGGTTCACAAATGTACAAAGTGCCAAATCAGGGATTGTCTGTCAGGGAGTATTGTCAGGTGAAGCTTCATATTTAGAAAATGGAAGTTTTTATACTGGTTTCGGTCAAAAAAATATCGACTTTGATAATAATATTGTAAATATTGCTTCTCTTTATAACCAGCTACTTCTGGCTTATAGAGATAAGTCGGCAAGATATAGCAAAGGTATTGTTCCTGTTTTAGCAGTAAAAGACACCTTTCGAGATAAGTTGTCTAAGTCTTATAAATCAAGTATTTGGACTTGCATAATTGACCCGAAAGTAACGCTTGAATTCTTTGATACAAAAGACACTATTTTGATTCATTATGCTGACCAATACACTAATTCAGTTGCATATGATGCTATTACAGTGTCATCACGTGTAGGGCTTTATAAGGATCTATTGCAAAGTCAGTCAGACGAATTGATTAATTCTTTTAACGCTTTAAATGGGCAATGGTTGTTAAGTGTAGTTAAAGAGGCTGGCAAGAAAAAAACAGCTAATACAAAAAAACAGATCAAAGAAAAACAAGGTATTGTTGCTGCTTATAAATTCCTATCTAGTGTACTTTTAACAAGTGACATTACTTGGGTGCCATTATCTGTTGGTGAAATGCTTAGAGTTACAGGAAATCTTGGTTTGGAAATTAAAGATAATGATTTTGCAGCACGACTACATAATAAATCAAAGGGTGCATTGTCTGATGACATCCTATTTGTTGGGATTAAAGATGAGCAGCTAGTATTGCTTCCACTAGAAGTAAAAACTAGAGAAAAGGGAACAGACTTTACCAAAGCGGTTAAGCAGGCAAAGGCGTTATCGGATCATATGAAACGTTTACTAGAGCCGAAAACGTTCAAAGGCAAAGTGTATCGATCATTATTTATTCAACAAATTTTAATTCAAGTGGATAAATTCGAATTATACGATGTGTTTCCTGATCACTATTTTTTAAGTTTACGTACTAAAGCAGATACTTTACTTCAAGGTGACTATGATATATGTGATCTTGTAAATTACCCTAAGGGCATTGCTCTTGCGGTAAATGAAGGGATGGAGCGCTCTCGTGTTGATAGCGAATTTGACAAAATAGCTAATGTTCTGAAAATTCGATTGCCTCAAGGGTTGGTCAGCATACTTCATGAGGAATCTATAGAACAGTTATCAGTTAAATTTCAAGATCCAACAGCTTATCCTGAAATGAGTAAATTAAATTTACTCAAAAGTGAGTTAACTACTTATCTTATTCAAGATGAAGCTTCTGGGGTAGAGGCAAGGCCCGATACTCCAGAGGATATTGATAAAAAGTCTATTAATAGCATTAGCAGCTCTTCTTCAAATAAAGAAGATAAAGAATACTGTGCTCTGTTTGATTATCCAGAAATCCTATCCTCTTTTGTGAAGAAACTACTTGTTTTTTATCAAAGAGATATATTAATTACAGATGTTCTTTCATTAACAGAAGAGGGCTTAGAGGGGCTTGAGCACCTTGAATCTACAGATGTGTTGTCTTTTTATCGTTTGAAGGATTCAATAACAACAGATAAAGTAGATGCTGTTGTTGATCAATTGAGTACAGATGATGATTCGGCGAGATTGAATGCGATTAATGTAACAAGTGAATATAGGGCGTTAGTAAATACCTTATTAAAAGAATTTGGAAATGATCTAACTGTAAATGAAGTAATGGAAATAGGTATTCCTGCACTAGAAAATATTAATGGTTTTGGTAAGGGTAAGATTAATAAATTTTTTGAATTTATAAATCATTTAAAAAAAGATTCATTTTCAATAAATATACAAGAAGAAAATAAACAACAAGTTGATGATTTTGATTTACCTTTAGATGAACTTGAAGATTACCTAATTAAAGATATAGAGAGTTATTTTTATCAAGAAAGAAATAGAGATAGGGATGTTTTATTTCGAAGGTTAGGCATAAATTGTGAAAGTGAGACCCTAGAAGAAATTGGTCAAAGTTATGGTATTACAAGGGAAAGAGTTAGGCAAATTGAATCAAATGCTAAGAAGAATTTCATAGCAAACTTGAGCACTTCTTCAAAAGTAATTTGGGCGATTACTAAGAGTAATTTGAGTGAGCTAAGATCGCCTCTTTTTCCTTTATTGAGAAAGCAGTTTAATACGAATAAGAATTTCTATTCATTTTTGGAAGTTTGCTGTGCTTTAAAAGAAAATGAAATCAAAAAAATTACTTCACCAACACTTAATAAAGCAATATTTGAGGAATTCTGGATTTGGAATAAATCACCTGCAAATATAGAAGATCTATCTTGGTATTTGTATGAAAATATGAATGTTGAATTGGCAGTTGCTGAAAATCAAATTTCAATCTGGATTGAAGAAGGTGTTTTAGAGCGAATAAAAGAAGACGTAAAGCCATTATCTTTATCGAAGGTTCCAGGAATAACAAATGCATTGCTAGATTTTCCAAATGGTGATGTTTGGCAAAACATCCAAAATCACGCCAATAAAAAGAACATTATAACAGGTGAATTTTATTCCGATCGACAAGAGAACAGCTTAGGTTATGCTGCTGATAAAGAGTATTTGTATCAAAGTGGACGTGGGGCATATCGTCACCTTACATACCTCAGTATAAGCGAAGATGATAAACAGAGAATATTAAGTATAGTTCATTCAAAGCTTAATGAATATCAACATGAGGGAAGAGAGTCTGTTAATTTATTTGTGGATATATACCAAAAAGTAGGTTTATCTGATGATTATTTTATCGTTAGGCATATTGTTAGAGCATTTGGTGAGTCTGTTGGTATTTATTTTAATGGGAAGTCAGGTTCTGATACAGTTAGCTTGGTTAGCAATTTTTGTTTGGCATCTCAAAAAATAGTTTTAATTGATTTGTTTAAAAAATCTTTGGAGCCATTATCTAAGAAGGACGTAGCTTCTAAAATAAGAAGTCAATCGCTCGGACATGCCGCATTTTATATAGATAAGCTTCTAACAGAGGGGGTGATAGTGCGTGTTGATGAAATGCATTTTTCGCATATCAATAATGCCTTCCTTAAAATTGATATAGAAGCTGCTTTAAACTTAGCAATTAATTATATTGATAAAGAGTCTAGAATTATTGAAGGAGAAAAAATTCAGACCCACCTTAATAGACATTTAGATAGAAATTTTAATAAGTATCTTTATATTTCTTTACTCAAATCTCATGCGATGAAATATGGTAAACAATACTATTTTGTTCAAAATTTAGTATCACAAAACCCTATACCTTATAGGGGGCTAATTGATATTATAAGAGAAGTGCATGATACTACCGAAAATAGACTTGAAACCTTTAAGATAGTTAATGAAAAGGTTAGTTTGCATGAACATGTACTTAAAAGGTGCTTCAGTCAAATATCTGTAAGCAATACTAAGCAAAATAAAGAGCTTCTTGATAAGCAATGTAGTGTTACCCCAAAAATAGAAAATAGAATTGGAACCTTAGAAATAATACCCCCTGAAAAAAATGTTAGTATTGAAAATTGTAGAATATTAATTGGTAAAGCACTTGATAATCAAAAGCAAGTTTATTGGGAATATGGAAATAAAGATTTAGCAAATAGACACTTAATTGTCTTTGGTCGCTCTGGACAAGGAAAGACATATTGTATTCAAGGTCTCTTAATGGAAATGGCTAAGCATCAACTAAACTCTATGGTTATAGACTACACCAATGGTTTTTTACCTGAGCAGCTTGAAAAAGAATTCAAAGAAAAAGTGCAACCTAAAACAGATTTAGTTGTCCACAAGCCCCTAGATTTGAATCCATTTAATAAACAAACTCAAAAAGTTGCAGGGATTCAAATTGCCGATAAATCGCATGATGTTGCTTCTAGAATTGCTTCTGTATTTAAATCTGTCTATTCATCTATAGGTGATCAACAGCTTCCCACATTGATACGTGTCATTGAAGAAGGTATCGAATTACATGGAGTGAATTATAACTTCGATAGTATGTTAAAAGACTTAATGGAGGCAGGTAAACATGGCGAAGCATTAGCAAATAAACTTACTCCAATAGTAAAAGCTAATATTTTTTCTTGTAAACATTCAGCTGACGGGTGGGAAGGCATATATAAATCTGAACAACCGACTACCCGATTAATACAACTAGCAACTCTTTCGAGAGATATTTGGAGATTAGCTACCGAATTTATTCTTTGGGATTTATATTCTTATGTATGTGCTCATGGTAATAAGAATAGTCCTTTACCAATAGTGCTAGATGAAGTTCAGAATTTAGATCAGAAGCTAGATAGCCCATTAGGAAAAATGTTAACAGAAGGCCGAAAATATGGTTTGTCGTTAATTCTTGCTACTCAAACATTAAGTAACCTGAAAAAAGATGAACAAGATCGTCTCTTCCAAGCTGCGCATAAATTATTTTTTGCTCCCGCAGAAACCGAAATCGACAGTTATGCTAAATTACTAGAGCAAGCGGTACCAGCTTCCAACAAAAAAGCTTGGTTACAAGAGTTGGCAAAGCTGAAGAAAGGGGAATGCATATCGGTAGGTTTGCATATGAATGCAAATGGTGTTGTTGAGCAAGGGGCTAAGGTGGTTAAGGTTTCTTCTTTGGGGGATAGGTTATGATAACTTCATATTTTAGGCCTAGAGTCACTGACTCAGATAATGTAATTGTTGAACATATTTTTCGGATTAGAATATAAAATTATTTTCAATAAAAAAATATTAAAAAAATTAATTATAATGGAAGGCTATGTCACATATTGTAAAAGCTCACTTAATAACAATCTTCAATTTACTGGTAAGCTTAATTTTTGCTTTACTGCCATTGATAATCACCTCTGGAGCTACCGCATCAAAGGACAATACAACGGTAATAGAAAAGTTAAAAGAATTGTTTTTTGCTGATGCGATGTTTTTATATTGTTCTTCATTTATAGCTCCATTAATTATATTAAGTTTTGTAATGGCATTTAGTGATAAGCGTAAAAATTACAAGTTTTACCCCTTTGCATTAATTGGTTGCATTTATGTTCTTGTGCTAGGCGCTCTAATGTATTCAGGAGTATTTGCACGTAATATATACAGTTTAGGGCAAGTGTTACCTGTTACTTTTCCTACAAATGCCGATGTATCAATATTAGTAGTTACGTTAATAGTTTGGTACTACAGTGTTTTTGTAGATAAGTACACTCCAAGTTCTTCAGTTGCAAATTATGGAAATGAACAAAGTGAAGCTTTTAGTAAATTTGATGAGGCAATCAAATGATGAAAATTGAAATTGATGCCATGAAAATAAACCAGCCTATTGGTGAGTTTTACTTCGGTAAAATCAGCGCTAAGCTACTTTACCAAATTGCAAAGGCTGATGTTAGAAGATTAGAGGATGAAGAAAGAGGGGTAGAATCGTATTTAGGAATACAAAGACCTTTGAAAAAGTCTCGTGTATCAGAAATCAGTAATTATTTGTCAACCATCGATGCTACATTTCCTAATTCGATAATTATTGCTATAAATACTGATGTGTTCTTAGATGAAGATAAAAATGAAAACGTCGATCAAGGTGAAGGTGAAGTATCAAAAATAAATGCAACTTGGAACGGTAATAAATTAACAATCGAGTTTGACGAGTCAGAAACACCTAAAATAGCGACTATTTTAGATGGACAACACAGACTAGCTGGGTTCAGCAACGATAACTATCAATTTGAAGATTATGAAGGTGTAAAAGAAGACTTCGAATTATTAGTTACTATATTTGTGAATTCGGATATGGAATCTCAGGCTAAAGTATTCTCAATGGTAAATCAGAATCAGACTAAGGTTAATAAAAGTTTAGTTTATGATCTGGAGTCTATCTCCACGTCTAGAAGCCCTTGGAAGAGTTGTCATTTGATAGCTGTATATTTTAACTCAAAAGAATCCTCACCTTTTTATCATCGAATTAAAAGGCTCGGTGTCAAAACTATTAACCAAAAAGGTCTTGAGCCATTGACTCAAGCTGCTTTTGTTGAAAATCTTGTAAAACTTATATCTCCAATTCCCCAGGAAGACCGTAATTTCATTCTGGGGCAAGAAAAGGGGTTTTTATCATTTTCAAAAAAAGAAGCTAAATTTATGAAAGCAAATGACTTAATAAAATATCCTTTTCGAAAGCTATTTTTTGATGATCAAGATGAGATAATTGTAAAAATAGTTAACTCATACTTTTTAGCAATAAAGCAGACTTGGCCTCTAGCATGGGATAAAGAAAATAAAGATTCTGTATTAAACAAAACAGTTGGTTTGATCGCTTTTATGCGCCTTCTAGGTATAGTTCTAGGCAAGTTTATAAATAAAGTTGAGACGGATAGATTGGTGACAATTTTAAATGAAGCTAACTTCGCTACTTTTATGTCTTTATTAGAAATTAATGAAAATTATTTTACTGATCTCGATGCTACATCTAAAACTGGCAGTCTTATTTTTCGTGAAATAAGTGAAAAAATTAACCTCACCCCAGATCAAAGCTTGTTAGATGCATTCAAAATTAACGATAGCGAAGAAATTTCATTCGTTGAACCAAAATAAAAGTTGTACAAGGGGGGGGAGCTTGATAGGCTGTTATAGATTTTATATCCTGACTTATAAGGGTCTATTTTACTTTTTTGAATAAAACCGAAACCCTTTGATTTCTAACTTATTACTTTCAAGTAAGGCGTGTAAGGCATCTAAGCGAAGCCCATAGTGCGTGTTAGAGGGTAATAGTAATGCTATTTTTTTATCAAAACTGCATTGTTTTTTATAATTAGGATAATCGCCCGTCAGGTAATGAGACTTAAAGTACAGTGGTTGAGGGACGTATTCGTCGCTAGCATCAAAAAAATCAATGTTTTGCTGAGCCAACTTTACTTTTGCACGCCCTTTTAATAAAGGCAGGGGAGAATCATCAAAATTTTCATACTCCATGAAAGATACTTTGCCTGAATGAAAATGAATTTTAATTAACTGGATTTCATCTAAATCACCAAAAAGTTGATTACCACATCCTACATAGACTCGTAATAGTGCTGGAAGCAGTGCGATAAAGTCTTTATGAAAAATCAGCGAGTGGTTTTCAAGTAAAATACTGGCAGGTAATATTTCGTGTGCTTTTAGGCAGTTTTCAATGATTAACTCTGTATTGGAGATTGAGTAGAGTAGCTCTCGGGAAATTTCAATCGCTGTATTATAGTTGCTGAAAAAAGCTTTAAGATCACGTTGAAGTTTGTCAGGGAATTGTATATAAGGTTTTCTTTTTTCAAATTGTGAAAGGGCAAAATAGACTAACAGGTCTTCTTTGCGATATTGCTTTGACTGTGCAAACTCATTGTCTTCAAATAGGTTGTCGAGCAGGGTAAATACTTTATGGTGAGAACCTGCAAGTTGTTTTATCTTGTCTGATTCTGCAAACTCATCATTTGCAGGAATACGACCTAAAACCAAACAAGTTTGCCAAAAATCTTTAAATAAAGCTTCATGTTCAACATAGGCTAATTCGAACTTTTCTTTACTGCAGGTAGGTCGCGTAGTGATCTGTTTCCAACTATGATGCCGTGTTTGTCGGCTAGCTAAAAAAAGTTGCTCTGCTAACTTATCTTTAAAAACAAAGAAAATTCCTGGCCCGACCGCAATGGCATTTTCATCGAGTGTATTTTCAATAAAGCCCTGTAATTCAGATTGAGAAAAGTATTTTTGAAAAGTATTAAGGGAAGTAATGACACCATCTTTATAGGGTGTGAATTTTTGTATATGGGCATCACCAGCAATCATGGCTGAAACGACTAATAATTTTTCAGCGAGTTCGAAGGCGAGTTGAACCGCTTCAATACGTTCCTCTCTATCTTCAATAACATTAATAACAAAGCCAATATTAATTAAATCACAAGGAAATCGATCTACTTCAGGTCGATGCGTTGGATCCCAGCCAACAGCATCAATACCGTGTGCTTCTAATTCGCGTAAATCATCACCCAGCCCGCAACCATAATCAAATAGCGTGTATTCACCATTTAAATAATTATGTTTAGCAAGGGCTTTCATAGGAGCCGATAAGGATTGACGCTGTATTGCTGTTTTATGCCGGTCTATTTTGTTATCAGCCATGGTTGATTGAGGGAGGGCGCTTAAACGAAATAAACGCCCATCAACTAACGTATAGCCATTTTGGTGAATCACGCGTTCCCATGATTTTTTAAAACCAATAATACGGCTATTTTCATATAACCCAGCCGTTTCACCTTCCTGAGTAATGCTGACAAATTCATTGTAATACTCACTGTTCGGGCTGATAAATAATTCTTTGCGATGCAAAATAGGTGCATTTTCAGTTTTTGTATAATTCGCAACTTTTTGCGTCTTAT
>Ga0209495_1001803_pt1 | contig 14560 bp, 21 predicted proteins | sample EN1Hudsemesocosm_FD_184629 | JGI IMG/M metagenome (GOLD analysis project Ga0209495, IMG submission 184629) | Methane-oxidizing microbial communities from mesocosms in the Hudson Canyon - EN1E Hudson Canyon (SPAdes) (version 2) | ecosystem: Environmental > Aquatic > Marine > Cold seeps | place... | reverse complement strand
CTCACCGTACAGCCTTTGCATAAAGGAGGTGCAATATGATTATTAATGGCGTAACCATTGATGAAACATTTGCTGAAGCCTTCCCAATGAAAGGCACACGGTTAATCATCACCGCATTGAATGCCAAATGGGCAATGATTTCGGCTCAAGCCTTTACCGGTTTTGCCACATCAGTTATAGCCTGTGGTTGTGAAGCGGGCATTGAACGTGAATTAGATCCTAGTGAAACCCCTGATGGTCGTCCTGGTGTAGCGATTTTAATCTTTGCCATGGGAGGTAAAAGCCTAGCAAAACAAGTTGAAACTCGCGCTGGTCAGTGTGTGCTTACATCCCCTACATCAGCTTTGTTTTCGGGTTTAGATAATGATGCTAAAGAAATACCCCTAGGTCAAAACCTACGTTATTTCGGTGACGGGTTCCAAATATCCAAAATGATTGATGGCAAACGTTATTGGCGAATTCCCGTTATGGATGGCGAGTTTTTAACCCAAGAAAAAACCGGTGTTCATGATTCTGTTGGTGGTGGCAACTTCTTAGTATTGGCTGAATCACAAGCGCAAGCATTAGCGGCCTGTGAAGCGGCAATTGAAGAAATGAAAAAGATACCTAACGTCATTATGCCGTTCCCCGGCGGTGTGGTTCGAAGTGGCTCAAAAGTAGGTTCGAAATTTAAAGCACTCAATGCCTCAACCAATGATGCGTTTTGCCCAACCTTAAAAGGCCAAACCAAAAGCGATCTATCGCCCGAAGTTGAGTCGGTGATGGAAATCGTTATTGATGGTTTAACCAAAGAAGACATTGATAAAGCGATGCGAGTCGGTATTCAAGCGGTATGTGATTTGGGTGCTGAAAATGGTATTCGCCGTATTAGCGCAGGTAACTATGGCGGTAAACTAGGTCCATTCCACTTCCATTTGCAGGAGATCATGGCATGAGTGCATTAACGCTTACCTTAAAAAACGCACCTGCCCAGCGGATTGATTGTTCAGCATTAACAGCCGATGCCTTAGCTGATAAATCAACTGCGGATATCGCTGCCATTGAGCTTGTTTCAGGCAATAGCACCGTACGTGTTGATGATGTATTTGATATGTCGGGTGATGATGTCAACAACATCGTTATTAATAACGCAAATGGCAAATTAGACTTTATCGGTAAAGCAATGACTCAAGGCAGCATTACCGTGAATGGTGATGCAGGTGGTTATTTAGGTCAGTTTATGGAAGCAGGTGAGATAGCTGTAAATGGTAATAGCTATATCTATACAGCCTGTGAAATGAAAGGTGGCCAGATTAAAGTTAATGGCAATACCGGTGATTTTGTTGGTGGTGCTCGCCCTGGTTATAAAAACGGTATGACAGGCGGCACGGTGATTATCACAGGCAATAGCGGTGACCGTACTGGTGATCATATGCGTCGTGGTTATATCTTGATTGAAGGTGATGCCGGCGATTATTGTGGTGCTCGTATGGTGTCAGGTACGATTGCCGTATTAGGCCAAGTCGGTGCTCATTTAGGATATGCCATGAAACGAGGCACATTGTTATTAACTCAGCAGCCAAACCAAGGAATCTCAGCTAATTTTAATGATTGTGGTTCACATACGTTAGCGTTTTTACCGTTGATGATTGCATCATTTAAAAAACTAGATAGTAAGTTTGCTCAGTTAGAGACTTTCTCACGGGTGCAGCGGTATGCTGGGGATCTTGGTGGTATTGGGATGGGTGAGATTTTAGTTAAGATTTAATCTCATTATTACTACTCGTCATTGCGAGCGTAGCGAAGTAATCTAGAAAAGCCACCAAGGGAAATCAAGGTGGTTTTTTATAAGGGAATTACAGTATTATTTAACGCCGAGCTAAAATGCGCCGCTTTTTGGCGTCATTTTTAAGCGATTTGTTATGGGTATTAATACAATTCATTTTCAATGTTCGTATCTTTGGTAAATACTTCCTCAAGGGTAGTCCCTAGAATTACTGAGTCTCCCCAATCCAATACACCAGATGCAGTCGCAATAATTGGCGGATTATCTAAATCCTGTCTTAAATCATATGCGTAGAATACACCACCACCATTAAATCCTATCGGAACGGCTTTTGGCTGCCATTCAGGAAACATATACCTTAGATAGTAATCTCTAATTTCTTTTTTACCGAAAAATCCGAATTCACGTTCACCATTCGTTAGTTCGCCGCCATTTGCATACTTCAACAACTTAATATATTCATTAGGTAATTTTAGTTCAGGCAACTCCCAAGCCTTATAATCTACATCACCTATCGTAGCACTCAGATCCTTAAGTTCTTCTAGTTCAGATTCATTTAAAGGAGATGAAAGAAATGATTCAATCTCGTGAAGTTCATCCTCTGATATAGCTTCTTCTTTTGAATGAAATATGACGTTTTGAATCCAGCTCATTTTTATTTACCCATAACAGGGTTTATCAGACACTTTGTCTGATAATGTTTTATATATTTTCAAAGGGAACATTGCTAAATCCTTTTATTTATCATATGGCTAGAAGTGATGGTTTGATATATCCATTTTTATCAATGGTGTCCACTTTGCTGATTTTTTATCAGGGTGTCAATGTGTTGTCCTTAAGTTAAATTTAGTTTCGGACTAAAGCCCGAGTTAATTTTCTTTGTTTGCCCAAAGAAAACGAACCAAAAGAAAATGCATCCCATGCTTGCCCTACGGGTTCCCTGTGCTTCTCAATATGACCGGACACTCCTGAACTCGCTACGCTCAAACAGCCGTCGTGTTTATCCGGCCATATTTCCGATGTTGATTCGTGACATCCATGTCACTCACCCTTCGGGCGCTTAAGGCGACCAAATTTGTTCCAGACAAATTTGTCGGCTTCGCATCAAGGGCGTTTAGGGGAAGCCCAACGCTCGTTTCAGGATCCAACTTCCCCCTTTTTGTGCTGGCGAGGAATATGTTCTGTTCAGGAGTACGGGCGGGCAGTGTTTGAGCGTAGCGAGTTTTGGCCGTCCGCCTGTACAGGTTATATGACGAGTGTAGTCGTAGACCAGTACAAGGGGTGCCCTAGGGTTGTTAGGGAAATGGGCACGCATTTCCCTGACTCGGCATTAAGGCGAAAATGAAGCTATAACTGGACTTCAACATTCGTTGGAATGACACAATAATTAAGCTTGCTAAGCTATGTGTAAATGGTTTAGTTTGTTCTTAAGTATATAGAGAAAAATAGGACATTCGCCATGTCTGATATCGGCAAATCTATTATCCAATTTATCGTTGAAGAGCAACGATCACATCCAAAATCAACAGGTTCTTTAACGGGATTAATGAGTGATGTGGTTAGTGCTTGTAAAAAGATTTCTCACCTTGTTAATCGTAGTGGCATTATCGGCTTAGGCGGTGCAGCAAGTTCTGAAAATATCCAAGGTGAGGTACAAAAGAAACTCGACATTATTACTAACGATGTGATGATCGATCACTTTAACTGGACCGGGCATCTTGCTGCCATGGCTTCAGAAGAAATCGAAGATATTATTCCTATCCCGGCTCAGTTTCCGAAAGGAAAATACCTTATTGCGTTTGATCCTTTAGATGGATCGTCTAATATCGATGTTAACCTCGCTGTCGGTACTATTTTTTCTATTTTACGTTGCCCTGAAGGCATACTTCAGCCCACCGCTGAAGACTTTATGCAGCCAGGCACCAAGCAAGTTTGTGCTGGTTTTTGTGTTTATGGTCCAACCACGATGTTAATTATGACCACGGGTGATGGTGTGAATGGTTTTACCTTAGATCAAGATGTGGGGGAGTTTATTTTGACCCACCCTAAGATGACGATTCCAGAAGATACTGCAGAGTTTGCTATTAATATGTCGAACCGACGTTTTTGGGAAGAGCCGGTTCAACGTTATGTTGAAGAATGTGTCAAAGGGATAGATGGCGGTCGTGACAAAGATTTTAATATGCGTTGGATTGCCTCGATGGTGTCAGAGGTTTATCGGGTATTAACCCGTGGCGGTATTTTTATGTATCCCATGGATAGCAAAATCGCCAAACAAGGCGGCAAGCTCCGTTTGATGTATGAAGCGAATCCAATGAGCTTTATTGTTGAACAAGCCGGTGGTGTTAGCTCTACGGGTTATGAACGCATTATGGACATAAAACCTGAAGCCATACACCAACGCGTTCCGGTGATATTAGGTTCTAAAAATGAAGTAGAACGGATTGTCTCTTATCATTTAGAACGCTGATGTAATTTTATAACAATGTTGAATCACTAAAGGCCATGGACGTGCGAATTTTTTCACTAGTTTGTTTAATTGCTATTTTCTCGACAGCACAAGCAGAAATATACAAATGCACCGTTGATGGCAAAACTATTTTTAGTGATCAAGCCTGTGCTACAGATGCTGAAATAATAGAGATCGACGTTTACAAACCCAGCGCTGAAGATGTTCAGCAGCAACAACAGTCAACACAAGGCTTTAGTGAAAGCTCAAGAGTGAGTGAAATTCTGGCCTTAAAAAAGAAAAATGAAGCGTTAGAGAATAAAAAGCTGCAACTTCAAAAGAGCACGGAACAACAACTAAAAGCGCTAGAGAAAAAAACCTACTCCGTGGCCAATGGAACGGTAAGCACCGAGCGGGGTGTATTTCAAAAAATGGCAGATGTAGAAAATGATTATCGCCGCGGCGTGAATAACATCAATGCCGAAATACAAAAAAATGAAAATAAAATCAGTAAGCTAACATCACAAGCACCGTAAAGGATTATTAAAGATCATATGCGATATCACGATTACCACATAAAGGAATATAGCGTTTCAGATCGAGGAGAGACCATTACCTTTGATTTGGTTTATGGTTACCCTGAAAATGAAACTGAGCAATCAACCATTACGTTTACCGGAGTGGCTCTTTATAATTTTGAGCATACTAATAACGCAATAGTAACCGAGATCTATGAGGTGCCAATTCCTGATTTGTTTCAGGAAATAAGTTCATCAGTAATAGAGTGGAATCGTAGACATAGTGTAAAAGGTTTTAAAGAGACCAGTGAGCAATTTATTGAACATCTTATATCTGAGGGTAATGTTGCATGGCGTATTGAGTCTGCAATTGGGTTCTACGGTTTTGTTATTGCTAAGGAAGTGAAAAATTCTTAACAAGGGATTCAATAGCAACAGCTGAAACTAAAGAAAACACCACGACCAAAACAACCATAATAAATGGTTACTTTTTGTTAGAAACAAGAAAGAAAACTGCAATTAGGACAAGAACAATGCCGTCTAGCCAAAAAGGCGTAAATGGAATGAATATCCGCTGCAGTACAACGATCGCAAAGATAAGTACGAGAAGTAGGCCGATAGCTTTAGTCATTAAATTAGTAGCCACTTTTTTCCGGCACACTAATCCTTAATAACTTCCCTTGCTGTGTTATTTGCAGATGTTTTAAAAACGACATTCCTAGCAAAATCTCGTCGAACTCCATGCCACTGCTAATGCTGGCAGGTACATTCTTCATAACGATATCGCCAAGCGCCAGTGTATCAATGGAGGTTTCATAAGACAGGCTATCTCCATTGGCGGTTTGAGATAGATAATCTTGGCCTTTTTTCAATTTTAATTGCTTGGCAATATGTTCGGGCACTGAGACAACGGTAGCGCCGGTATCTAATAAAAACTCCACTGACTGGCCATTGATTTGACCGGTGGCAACATAATGACCGTATCTATTGCGCTCTAAGACAATTTCTCGATGACCATTTTCGTTGATAGAGATAGCCAGCTGTTTATTTGGATTATTAATATCATCCAGCAGGCCATTAAAAATAAAGGTCGTGATGATTAACAAAACGATCCAGATAATTAAAACCGTGGTTTTATTAAACGTTGGTGGTTCAGATTCTGACGTCATTGGAGTCCGTTCTCGTGATAAATAATATTGATAATAACTAAGATAGGGTCATTTTTGTTTAAATCAATACGATGATTGCTGGTAAAGTCGAGATGACCTGTTTACGATCGTTCTCTTTTGAGTGTGGATAACATTGCCTTGCAAGCCTCTCCAACGTCATATGATGTCATTATTTTAGGTGCTGGCGCCTCAGGCTTGATGTGTGCCTTTACTGCGGCTCAGCAGGGCCGTCGCGTATTGATCTTGGAGCGAGCCAACAAGATTGGCAAAAAGATTTTAATGTCAGGTGGTGGCAAGTGTAATTTCACCAATCATTTTGTTGAAGCATCTAATTTTATTTCTGATAACCCTCATTTTTGTAAATCAGCCCTAAATCGTTATAGCCAATGGGATTTTATTGCCATGGTTGAGCGATATGGTATTGAATATGAGGAACGCAAACATAGCCAGCTATTTTGTGAAAACTCGGCAAAAGAAATTTTGTCGATGTTATTAACAGAATGTGAATTAGCAGGCGTTGAGATCAAAACACATTGTGAGATTGATTCCGTTAAGCCCTTAGAATTAAAAGGCCATTCAGAAAAACACCAACATGAAGACAAGCGTAGTCGTTATCAACTCGCGGTTAAGCAGGGGCAGGAACTGCAAAAAATGCAGTGCCAATCATTAGTGGTAGCTAGCGGTGCTTTGTCTATTCCTTCTTTGGGCGGTAGTGGAATAGGTTATGACATTGCCAAGCAGTTTGATTTAAAGCTAACTGAGCGTCGAGCAGGTTTGGTGCCGTTTATGTTTAGTGATAGCTATAAGGCGATTTGTGAACGATTATCAGGTTTAGCATTAGAGGTTGAAGTCAGCTGTAACGGACAGTTTTTTACTGAAAATCTACTATTTACACATCGAGGTTTAAGCGGTCCGGTCATATTGCAGATCTCCAATTATTGGTCTCCCGGTGATGAAATTACTATCGACTTATTACCCGGATTAAATGTGGCCGACTGGCTGCTCAAAGCCAAACAGAAAGAATCCAAAAGTTTATTAAGAACAGTCTTAACCAAAAACCTCGCCAAAGGTTTAGTGGCCGAACTACAAAGCCTATTTTGGTTAGATCAGGCTGTAATGTCCTTGGCAGAATTCAGTGACAAACAATTAATAACCATCGGTGATCAACTAAATAATTGGACATTAAAACCGTCTGCGACAGAAGGTTATCGCACCGCCGAAGTGACTTTGGGCGGTGTTGATACCGATGGTATTAGCTCTAAAACAATGGAAGCCAAACAACAGCCGGGATTATATTTTATCGGTGAAGTATTAGATGTAACGGGACACTTAGGCGGATTTAATTTCCAATGGGCTTGGTCGTCAGGGTATACCGCTGGTTTATTTGTTTAAGGTCTTTGATTCAGCAATAAGAGAGAGAAAAGTGGCACAACAATGTTCAGTTTGTCAGCAGGAATTTAATTGTGGCTCTGTAGAAGGGCAGCAAAGCTGTTGGTGTGCGACGTACCCACCCATTATGCCGACCGGATTTGCTGAAACCTGTCGTTGTCCTGCTTGTTTAAGTTTGGCAATAACCGAGCATATAAACCAATCTTTGCAGCAATATGGTTCCGATAAATTAGTTGAATTGGCAGCGCCATACCGAACACAGACGGAGCTAGTTGAAGGCATTGATTACACCACTGAAAATGGCAACTTGGTATTTAGTAAGTGGTATCACTTAAAACGTGGATCCTGTTGTGGCAATGGCTGTCGTAACTGTCCATATGACAATAATTCGAGGTAATGATGGACGATGTTGACGTATTTGTATTAGCAAGAGCGGTCCATGTCTTGGGCGTAGTACTGTGGATAGGCGGCGTGGCATTTGTTACTTTGATTTTGCTTCCAGCATTAAAAACGATTGCCGATGGTGAACAACGTTTAAGTTTATTTGAACAGCTGGAAGGTCGTTTTGCTAATCAAGCTCGCATTGTTACGGTCATCACGGGTATTGCCGGTTTTTGTATGGTCGAATTTATGGATGTCTGGCAGCGTTATCAATTGGTGGAATATTGGTGGATGCATTTGATGACGTTTATCTGGGCAATATTCACTTTGGTTTTGTTTGTTTTAGAGCCATTGGTTTTACATCGTGTATTTCATCAAAAGGCAACGCAAGATAGTGATCGTGCCTTTAATCTTATTCACCGGATGCATAAGATCTTATTAAGTCTGAGTTTGCTGGCAGTCTTTGGTGCTGTTGCTGGATCACATGGCTTTCAGTTTTAATAACATTACGACTGACAGTATGTTGTCAGTAGTGTCTATTTATCATGTGGCTTCTTTTAATTTTTAACCAAGAGGAAACATGATGAATAATCCAGAATACGTATTAGAGGTCGCTATTTTTACCGTAAAAGAAGAGTTTGTTGCACAAATGCCAGCATTAAGAGAGGGACTGAGAGAGGCATTAAAAGACTTTGCTGGTTTATTAAGTTTAGACACGATGTCACCGATGGACGAGGACAGAACATTTGCAGACATTGCGAAGTGGGACACGATGGAAAACGCGCAAGCAGCAGCAAAAGCGTTTGAGTCTGGCGACAAACGCTTTTTACCGCTTATGGAAGCCTTAGAAGACCTTAAATTCATGGGGCACTTTCAGCCATAGTCAGACGTTAAAACGGTGTCAGCATTGTCGGACAGAATGCTGGCACCGGTTCGTTGGTGATGTTTTGAGTTTTTTTGCTGACAGTATGCTGTCAGTGGCCCTTGTTTATCATGCAAGCTCTTTTCATTTTTAATAAGAGGAAGCATGATGAACAACCCAGAATATGTAATAGAAGTGGCTGTCTACACCGTTAAAGAAGAGTTCGTTTCTCAAATGCCTGCAATCAGAGAAGATTTTAGAAAAGCCTTAAACGACTTTGCTGGTTTTTTAAGTTTAGACAGCATGTCGCCGATGGATGAAAACAGAACGTTTGCAGATATTGCAAAATGGGACACAATGGAAAGCGCTCAAGCAGTAGCAAAAGCATTTGAATCTGGCGATGAGCGTTTTTTACCACTTATGGAAACGGTTGAAGATATGAAGTTTATGGGGAATTTTCAGCCATAAGGTTATTGATAAAACAGTGTCGGAGTTAGAGCTTTGGCACTGGTTTGTTCCATATGGAAAATTGAGACTCACGGTGATAGGGCAACTAGAGTGATGAACGCAAATTTATACGATAGTAAGACGGCTAAGTAGTATTAAACAATGAGCAAATCTGATCGCCTATTTCAATTAACCAATCTATTACGTGCTTATCAACCGGTTACCGCTAAGCAGTTGGCCGAAAAGATGATGCTATCCGAAAGAACCATCTATCGTTATATCGATGATCTATCTGTTTCTGGTATTCCTGTTTATGGTGAATCCGGTGTGGGTTATCGATTAACCGAAGGCTTTGAATTACCACCCTTACATCTCACGCCATTAGAGTTAGAAGCTTTAGTGCTTGGTGTAAATCTGGTTACAACCAGAACAGGTGAAAACTTGAGTCAAGCAGCCCATTCCTTACTGTCAAAAATTGAAGCCTCATTGCCTCTGGGTCATGAGCTGAAAAAAGAAAATGAGCCTGTAGCGCTTTCCCCCTATAGTTTCTATGATAAAAAAATACGTAAAAGTTGGGATTTAGTTCACTCGGCGATAAAAGATAAAACGCAATTACAGCTGCATTATTTATCCTTAGATGACAAAGAATCGGAACGGGTGATTTATCCTCTGGGTTTATTTTATTGGGGCGGCGTTTGGACGCTGGGTGCGTGGTGTTTTCTACGCAAGGCGTATCGAAACTTCAGAGTAGATCGTATAGAAGATATTAACATTTCAACTGAAACCTCAGTCCTGCCCAAGCATGTATCGCTTACGGACTATGTTCAAGTACAAAACTCACAACATTAAAACGTTACTGACAGTATGTTGTCAGTAGTGAAATGCATAATGCAGTTGATTTTTAAACGAAGGGAGCAATGTCGTCCGACGAAAAGATGAATAAAGGCTGTTGACGGTAAGGATTTGGCGAAAATTAAGCTTCAATATAGGGCGCCCTAGCATGTACAAAAAATTGAGAAAAATGGCCTTGTTTCATCAGGGGCTGACCAAACAATATCCGTTTGGTCGAGGTAAAGACACCAGCAAGAAGACACTGGAGCACCTCGGTTATGTACAGATAGATACGCTTGCTGTTGTAGAACGGGCACATCATCACACACTGTGGAGCAGGATACCCAATTACCAGTCCAATAACCTCAATCAGTTAGTGCGAGAACGCAGCGCATTCGAATATTGGTCTCACGCTGCTTCTTATTTACCCATGCGGGATTATCGTTTTAGCTTACCAAAAATGTTATCGATCAAACGGGGTGAATCACGCCACTATAAGAATATCGACAATAAACACCTTACTTATATCTACGATCGCATTCGTATAGATGGTCCACAACAAGCAAGAAACTTTGAGTCAAACAGCGATAAAAACGGTAAATGGTGGGATTGGAAGCCGAGTAAACGGGCTCTGGAAAAACTCTTCATGCAAGGTGACCTGATGGTAACGGAGCGAAAGGGAATGGAAAAGGTTTATGATTTAACAGACAGAGTTCTACCAGACAATATTGATCTCAGTGAACCCTCCCCGCTAGAATTCGCTGAATACTTGCTTAATACCTCAGTCAGGGCAAACGGGTTTACTAGCCTTAAACAACTCACACATTTAAGGCCGGGGATCCCACTTCGAAAAAACATTTTCTCGGTGCTACAACAAAAAATACAAGAAGGCATCATCACGGAAATAAACATTGATAATCAAGCTGCTATTTATGCTTCTAGTGAATCTTTAGATAGCAAAACCACTATCAAACCCGAAAATTTAAAATTTCTTTCTCCTTTTGACAACGCAATTATCCACCGCGAACGCGTTGAGCAGTTATTTAATTTCTACTTCCGGCTCGAATGTTATTTGCCGGCTGACAAGCGTCGGTTTGGTTATTTCTGTTTACCTATTCTCTATGGTGAGCTGCTGGTAGGAAGGATTGATTGCAAAGCTCATCGCAAAACAGGCGTTCTTGAAATCATACATCTACACCTTGAAAAGACGATAAAAGATATCGACCATTTTCTCTTTCATTTTGCCAAGACGGCTTATGATTTTGCAAAATTTAACCAATGTCATTCATTAGAACTTAAGACGATGACACCACAAAAGCTACAAAATGTTTTTCAACGAGAACTAAGTAATTATATTCAAGCACAAAATGACTAACCGTAAAATGGCTACTGACAGTATGCTGTCAGTAGCTCTATGCATAATATGGCCACAATTAATGATAAAGGAATAACTCATGTCAGAACTAATGAACAAAACAGGTCACTGTTTGTGTGGCAAGGTACAGGTTGTGGTCAAGCAGCAAAGCTCAAAAGTGGGCGTATGTCATTGTAGTATGTGTCGCAAATGGACCGGTGGACCGTTATTAGCCGTAGAGTGTGGCAGCGATGTGGAGTTTGAAGGGCAACAGTTTGTTTCACGGTATAACTCATCAGACTGGGCAGAGCGAGGCTTTTGTAATAGCTGTGGCACCCACTTGTTTTATCAGCTTAAAGAAACACAGCAATTTATGATGATGGCCGGCCTATTTGATGACGATAAAGACTTTGCCATGGATCACCAGATCTTTATTGAAGAAAAACCAAACTATTACAGCTTTGCTAATAAAACTGACAATATGACCGGCGCAGAAGTCTTTGCCAAGTATGCCTCTGCTGATGAATAACGCCGCAGTGGAATTACAAGAATTAAAAGGCTTTGGCGGGAAGAGTCAGCAAAGTCTTGCCAAAGCTGGCATTCACTCGGTTGATGAATTTATGGCGGCGGATCCTTTTGAGCTATATAGAAAACTTAAAGAAACCGTGGCAGGAACGAGTTTGAATTTTATATACGGCATTATCGCCGCCCAAGAAAACAAACATTGGCATCAAGTTATGAAAGAACAGAAAACGGAAATTTTATTTCGCTTGGATGATATGGGCTTGGCACCAGTAACAGCCCAAAAGAAAAGATCTTAATGCGACTAAAGGATTTAAAAGGGTTTGGCGAAAAAAGTGAAGAGATCCTTGCTAAGGTTGATATTAACTCAGTCGAAGACTTTATGGCTGCTGATCCCTTTGAGCTTTATAAATCGCTAAAAGAAACCGTTCCCAGAACAGGCTTGAACTCTATCTATGCGATCATTGGTGCTCAAGAGAATAAACATTGGCAAGACGTTGCTAGAGAGCAAAAGACCGAAATTTTATTCAGGCTTGATGATATGGGGTTGGCGCCTAAGTCATAACAAATCAAAAGCGATACCGAATGACAAAAGACTCAGAATTTGCAGACTATGTTGTTGAAATAACGCAGTCCATAGGGCCGGTCTATGCAAAACGGATGTTTGGCGGCCATGGTATTTTTCTTGATGGCTTAATGTTTGGCCTGATCGCTGACAAAACGCTTTATCTAAAAGTAGATAAGAAAAGCGAAGCTGACTTTTCTAGCTTAGGTTTAGAAGCCTTTTCCTATAATAAAAATGGCAAACAAATGAAGATGTCGTATTTCCAAGCGCCAGAAGAGGCGCTTGAAAATTTGGATGAAATGAATATTTGGGCTAATAAAGCTTATAGTGCTGCTTTACGAGCAGCGGTTAAAAAGAAGAAACCGTCGAAGTAGTGTTAACTACTAACAGCTAAAGCTTTATTGCTTTTCAGAGAGTCTTTTTCCAAACGAAATAGCGTATGCATTGCGGCGTGCTTGCAACATAGGATCAGCTGAAGGCGCAAAGCCTGTTGATAATACCAGCGGATCAAAATTGATATTGTCACAGCCGCCCAATGCATCAGAGTCAATAGACGATATTTTTAGTTTAGCTGCGATAATTTTTTTGTTATCGCCTTCCCATGGTATTGATGGGTTATCAACATCATCATCAGGGTTTGCAATAGTCACCACCATATCCCAAACGAGTTCGTGATCATTTAAATTCTGTTGCATATTGTCAAAGAAAAAGTCTGGTTTAGGTTCTACGACTACGGACTCATTTTGACTGGGCACAAAAGACCATCTTATCGCCGTTTTTTCTCCCGCCGTATTCACCAAATAGAAACTGTTAACGCTATTGTAGGTATTGCCTTCATAAGGTGTTAACGTCACTTTTTTCTTTGACATGTGTGCTTTAAAACGCTGCAAGTCGGTATTTTTTTCTTTAAAAGCCTTAACCGCATCCCCACCCTGTGATTTTGCGTACATAAGTTCCGCAAATGCTTCTGGTGTCGCGACCGGGAAAAAGTCGAGTGTATTTAACGCCATAAGGTGTAATTCACCAGATGATGTTGTAATCGAGAGTCCCATGCCGTATTTACCACCTGCTTTATCATCTGCAGCATGGTTGTTACCACCGCCGTGAGAGAAGCGGCCAATTACGCTTACTTTTTCAGTAAAAATTAGGCTGTTGGTGAATTGTGTAATGCTTTGATCATGAGGCGTTAATGTTGCATTAAAGCAAAAGCCTTTGGTGTGGTTGCGTCGTTTGCCTTCCGTTACACCAAAAATAGTCTCAAACGAATCAACAACATTAGGCACCTCAGCTGCAATGGCAACAGGCATTTGGCTAGCCAGCAGCAAAGCACTCAAACTGATCGCATTTTTAATCATAGTTAAACCCTCTCGAAATTTTTTCAATTGTTAAATGAGATGTCCGATGTTTTCGTCAGGCTGGCAGAAAAGTGTTTTTGTACCGATAGAGATTTAGCTATCAGACAAAACCTCTCGGATTTTCTGCGAGCCATTCTTGGTAAGTTTGGTGCAGCGTTAAAATGCTAGGCTCTTCAAACACCTTTCCTATCATAAACTCTTTCCATTCAGACAGTGATGAAAAGTGTATTTCTTCCATATAACGCACCTTTGTGTACTCGACCATTGATTAATTAAGTTAGTGGGCATATTATTAGTAAGCGAACTATAAATCAACTAAATATTTGAATGTTTTTACGATTAAAGGCAAGATCATTTATTTAAAACACTTTGGAGGCACATTTGTCAGTTGCAAAATTAGATGAGCAGCTGTGTTTTGCGCTTTATTCAGCATCAAGCCACTTAACCAGCCTCTATCGACCATTATTAGAGCCACTAGATCTGACCTATACACAATTTATTGTGCTAATGGCTTTGTGGCAAAAAGACGAAATATCAATCAGCCAACTAGCTGAAAGAACGAGCCTTAGCAAAGCGACCATGACGCCTTTATTAAAGCGCTTGGAGAAAAAAGGGCTTATTCATCGCAAAGTGCTTGTTGATAACGAACGTCAGAAAAGCATCGTATTAACCGACGCGGGCCGAGATATATCACTGCAAAGCATAGAAATTACTAATAAGGTGTCATGTGCTACAGGGCTAACCGAGCAAGAAGCAAAAAGCATGATAGCGCTTTGCCAGAAGCTCAAATTTCCAACCTAGCGTTCAGCTTAAAAATAATTTCAGTAAATAACTCGGACTTAAAGGCAATGCGTGCCTTTTATTCCGGTTTCAAGCTTTTATAAATTGCAGTTACTAAGTCATCGGCTGGAATAAGGCCTTGACCAAACTCTTCATCAAAATCAATACAAGGT
>Ga0209495_1001799_pt1 | contig 14574 bp, 14 predicted proteins | sample EN1Hudsemesocosm_FD_184629 | JGI IMG/M metagenome (GOLD analysis project Ga0209495, IMG submission 184629) | Methane-oxidizing microbial communities from mesocosms in the Hudson Canyon - EN1E Hudson Canyon (SPAdes) (version 2) | ecosystem: Environmental > Aquatic > Marine > Cold seeps | place... | reverse complement strand
TTTGAAACTGATTCTTTTAGCAGCCTTAACCTTGAGGCCTTTAATTTAAATGACCATGAAAAAACCGCAGGTTCCATCCATGCTCTCCCCCTCAGAGCATAGGTATCGACACAAGTATTAGCATTTTCTCCAAAAAGAAAATAAACAAAGATAAGACCTTAATTTTATTCTCCTCATCCCAACCCTCTCCAACAGGAGAGGGAGTAAGAGATAAATGCAAGCTATTGTTATTGATAGGCTATAAACTTGTGTAGATATCTATGCCCTCAGAGGTAAAAGAGGTCAAGCCCTGGCTATTACCCTGTTCATACCCATGCCTAGAACATCTATATATTCGACATTCTCCAGACTAGCCCGCCCCGAATGAAACCTGTTGCATCATTTCAAACAAGGCAAGCATCAAGACTTGACACAAATTTCACAGCAACTTTAAGCATAAGCAATAATTATTTATTGCTTATGTGAAAATGAAAAATTACCCGTAAAAGAGGATTCAGTCCAAGGAACTTGCTGCCCTTTTGTTTCGTCATTAACCCCTTGCAAGACCTTTTTAAAAACTTGTTCAATAGATAAATCAGGCTTCTGTATATTGTTTAATAAATGTTTGGTATACAAACCATTATCGCCCTCTCCATCGGCAGCAGTCGACCCAGGACTTGTAGCAAAACCAATTATTGTTCCTTTCGGTCCCTCCACTCTTGCCAAGCCTCGACTACCACTTCTAAAACTTCGTGGTAATGGATTATCTCTACAAGCATCTAGAATAACTATATTTAAATTATCATTTGCTTCACCCATTGCCCCTAATACCTGACCAATATTAATTGCCTTATAACGTACATCACTTTGTCTTTTAATTTGAGCTGAAATAGGGATTAAATAATTTTCCCCATCCACTTGAACACCATGACCCGCATAATAAAATAAACCTACCTGATTACCCGCTACTAAATACCTACCAAATTTATCGATAGCTGCTTCCATTTTTTCCTGATTGGCATTTAATTCTACTATGACATTAAAGCCTAGGTTGTTAAGTGCTTTTGCCATTGCTTGAGCATCGTTAACCGGGTTCTTTAATGGGCTATGTTTATAGTTACTATTACCGAAGATTAAGGCAGTGCGTTTTAATGCAGTAGATTTTAAAATCTCAACAGAGGTTTGGCTATTTAAAACTGGGAGTATTTCAGTATCATTATCAATGCTACTAAGAGAAGAGGCTGTTGAGGGTTGTGATTCAATTACTTGTTGAATTTCTACTTCAACAAACCCCTCATTATCACTATTACCATTAATAGCATCATTGATTCTTAATAATAATGGCCCCGTGTTCTGAGCAATAAACAGCTGTTCTTTTCCAATAATAAAAGGTTTATTATTTTTACTTATTTTTGCAATCAAAATTGAATGGCTATAACCTTCAATAATAGCCGGGAACAAAGGACTTTTCACACACCAATCTTTATACAACCCAATCCCATCGGGTCCAGTAAAATTGCAGCTTGAATAGGTTCTCCATTGTCCTTTAGCCTTGATGAAGTATTTTTTGCCTTCCTCAACTAAAACACCAGTATTTCGCCATTCTTCTATTGAGGCAGAGACTCTTGTTTTAACGACTTCCCCAGGAGGTATCTTGGTATTATCAATTTTATCTTGATAAGTATATTTAAGCGGAGCCGCACAAGAAAAAAGAAACAGACAGACTGTCATCACAGAACTAATCGATAGAATTGCTTTCATTCTTTTCATATCCATTGTTGAAATAAATTAAAAAACACACACAAACACAAGGGGTCTTTCCATGCAACACCCACTGTAAAGTATTTATTATATACGCGCTTCCATTAAAGGGAAGCTCCTGCGTCCCGTGACGCTGGAGCGTCACAATCTGCATTCCCACGCAGAGCGAGGGAACGAGGAAAGTTTTTTCAATCAAACCAAAGATGGCAGACTACTAATATCTCTAAAATGGCGGAGACTCCTGGGTAAACAGGAAATGTTATATCTGGTTGTATGTACAAGTCACCACAAAAGGGCCGGTTTATTGCTTTACACCAGTCTTGTAGTTTTTTCCAAAAATACGAATTGGAAAAGCGTCAATACTTCAGCCCATCCCTTTTCAACACAAATAATATAAATTTAGAAAGGAAATTCATCATTATCTTCTTTGAAAGATAATGGCTCTTCATCAGTGTCGATATATTCCCACATTTCATTTTGATGAAAGAAAATGGGATCAGCATTTCTTTCAATAAACTCATCTACATCCATACCATCAATTGTAGGGCTTCGCTTTATTCTGACTTGCTTACCATTCATAAAAACCCACTGGTATTTTTTTTGACGCTCAGCTTTTGCCTCTTTTCGAGCTCGTTTTTGTGTTGCTGTGAGTTTCTTTTTAATTTTAGCCATTGCCTAATACACACATAGTTTAAATATTCATCATGATTTCAGTCATTTGTGATTGACCTAACTCTGTCAGAAAAAATTCATCAATAGTCCGAACTCCACACTTAAGGATAGGTAATTTCTTTCTCAAAATCGGGTCTAATCGTTTGCTCATTCATTTTTATGGCTCTATACAAACCACAGATTTATAAAAAACCAGTGAATTCCTGAGTTATTCTTATTGGTAGGAGGGGCCTATTGGCCGCGACCAGAACAAGATCAAGAACAGTCGCGGCCAATAGGCCCCTCCTACTTTTATCGACAAAACTTCAATTAATGCTAGGAAGTTAGAGGTATATGACTCTTTAAACTGTGGTTTATTAATAAGCCATGTTCATTTTTATTTTCCCAACGTCAGAGTCAAATATTAAATTACATTGCTTACACTCAAAATTTATTTCCATAACTGTCACTTTTTAGCACTACTCGTTAGCTTTGATTCAAATCTAGCTTTCATTATCATCAGTACCCTTACCTAGATCTTTATACTCTTTAATCGAAGCCTGCAAAGCTAAACGTTGTTTTTCCAATTCTAATAACTCAATCTCTCTTTTAAGATAAACATCCGCTTTTTTCCTGGCACTATAACTTTCTTCCTGCATGGCCAGACGTTGTACTTCATAACGTTTTTTATACCCGACATCTGTTTCAAATTCTAATTGCTTTTGCTTATGTTTAAGGTCTAATTCTTCTGTGTGGATCTTGTCTTTAATTTCTCTCCAGTTAGCCTGCTCTCTTTCATATTCGGCTATATCTGCGGCTAATTCCTGTTCTTTTAATGTTGCCTGGTGTGCAATCAACAGTTCTTTTTCTTGCTGTTCATTTTCTCTTAATAGCGTTTGCTGACGCTGTTTTTCTGTTAACTCATTAACTAAAGCCATTTCCTTTAACTGGCTATGCTGATTAATTTTATCTTGATGAATTTTTTTCTTAACTGAAAATTCTTCTAGTTGCTGCAATGCTTTTTCTTCCAGCAACATTTTATTATTTTCTGCCAATAAGGCTTGTCTTTGTCGCTCTATATCAGCCAGTTCATTTATTTGCTGTAGCTGACTGCGCTTATGATCGATTTTTTGTTTTTCTTTTGCCTGTTGCTGCCTGAATAATTCCGTACGTTCAGATTCATTAAATTCAAAGCTTTTTTTCAATACGGATAAATAAACACTTTCTTTTGCAAACTGCACATCTGGAAATTCTTCAAAGCTCGGTTTCAGCTGACATTTAATTTCTGATTGAATATTCTGTAAAATTAGCATTTCACTGATAGCAAAACAGATCTTTTGCTCTGTTTTATCCAGCCCTTCTCGCACCCATGCCCCATCAGATAAATTAAGTAATTCTCTATGGACTAAATCCAGCGCGACATCATGGTAGGCGTTTTTGATATGTTCATTAAGTTCAGTCAGAATTTCAATATTGCTCATGGCATAATTAAAAGTCGGCTGAAAACGAACATCTAAAACAATCTCTATGCTGCAAAAGCCATCATACAATTTAACTGGTTCAATACATTGCCACTCTTCAATGGTTAAAGGGTAAACAGTATGATAAAAACGTTTTACAAAATTTTGAGGACGTAAAAATACCTTTTGATAAGGACCAAACTTGCTGACAACCAGCTGCCGATCAACTTCAAACCCAGACTCCCAGACCTCATCAACACCCTGCTCATTGCCTGAGGACAAAGCCATTAACCAACTATCTATTTCAGTCTTGGAATTATTCATGGTTATCAACCTGCATCAGTTTCTGGAGTCTAGCAGCCTCTTTCAACTGATTGATTTTTTCTCCCATTTTCTCAGCAATTAACGGGTAAAGATTTGGGGCAAACTCGACGGTTTTATCATCAATTTTTCGCAAAAAACCCCGGTTCAACAATAAACCTACGGCAAACATTCGTGACCAGTCTGAATAACGCCTGGCTTTTTCAATTTCGGTTTTCTCAATGACCATCTGCAACTCATCATTTGCATTGATGGTAAATTCACTAAACTGCCTTAAACATTCAAAAACCAGCTCTTCTTCCTCGGCAGTTAATGGGCCTGGTGCTGTAAATTCCAGTCGATAGGAGAGTAATACCGTAAAAAAATCGACCATTGCAGCACAGACAAAAGCAAATAATGAAAACCCCTGCCACATAGACACCGATGGATTTACATCCTCGGTATACTGCTTATAGGTCATCAACAAAGGCGCTTCAGGCAAACCTTGACCGATGGAGCTGGAAAGTTTTCCAACCTGTAACTGTACATCCTGATAATAAGTCAGCACTTGATAGTAAGAAGCTTCCAGGTCTTTAGCGATATCTAAATCACTCAAACTCGCCTGTAACTTTTGAATCTTTTGGTCCAGTTCGGCAAATTCTTTATCCAGTGCTTCTTGCTTTATCTTTTTAGCTTGATAAATCTGGTTATAATGTTTCCAAAAAGGCCCCTCGCCCACTTGATTTTTATAGCCTGCCGCAATTAATGGATGAGTTCCAAAATAAGCCAGGGAGACTTCATCAGAAGCACTTTTAAGTTCTTTGTGTTGCCGAGATAAAACATCCCCTTTAATAACTGAAACACCACTGATATAGCTTTTAATCCCCTGCCTTATTTGATTAAGCCGGTTAATATGAATAGTGTCTTTTTGTGAAATTTCATAAAACTTAAAATAAGAAAAAGAGATCGAGGCCATTAACGCAATAAGTAGAGACAAGACCACTGAGAAATAGCGCATTCGATTGGCTTTCCAGTGTATCCCTGCTAATTCTAAAGAACAGATCACCACGATAGATTGAATCGCAACGGTGATAACCAAGGCAATCCAGGGGGTAATAAAATGCGACAAGCCGTAATAAGTGGTAAAGCCTGAAGCAACACTGAGCATTAACACGATAGGAATCGTCCAGATCCTCAGCATTCCTACAAATAAGGTCTGAATAGTATTGATTAAATACCCTACACCAGCCGATTTTTTCTCGGTAATTTCTTTTTTTGACATGTTTTAACGACTATTAATTATTTCCAACAAGAAATAATTAATTCACCCTCTCATCATCTTTATATTTAGTTTCACTCATTATTGCGCCGTCTTTGTCCCAAATAGTCACTACACCTTCTCTTTTTCCATTGATAAAATGACCCTCAACTTTTCGTTGCCCATTTTCATGCCAATCTATCCATAGACCATGTTTAACACCATTTTTATAATGTTTTTCAATAATTTGTTGGCCACAATCATTCCACCATGTCCACAAACCTTCTTGCTTACCCTGACCATAAAAACCTTCACTCTCTTTACGCCCGGTTAGATGCCAGGCTGTATATAAGCCATCAGTCAATCCATCTTTGTAATGCACTTCCTTTTCAATTTGACCATTTGCATAGCGCGATATATATTTCCCGGAAAAAGGCTGGTCATGGCTGGGTACATATTGCAGGCCTCCGCGATCTAAAAGTCGATTGACCACTATACTCACAACTTCTTTACCACATTCAGGGCAAAAATTAACCTCACCTACTTCAGGTAATTTAGTACCGCAATTATGACAAAACATTATTTAACCCCTTGCTTATATTTTTCAACACTTTACACAAACCATCTCGGTTTAATCAATAGCGAACGATGCGCTTGGTTCCTCAGCACATCCTATATTAATTTTCTTGATGACATTGATTCTTTGTTATAGCTATCCAGTTAGTAACTACTCAGCATATATTTTTCTGTGGGTATAGGATGTTGATTTATCAGGCTTCTGCAACAGGACGTTGCAGCAGAGCTTACAGGGACGTATTTACGCGTCCTTATAAATCAATATCCTATGCCTTCAGTCCCAAACTCGCTGACTAGTTACTGCAGTTAAAACCTTTACCAGCATTCGCTACTCTGGAATCATTTCACCATTTTTGTAATTTCCTTGCCATTTTTTTTGACCATTAGGCTTCCAGACTATCCACGGTCCTTCCTGCTCTCCATTTTTCCATTTACCTTGAGAATACATTTGTCCGCTCTCATACCACATGGTTTCACAGCCATTTTTTTTACCACTACAATAAACCACTTCACCTTCTTTCTGACCATTGTGATACCAGGATACCCATAGGCCATCTAAAATACCTTTGCTCCAGTTTATCTCACTTTTCTTTTGACCATTCTCAAACCACTCAGCTTCCAAGCCATCAAACTCATTGTTTACATAGCGGATTTCCTGTGCCTTTTTTCCATCTTCGTACCAATAACCCCAAGTACCATGTCCAAAACCATTATTGAAAGTTTCTTCATGCTTCTTCTGACCACTACGGTAATAAGCAATACCTGATCCCGTATAAGGCTTCCCTTCATAACACATCAAATTATTTATTTTTTGTAATTTGTTGTAATCTACCCTTGTGACCAATACTTTATTGCCACATTGAGTACAAAATTTTGCACTTGCAAGTAATTGATTACCACAGTTGCAACAAAACATATCAATTCCTTCTACATATTCAAGGTATGTACCAGTATAATTCAACACTTTAATGATGGATACCAAAAGAGGACAAGATCTTGCCAAAAGCCAGTGATTTAAAACAAGGTTCAGCAATAGAAATTAACGGCGAACCCTATGCAGTCAAAAAAATTGAAGTCAGAAACCCGACTTCCAGAGGGGCTTCAACCTTATATAAAATTCGTTTTGCTCATATGAAAACCAAACAAAAGCTTGATGATACTTTTAAAGGCGATGATTTTCTTAAAGAAGCAGACTGCTCTAAATTAATGGTTCAATACTCCTACCAGGATGGTGAAAGCTATACTTTCATGAACCTTGAGACCTATGAACAATACAGTCTGAATGCTGAAGATATTGAAGGGCAAATTCCATATCTGACGGAGGCACTAGAAGGGATTCTTATTTTACTTCTTGATGAAACGCCTTTAGGTATTGAATTACCTACCACGGTAAGCCTGGAAATTGTTGAAACACCTCCGGCAATGAAAGGAGCTAGTGCGACTAACAGAACCAAACCTGCACAATTGACAACAGGCCTGGAAGTGCAAGTCCCTGAATATATTGAAACAGGTGAAATAATTAAAGTAAACACCGAAACCGGGAAATATATGTCCAGGGCTTAACCCCCCAATGTCCTTAAGTTAAGAAAATTGATATAGGATGTGCTGAGAAACGAAGCGCATCTTTTGCTCTGATATAGTTACTACCATCAGCACATCTTATCGTTCTTAAGCTGCAACCTGGCCGCCCCCTTATCAACCTTTCAACTTATAATCCTCTATGTCAGCAAATATTTTAAATATCCATCATTCCAGCGTTATTGTTAAGGATACCCAGGCTTCATTAAAGTTTTACTGTGGTATATTGGGTTTAAATCAACTTGAGCGACCTAACTTCCCCTATGCGGGTGCATGGTTAGAAGTGGGCTTACAGCAAGTTCATCTGCTGGAATTACCCAATCCAGACGCGACCACAGGCCGTCCAGACCATGGTGGAAAAGACCGTCATATAGCCTTTCATGTATTGAACCTTGATTTAATCAAAGACTCTTTAGAACAAGCAAATGTTAGCTATACCATGAGTGTTTCTGGACGCAGAGCTTTATTTTGTCGTGATCTTGATGGAAATGCCCTGGAATTTATTGAAAAGCCTGAGTAACTGATTATTAAATTAAATATTGTTTATAGGATATGCTGAGGAACGAAGCGCATCACCTCACCAGACAAGATGCGCTTGCTGATGTCAACACAGCCTATAGCAAACGCATTAACTTATCATGGCTATGAACTAACCACAGGTTAAAGAGTTATATACCAGCAACTTCTTAGAAGTACTTGAAGTTTTGTCAAAAAAAGTAGGAGGGGCCTATTGGCCGCGACCGGAACAAGATCAAGAACAGTCGCGGCCAATAGGCCCCTCCTACCCATAAGAATAACTCAGAAACTTACTAATTTTTTATAAACCTGTGGTTTGTATAGAGCCATTTAACTTAATACCATTAAAGCCAACCTTATCAATTAACAAAGCATCAGATGAAACCTCATACTACAAGTCAATTCCAGATATTAGTGACTAATACGACTTGTTTAGAGCTTCAAATAAGTGGTGACTGGGTTATTGGCAACACTATCCCTAGCCTGGATAAGGTAAAAGAATCACTTAGTCAATACCAAAATATCACACAAGTTATTATCAGTAGTCACACTCTGGGGCTGTGGGATAGCCGTTTAGTCTCGTTTATTTTATTACTGACAGAAAACCTCAATAAGAAAAATATTGAACTAGACATAACAGGATTACCAGCAGGTATTCAAAGTCTGCTAAAACTGGCTACCACGGTACCAGAGAGAAAAGGTGTTGAAAAAACAGACCATCAGCCTTCTATTGCCGAACACATTGGTAACAAAGCAATTACGGCCATCAGCGAGACACAAAATTTCATCAATTTCATTGGTGAAGTTAGCTTAAGTTTTGTTAGATTCAGTCAAGGAAAAGTACGTTTTAGAAAACAGGATTTTTGGCTCATCGTTCAGGAATGTGGTCCTAATGCTTTACCTATCATCACCTTAATTAGTTTGCTAATGGGCTTGATTCTAGCCTTTATGGGAGCAATTCAACTTCGCCTATTTGGTGCTGATATCTATGTTGCCAACCTGGTTGCTATAGGTATGTCGCGAGAAATGGGAGCGATGATGACAGCGATAATCATGGCTGGACGTACGGGAGCAGCCTTTGCTGCAAAACTTGGCACCATGCAGGTGAATGAAGAAATCAATGCTTTTAAAACCATGGGTATTGCAGCAATTGATTTTCTGGTATTACCCAGAGTGCTCGCCCTTACCTTGATGATGCCACTATTAACCTTATATTCCGATGTTATCGGCATACTCGGAGGGCTATGCGTAGGTGTCGGGTTGATGGATATCTCAGTGGTTGAATACTATCTGCAAACTCAGCAATCAATCACTTTACTTGATTGGTCAACAGGGATTTTTAAAAGTGCTATTTATGGCTTTCTGATTGCCACTATAGGTTGTATGCGTGGTATACACTGTGGTCATAGCTCTTCCTCAGTAGGTGATGCAACTACGACAGCCGTAGTAAGAAGCATCGTCACCATCATTGTTGCTGATGCTATTTTCACTTTATTATTCGAAAGCCTGGGTATCTGACTATGACTCAAGACCCGCACATTATTGTTAACGATCTGTCCATGGCTTATGGCGATGTTCTTATTCAACAAAACTTAAATTTTAGCGTTAATAAAGAAGACATCTTTATTCTAATGGGGGGCAGTGGCTGTGGTAAAAGTACCCTGCTCCGCCATTTAGTGGGATTAAAAGAACCCGCAAAAGGCTCAGTGTTTTATCAAAATACCGATTTTTGGCAGGCCAGTGAACAGCAACGCAATGAACTCATGCGTCATAGTGGCATACTCTATCAAAGTGGCGCTTTGTGGAGTGCCATGACCCTGGCGGAAAATATTGCCTTACCTTTAGCCGAATACACTGATTTAACTTCGACAGAAATTAAAGAGCTGGTTTCATTAAAATTGGCACTGGTCGGATTATCAGGGTTTGAAGATTATTACCCTTCTGAAATCAGTGGTGGTATGAAAAAAAGGGCTGGGCTAGCCAGAGCGATAGCCTTAGACCCCAACATTCTATTTTTTGATGAACCCTCAGCAGGCCTTGACCCTATCAGTGCAAAATTGCTGGATGATTTAATTCTGGAACTACGTGATAGTCTGGGTGCAACTATCGTTATAGTGACTCATGAATTAGCCAGTATATTTGCCATTGGTAATAATTCTATTTTTCTTGATGCTGATTCTAAAACCATGATTGCTAGTGGCGACCCAAAAGTTTTACTGGAACAATCTGAAGACCCCAGAGTTCGCCAATTTCTCACACGTGGTGAGCATCATAATCGTACAGAGCATTTCTCATGAATAACAAAGCCAATCCCGCAAAAATAGGCACCTTTATTATCGGTGCTGTATGCCTGCTTATCAGCAGTATTTTTGTTTTTAGTAGCGACTCCTGGTTTACTAAAAACCATCAATTTATTGTTGTCTTTACTGAATCTATCAACGGCCTTAACGTCGGAGCACCGATTAAGTTATACGGTGTGCAAATTGGTCATGTGACAGAAATTAATGTCGAACGTGATATGGAACGTAATATGACCTTAATTCCCGTGGTATTTGAAGTTGATCAGGAAAAAATCAGTGCTTATGTTGATACCAAAAAAAATGACTGGGATCATTCAGAAGTTGATAAATTGATCGACTCTGGCCTGCGCATGCAATTACAACTCGGCAGCCTGTTAACGGGACAATTATTTATTGAAGCGCTATTTTTACCCGATACAGAGGTACAGTTATACGGTCATAAAACAAAGCTTAAAGAAATCCCTTCTGTACCGTCAAAAAGTGATGAAATCCAGAAAGCACTAAGAAATGTACTGGAAGGTACAAAAACCATTGATTTAACAAAATTATTTACTGATTTACAAAAAACAGCGGCTAATATCGAACAAATAACAGGCTCAAAACAAACCCAAAGCACGCTAACGGCTATTAATACAAGCATGCTTGATATACAGCAGATTTTAAACACCCTTAAAACGGATATAAAACCGCTAAGCGCCAACCTGAATAAAACCATCACTGATGCCGACAAGCTATTATTAACGCTTGATAGCAATGCAAAACCAATTTTAGAAGATAGCCAGCAGATAATTTCTACCGCTAAAAACACCCTGGAAACGATTGATTCCACGCTAATTAATGTTGAATCATTAATTAACGATAACTCACCTATCAGTCAGGGTTTGCAGCAAGCATTACAGCAGTTAACGCGTGCAGCCAGCGCAACCCGAAGTATGATGGATTACCTTGAACGCCATCCTGACGCCTTACTTTTTGGTAAAGATGTTGAAACAGAAGAGCAATAGCCATGAAATTAAATACAGTTTTTATCCCCCTCTATTTATCGTTCTTTTTAGTTGCCTGTAGCTCCCACCAGGCCACTAGTTTTTATCAACTAAAAGCCTTAGATAGCGTTAATCCAACGCTGAAGCAGCCACCTTCTGAAGCGATCACTATCTTAGTGATGCCGATAAAATTTCCAGAGTATCTCGATCGCCCCCAAATGGTCGTTAGAGACAATGACTTTAAACTGCAATTAAGTGAGAAGCATCGCTGGGCAGAACCTTTAAAAAATGAATTCAGTCGAGTTTTGCTTGAAAACCTTAATAACCGTATAGCCCCGTCTTCAGCATTAGTCTATTCTGAACTCAATGGCCTTCAGCCAAATATATCTGTCGCTATTGAAGTTTTACAACTGGATGTCAATACAGATAATCAAGCAACTTTGTCAGTAAAGTGGGCTTACTGGATAGGTAAAAACACTCAAAAAACAACCCGACTTTCAAATAAATACACTGTAACTGTTAACAACAAAAACTACCAATCAAGAGTGGAAGCCCAAAGCCAGACCATCACACTCTATGCAAATGAACTGGTAAAAACCATAGCCCCCCACTTCCATATTCCCGTTAGCAAAAACTAGAACCGACTTAAAATACTTTTTGCACTTCACAGAAACAGCTATTCTTCACAAAATGAGAACCGTTTGCCAAGAACTGACAATCATGTCATACCCTGCCATGTCATGACTATCCAATAGGCTGACATATCTGTCATTTTATAACACCAATTCAACCCACAGCCCTCGATATTAAAGACATTAAGAAGGCTGGCACTAAGATTGCTCTAATACAAGTAATATTAATTTTTACGCCACACCTGTTGTGAAGCAGGGCCGGAAAGCTTCAGGTCTCTAAAAAAAGAGATAGCTGGGTCGCATTACTTTGTATAGGATCAATTATGAAGATGCGTAATCTATTTATTTCAATTTTATTACTTGCCAGCCTTAATACTCATTCAGCTATTGCAGCGACTTTTGACTTTATCTCTTATGCTGATAAGGATGCCAATAATGATGGACACCACGAATGGGGATATGAGAACTTTTCAGTCACTGAAGATAACATTACTCTAAATGCTACAGGGCTCCATTGGAAAAACAATAAATGGCAACAAGCTTATGCTTATCTGGATAAAGGAAAAGCCGGGATGGGGGTTTGTAAAGTGGTTAATTCAAACAATCAGTGTAACCCCAGCTCTGACGATAATGTCACTTATCGTGAAGCCTTAGTTTTGGGTTTTGATCAAACTGTAAAACTAGATACAGTACTATTTCAAAATGGCAAACATAAATCTAATTTCAGAGGAAATTTTGGCTTAAGCATCTTAACAAACAACCAATGGAGTAACTGGGAACTATTCTCACTTCAGCATATTTTCAATTCTGAGCTGGTTGGGAATGCTTTTGCTTTCTATAATCCAAATAAATCTAATAAGAACTCTAAACAGTTCTATATTGAAACATTAACGGTATCATCAGTATTAAGAACCGCTTCAAACCAGTCAGCAACTGTTCCTACGCCAGGTACATTAGTTTTATTGCTTGTAGGTTTAGCTGGATTTACCTTAAACAATAAAAAAGCTATTTTTGCTAAGGAATGTGTATAAAACCGAAAGCTTTGGGGGCTCAGCCCAATGTCGTTAAGTTAAAAATTTCAACAAGTTTTATACTCACACAAAGTCACAGAGACACAAAGAAAAAAATCGCTCTTCTTAGTGGCTTGGTGCCTTTGTGCGAAAACTTCTTTTGTTTTGATATTCACCAGTCCTCCCTAAGCCTCAATCAATTACTTTGAAAACCTTATATAGCGTCTCAAGGGTGAACTCACCTGCCAGGTAAATGCTTCCATATAGTAATGCATTAATGACAAATAGCCGATTAAACCTAAGGTAATGGCTTTATATATTTCAGTACCAAAAAAGAACTGCGTTATCACATTAACCATCTCATCCCCATAAGCCTGTAACAGATAGGTCAAAACAAAAGACATTAAAGGCAGAACTATAAACACATGTAAATTACAGCGTGCCGCATATTTATACAGTCTATTTTGTGCTATTTGATGATGTTTATTGTAGTCATGGGTGACATAAAACACATAGGCAGTCGCATCATGCACCAGACGAGGAATAAGTATCGCTAAGAAATAATACTGCTGGGTATAAAAATAAAAACTACTGACAATTAAAAAAGTATTGCTCCATAAGAAATACTTACCAAACGAAGTCTTTACATAACGCTGACAGAGTACAGAACTTAAAATCAATCCAATCGTTAACACACTGGCTATTAATTTAACCCACATTGCTTGCTCAGCATCCAGACTATTTTTTAAAAATATCCCCATATAAATAAAGATACCAGCAGTCACACTCAGCCACAGCATCCAGTAAAAAGCCCAGGTCGGCAGTCTACAAACCCCTTTTCCTATACCATGTTGTTGTTTAAATACATGATAAACCGTCCAGCAAACGGTAATGATATACAGGGTTTTATAAGGGATATACAAACTCCCTACCCCAAAAAACACAATAATAAAGAGTGTCATACCTATTAATTTAGGCTTAAAAAACTGCAGATACTCTCTATTACTACTTATCAATATGGCACTGGCAATAATATGAGGTGTACCAAACAGAATTTGGAACAAGATAAAATGCGTAGGGCTACTCGGCAGGATGGATTTTAAATACCCCTCCCATGCAAATACATCGACTAAATAAATAACAAAGCAAATGGGGATAACTGAATACAGCCCTAATATCAATTTAAAAGAGACTGCTAGTTTATTTTCTAATAATGTTTGTTCAACAGAAATGTTTGATGCACTCATAAGACTTTTTATATTTGTTTTCCTGCAAGTAAACCAACCCATAATGCAGAAACAAAAACCACAATATTACAAGAAATTGTCGCTAAAATAGATTTTAAATGGGTGTTAAAGGTATAGTCATGCTCAATAAAGTACAACACTAGATACAGGCTGGACAAGGTGACATAAACACCTATAAAAATAATAACCAGCGCGGCACTATACTCTTCAGGAAAATCAACTTTAGTTAATAAAATGGTGCTGACTATACCTATAATAAAAGCACCGATGGTATTCACTAGCAGTAAAGCATAAGGAAAAACCCAGCCCCGCCAATGAAACAC
>Ga0209495_1001793_pt1 | contig 14603 bp, 8 predicted proteins | sample EN1Hudsemesocosm_FD_184629 | JGI IMG/M metagenome (GOLD analysis project Ga0209495, IMG submission 184629) | Methane-oxidizing microbial communities from mesocosms in the Hudson Canyon - EN1E Hudson Canyon (SPAdes) (version 2) | ecosystem: Environmental > Aquatic > Marine > Cold seeps | place... | reverse complement strand
AGAAATCATCAAGCAAGCACCACTTACTGCAGAAAAATCTTGCACAAGCATTGCTCGATTCATTTCCCCTTTCTCATCCATAGACTTACCGGAAAATGCACTAGCAGCAATACCGTCTTCACCTAAACCTAAGATTAACCCGGTATGCTGAAGTGTTTTATTCGGATAAACCAACTTAACCCCAACAACACCGACCTCTTTGCGTTGCGCATGCATTAACATGCCATGTAGCCATTCAGCTTGCAGTACCATCGTGTCATGATTTAATAGAACAACATATTCACCTTCTGCTTGGCGAATCGCTAAATTCATTATTGCTGCTTTATTGTAAGAACCTTTATACTCAATAACCTTTAACTTATCAGCATACAACGCTTGTATTTCTAATAAATATTTTTTAGTGCCTTTTTCCTTACTTTGATTATCAACAATAATAACTTCATAGTTAGGATAACTCGTACTATCAAAAACACTCGTTATACATGCTCTTAATACCGGCAATTGATCCTTAACGGGAATAATGATGCTTATTTTAGAAGCGGTATCTACTTTATAATTAACGCAAAAAGAATTTTCAATTCCAGAGTGGGTAGCTACAGCATCAGCACCTACTCGATGCAAATGATTTGTAAGCACTTGCAATCCTAATTCAGCATCAAATTCTCGTACAGGCTGATAAGGCCGATGCCCTAAAACATCAGCTATATGACCAATTTCCTGATCACCAGAATGCTCTAATACCTGTAAAGCTAAATCATAATTCTCAACATTAGGCATCGTATAAAAACCACCCAGCTCTGATAACACTTGAGTTTTTATAAAGCAAAAATTACCTATATAGGGAGAGGATCGTAATAGGTCTAAATTAAAATCCGGTTTAAATTTTGGAGATATTCTCTGGTTATTTTCATCAAGCTGATCTTCATCAGTGTAAATAAATGACCAGCCCTTGTTAATACCAATATAACGTACCAAAGTAGAAATGCTATGAGTCTCTAACGAGGCTCCTGGCTCCAGAAAACAAACCCAATCACAATTATTTTTATCAATTAATTTATTAATAGCTTCATAAGGATTTTTATCTAGCTTAATCTCCAACCATTCAAGTGCATTATGTTCTTCAAAAATCTTATCAGGGCATGATACAGATGAAATAACTGAAAGATGCCAATTCAAGTGTGTTTGTACAGCTAAGGAATCTATTGTCTTGGCCAATAAAACTTCTTCTGATTGATTTAGAAGAATTAAAAAGTGGATAGAACATAACTGCTCTTCCTCAATAACTTGAGTTTGATGAAATTCATTTTTAATGTTTTGCCAAGTAATATATGAATTACTAACTTTACCTACTTTACCTACCTTCCCTACTTCAATTAATTTCTTATTTTTTTGCAGTTCTTGTTCTTTGAATTGAGTAAGAAACAGCAGTATTGATTTCCACCATTCTTTACCTTCACTTTTCTCATGACTTTTCCTCTCTATAAATACCGACTGAGATGTATTTATAAAATCTTTTATTTGGGTTCGGCAATCAGCTTCTAATGCTTTATTATTTTGAATCACCATATGAACCGTTTCTTTTGCAGTAGCAATTCCGGAAGAATCTAATGTCAAAGAAATTCCTGACCCATGTATTTTTGAAAAATTATTTTTTTCTAAATATTCACTAGGAATCATAATAACGGGGCAACCACACAATAAGGCCTCACCAATAATGGCCGACGGTTCGTAACAATATAAAAGCTCAGACTTACGTAATATTTTAGCTATTTCTCTTGGTGTTAAATCTACATCTTGGCAGAGACTTACCGCTCCATTAACATCCTCTGTTAAATTCCCACCTTTCAATAAATATTTATGTGCATAAAAACAACACCCATTTCTACAGTCATCATTTGGGTTATTTTCATTATTAAAAATACTATCATCAATAACTGGAACACTTAAAATAGGAAGAGTTATTCCTTCAGGTGTATAAGTGGCCGTATAAGAAAACAATAATTCTGTTTCATCGAGTTTCTCCCCTCCGCCCAAATGGCCTACTTTATTTAAAAGCCACCTAGAAACAAATGGCATATTAAGAGGGTTACCCAGCACCACTTCCGGATAGATAATGATTGGGGTCAAGTTAGACTGTCGATGTCTAAGCACATCACTTTCTTTTAATAATGGAGTACGTAAATTTTCACTTTCTTTAGAGCACCCAATTAAATAAGCTTCTGCACCCGACTCATTTAGCGCATGACATAGATAATGTAAAGCCCTAATTCCTGCAGACTTGGCAGTAAAATCAAATCTATACGCAAAAATATAATATGGCAAACGCACCCCTCTAAAAAAACTATACTCCTTCATTATTTCCTCTTAATTATCACTTAACATTGCAAATCGATTCATTTTACACCACAGCTATTCCCAAACTTATTTTTTTAAATACCTGAAAAAAATATTTTACTTGACCTCCTGCATCAAGTGATTACTATTGGCCTACTTAAAATAATTCTCTCATTCACTTTCTTTTATGGCTCCTATTCTTTCAATCTGCATACCAACACTTAACCGAGACAAGCTACTAGAAGTGCTTTTAGAAAATTTAGAGCTTGAAGCTACAGCTTACTTAGATAAAATTGAAATTGTAGTTGCTGATAACGCATCAACTGATACTACAGAAGATATAGTCAAAAATAGCCCGTTACCCATTATTTATGGAAAACAAAAAAGTACAGTTGGTTTTGCTCGCAATATTTTATTTGCTACCACAAAACTTGCCTCGGGAAAATTTGTTTGGGTCATTGGTGATGATGATATGATTCTCCCAGGAGGAGTTTCAAGTGTTCTTTCGTCTATTGATACTGTCCCCGACATTAATTATCACTACCTTAATTTTGGCTGGATTGATTACCAATTTCGAGCAAAGGTTATTCGTGATAAAAATACACCTACTCCTAAATCACTACTCCAGCACTTACAGTTTTCTGATACTGATTGGAAACAACTAGAGCGACTTGAAGACCTAGTTTTTTTACCAGGAAGCAACCCATCTGCTACCTTTAGTGGAATGTTTTGTTTTGTTACTCGAAGACAATACTATATTGACGCTATAGCCACATTAAAACCCAGCAATAGCCTAGATGGCTCTTCTGTACTTATTGATGACTGTTTTCCACATGCAATACTCTCCTTACCAAAGGTAGCTGGAAAACCAATTTCTTACATTGGAAAACCTGTACTATTACAAGGAATTAGTGGGTGGGAATGGAAGGGATATGCATATAAAAACATGGTATTTGGCACCTTTCAGTTTTTTGAATGGCTAGAGAAAACACCTTTTGCTAAAGATGCTATGCATTTACTCTGGAATAGTTACTATGATATGGCTGGTAAACTATTCTTTCGTATGCTTCATTTCAGTGAAGAGCATCAAGGGCTAGATATTGTGTTAAATAAAGCGATCCCTTTTTCAGCTCATAACCCTATTTTTTGGGATGCATTCATGGAAGAATCACGTTTAAATCTTAACACTGAGTATGATGCCAAACTTTTATCTGAATGGGTTACTGAATTATTGATAACCAACCCTGATGCAAAAATAGGACTTTGGGGAGTGCTGGGCCGAGGCCGTAATTTCGTTAAGTTATCCCCCCATTTACAAAAAAACTTAGTATGGATTGCTGACCGACAACCTGAACTAGAGGGCACATTACTTAATGGAACAGACTTAATTATTAACCACCCTAATACTTTACAAGCAACTAAATTAGATATTCTTGTTATAGGTGCCCGCAAAGATTTTGTAGATGAAATAATTAACTTTGCAACTCCTATCATGCCCCCCAAAGTAACAATAGTGAGCGTAAAAGGTATCTCCACTACAGCTAAAAATCATCACTAATTTTAGTCCACGGTAGGCGAAGAATTTTTACCAATCCAAAATTAACTATAAGCTCCCTTGAGAAGGAAAAATTTTCACATTAAAACACTGAATAGTCATTTATGATAGTCTTAACAGAGTGAATTTTTTAGCTAGGGCAGCATTGAGATAATGAAAAGGGGCATCATTTTTACCCGTTAGTCAGCTCCCACTTCATATTCACTTTCACTTTCGCTTTTCTTCTCAGACTAAATCGTATTACCCCTTTATATTACTAGTAACTGATGTTACGCACTGATTACCACGAATCAATAGCTTGGAGTTTTTTTCGAGTTGCTACAGCTAGATACGTAACATCAGCTAGTAATACTCACAAACATAAGCCCACTAGCTTGAAAAACACCGATATTGAAAGCACCAAGTTTTTTTCAAGTACGTCATATAACTGATAGTGTAATTCCACAATAAATAAAAGGGAATTAAAAGTAAAAATCACAAAACCTTTCACAATCATTAAATCTATATTTAGAGATACAAATAAACAATGAATACTGAAATTCCAATAAAAACAAATAGCCGCCCAATTTTAATTGGGTATTTACCTCCTTTAGCTGGCTTCGAAAAAACAAAGGATAATTATTTACTTCATAGTAGCTATATAAATATTGGTGATATTTCTTATACCTACCCGGCAACATTATTATGTGCAGGAAAAAATTTTGAGCCATGGGATTGGGCAATGTCCGCTGAAGAAGTTAACGAAAGGTTTTCGCAAGTTATATTTTCCCTTCCTTGTCGAATTTCTGCACCGCCACATGATGAAGATGGATTTCCTTTCGAACGTATAACTCAATTTATTTCAAAACTAACAATTCCTTTCGTTAACATTTCTGAGTCTATACAATCTTCAGACTATGAATATGCTTCTGATTTTGCATCACGACTTCGACCAAATGTTATTCGCTACCTACATACCGTTGCAGATCATAGTAATATTGTAGGAACAAGAGGTGAGTACTCAGCTGATATTCTACGTAAAATTGGGATCTCAAACGTTGAGCCTATAGGTTGCCCATCTTTATACATCAATGGACCCAGTCTCCACCCAAACCTAACATCAAAAAAGCATTTTAATGAGATAGAACGCATATCTGTATGCTATTCAAATTATCAACATTTATCACATTCAAAAATTAAAGATATACTAAAACTCGCCTGCGACAATGACTATCACTATGTTGAACAAAGTTTCAATCTAATTGTAAAAGCACTGTATTATCCTGAAATGATTGAAGCACAGGATATACACAACGCAAATATTTTCTATCACGGACTAGATGAGATACAAACTTTATTCGAGCAACAACGTGTACATTACTTTACAAACTATCAAGTTTGGAAACAGTTTCTCAGTAACATGGATTTTGTTTTTGGAGCACGAATGCATGGCATAACACCAGCAATACATGCAGGTGTTCCTTCTCTTTTTATTGCACACGATGCTCGAGTAAGAGAAATGTGTGAGTTTTTTCAGTTACCGTTTATTGCTGAAAAGGACTTACCATCAGGAAATAATCTTACTGCTGAATACCTATACTCACTAAGCAAATACGAGCAAGCAGCAAAGACATATAAATATCGCTATAAAAACTTCATTAATTTTCTTGAAAAAAATGATATCACCCCAAATATTGACCAAAACAGTGAAATTATCAACCTTTGGGAACCCAAGCCTTCAGTAGGAGTACAACATAGTGAAACCTACAAGCCTGACAGACTAGATGGAAAAGCATTTAGACATCTATGTAAAAAGCTAACCTAAATCATCAAAAACATCGGATACTAGGTACTATCTCCCCAATAAGACTATCACAAATAGCTTTTCTACTATTTGTGATAGAAAACTCATACTTATAGGCTATCAGCCCTATTTTTTTGGGGGGGGGCTGTAGCATTAAATTAGATAATCTCTCCCTAAAGCAATATCAAATTGCTGTGATATTAATGTCTAAACATACATTTGGACTCTCTCCATTACGAACAGGATGATCCAGCATATGTAAACCATAGATATGATCATGCCAACCTGCTGGACTATGATTTTGACGCACCCGCAACTCTTCCATTTTGCGCAATTCATGCTCCTCATTCCATTCTCGAATAGCTAACAATTCACCACACCATGCATTATTCGACAATAGATCATTAATATCATCAAAATACATAATAGTAACCGGTAAATAGAATTCCGGATTATCACGCTTAAACAACTCAAAAACAGACAACGTAGAAGAGTATAGATCCACATCAACAGCGACAAAACCAACCGGGCTATCAACGCTCAAATATTTATCACAAAAACCATTAATTGTATTCGCAATATCCCCTGAAATCAGTTGAGCATTCGAAGGTAGCTTCTCTCTAATTTTATTGTGATCAACCAAAAATTGACCTTGATGCCATAACTCCGGATGATCTTTATACCCTCCTGATAATGGGGGCATACCCACATCAGAATCAAAACCATATATTTCATATTTCATTCCCGTCGATTCCGTCATTTTGGCGCAAATCTCACATAGATTAATTAATCCCACTCCCGTTGCTACACCAAACTCAAATACTTTCATTGTAGAAACACCAAGTCTTGCTGCCTGTAAAGTCGCCAACCACAAACCAAATGCATAGGGAGGCCTCCCTATTTTATCATCGTAAATCATTGCACCAATATTGTTACGATCTTGAAAATCCTTCATATTATTTCCTCCTAAAAATGTAATGCCCAAATAAAACAGGCTAATATCTTAGCCCTGTTTTTATAAAATTCGATCCCCCCTTCTCAGCATGCGTTATAACTCAACGTGTATTCTCTTACTGTTATCTTTAGCCCTAACTCTTGAACTAACTCCAATCTAACGCGAATATATTTAAATTCTATGACCTTCAATTGAATGACTTAATGGTGTCCATACTTTCAACCCCAATCCTTTGACCGCTTTGCCTATATCAGGTACATAAACTGTTCTCGCCTGTGATGCCTTCTGTACATTTCCTTCAATCTTAATGATTTTTTCTGGAGCTAGTATAGCTTTCACCAACAGAGCATAATCAGCGATTGTCATACCAACATCAGATCCAACATTATAAGCTGACATATTTTCCCCTTTCGTTAAAATAGCTAATAGCCAAACTGCTAAATCGGCTGCATAAAGGTAACTACGAACTGGCAGTCCATCACCTTTTATAGTGATCACATCAGCATAAAGCGCATCATTTATTAGCTGCCCTATAGCCAAGTGTGAAGGTAATCCATATCCTATAAATGAAAAACATCGAGCTGTAACAATTTCAATATTATGAGCGTGGGCATAACAAGCGCACAACATTTCCATTGCTCGCTTACCTTCGCTATAAACGTTATTCACATCAATCGAACTTCCAGCATAGCTTGCGTCCTCAGGTATTTTATCGACCTGTTGAGGTTGCTCACCATAGACTGCTCCTGAACTAATAAGTAATACACGCTTTGCATTTGAAGAGCGCGCATGGGCTAATAAATGCTGCGTACCACTTACCATACTATTAAATAACTGAAGAGATGATTCAATAGCAGAAGGAGATGTATCCGTAGCAGCATGAATAAATAAATCAAAATGGCCACTGGGTGGTGAATAATCAATAATATTCCCATGACAAAAAGACAGCCACTGACACTGCTTGAAAAAAGGATGTCTTTCTAAAAATCGTTGCGCGTTTCTAGAAAGTGCAGTCACGGTAATATTTGCACCCGTTGAATTTAAGTAGCTTATCGCCATCAACAACCAAAAACCAAAAAAACCAGTACCACCAGTTATAAATAGTCGCCTCCCTCTTAACTCCGATATCGGATATAAGCTAAACAAGCGATCAAAGTCAGCAAAAGCTAATTGTTCTGGCAATTCTTTCCCAGTCAAATCAGCCATGCTTATTAAACAAATGATTTAGTAAGTCATTACAACTTAAAATACATGGAGAAGAATCAACAAGCATGCCATCGAAATCAAACAATATATCTTCAATTCCCATAATTAATACAGTAATAGCAATGGGTTAGATAATTTTAAACTTAATGCCTGAGCAATACTATTTTGAGACCTAAATGATGAAATAATGATGATCACATTTGGATAGTTCACTAATGCATCTGGCGACTTAATGGCTAGCCCTCCCATACTTTTTCCATGTAAATTTGTATTACTATCAACTAAACAGATTAATTTATCAGCCCAACCAGTATGCTGTAACCTAGGTAATAACCTTGCAGTATGACTACCAGCACCATAAATAATAAACTGTTTTCCTTCACACGAAGTAATGGCCTGCATAGCACAATCCATCATTGTCTTCGACTGATGTAGATAATGGGCAATATTGCTCTGCTCATGCAAGAATATTTTTTGTTCTACTTGTTTGCCAAATAAACATAACAAACTATCTGTACTTCCTTTAGGTAATTCTAAGTAAGAAATATCAATGGGAGAAAAACCTAGACTTTCCATGAGTTGAATCAAAGTTTTCACAGAAAAATACTGAATATGTTCTAAAGAAAACTCACCATATGGCTCCATCTCATCTCGACAAAATCGTTCTAAAGCAGGCACTTCAATCATAATTTTCACTTTGGCTGGCAACTCCCGCACTAACCCTTCAAGATTTTCTCTCAGCATTGGCAAGTGTTCTAACACCCCCATTAAACACACCAAGTCAATTTCAGCTAATGGCAGTTTTTCCGCAGCTTGATCCAATGTTCCTGTATAAACATCAGATAATGAGAATATTTCTTTTGTCTTATTATGTGCATTGGGGGCAGGGTCTAAACCATATAATGAATTCCAGCCTGCTTGACGGAAAGCATTGAGTAAGACCCCTGAACCACACCCTAAGTCAGCAATCTTTACATCATATTTCATATAGGGTCGACAAAAATCCACAGCACACTGCGCACGATATTGGTCAACAGCAGGAACACTACCCAGGTCTACGACTACATCATATTTAGATAACCCTTGATAATAAGCTTCATATTGTTCTACTCGGGGTAAGATATTGGCATATACAAAGTCGCAATCTTCACACACTGTTACGCCGTAGCTCATATCTAAGTTATCAAGTATCGCCAAGTCATTTTGATAAATAATATTGGCATTTTTTTTGCCGCAAATAGGACAAGAACGATGCGAGCTGTGCAGTGCATTACTAGTCATTATTTCACCTTCAATATATCACTTAAATAAAATATTTTGTTTTCGGGAATCCCCATACTAAGTAATACACTTTTTATTTGATCTTGGAACCGTATGCTAGCAATTAAAATCGGCTGACCATCATATGATTTACTATCAAGATATTTAACATGATATTCCCCAACAACTTTCCTTTGCAGTTCTTGCTGACTATCGTACAAAAATCCAACCGGAAGCTCTGTTAACAGTGGGTAAATATAATTATAGAAATCCCCCCCAATACCATATACATCAAAACTACCCTCCATTGCAGTTAAAATCTTATTGAGCATCCCTATTTTTTTTTCTTCTTCTGATAGAGCCTTAACAGCAACCACTCTGATGCTGTCAGAATAAGATGGTGATTCAAAGCACTCTGTAACAATACTTTTTACATTAAAGTCCGCACGTTGTAACAAGGTAGAGAGCGACGCAACATTAAATTGATGAATATGCTCTGGGTTTGTATCAAAAACAATAAACGGATGGCCCGATTGGTTAGGCACCTCCACAACGATATACCCATCGCCTGCTAACATCCGACTCCAGTTTTCTACATTATTCCAAGGGTCAACAATATGCTCTAGTACATGGAAAGAAATAATCAGATCAAATTGTTGCTCACCCAAAAAAACATTGGGCTCTCTTATCACTTTGTCAAGCACACTACTAGCCACTATCGCATCATCTGAAAGTTCAATACCTGTGTAATCTACACTTATTCTTTCTTTAATCCTCTTGCCTAATTCACCTTCAGCACAGCCTACTTCTAATATACGCATACCTTCTCGTAGTAGTGGCAATAAAAAGGTAATTCGTTCATCATGCTTCTGGTTCAAATACGCCGCTGGCATTACATTACGACCCGATAGTTCAGAATAGTGCTGAAGATTTTTCTCACTATTGACTAACATCCATTGGTGACCACAATGACTGCAAGTATAAAAATGGTTATCGTCACTGTATTTTTGGGGTTTACTCCCGCAGCAACTGCATAAAACTGATGCGTCAGCCATGTTACTGTCTTTCAGCAGATAAAGAGACGGAACTGAGTACCGCCAGCATCTCTTGCTCTAAAACTCCCAAAGGCAAAAATGGACTCATATCCTCTAATGGCATAGAAACCATAGAGCCATCTGCCTGTGGCATAGCAGCAACTTTTGGCCATAGGGCCTCATCACTAATTAGCCTGACATCACATATAAGTGGCCCCGAGTGGTTTAAAGCTTGTTTAATTTTATCGTCTAATTCACTCGCGTCATTAATAATAAGTGTATCAAGGCCAATCGCCTCTGCGACTTTAATAATATCGGGCATATGTAATCCTGAACTTTCACCCGTTGCTACATAGCGCCCATCAAAATAATTACGTTGTGTATTGCGAATTGACGCATATCCTGAATTATTCATAACAAACATGCGAATAGGTAAATTGAGTGCTTTTAAGGTGCTTAATTCTTGTAAATTTAGCTGTAAACTACCATCCCCTTCTACAGAGACTACTGGTTTTCTTCCTGCCGCTAAACAACCCCCAATAGCAGCGGGTAATCCATAACCCATAGACCCTAAACCAGAAGTTAAAAAGACACGCTGTTTTATTTTATTAATAAAACTCATATAAAAGGCTTCTACAGATAAACCAGAGCTTCCTGTAATCACCAATTCATTTTCTGCTGTATGCTCCGATAATTTATCCATAAAATGATAAATACTAATCTCACCTGATTTTGAAAATTCTTGCCCATCACACAGAGAGTATTTTTCCTTCCAAACCTGGCATTGTTTACGCCATACTAATGTTTTACTTTGTGAGCTTTCTGCTTGCTCTAGCAAGCTTTGAATAAAATCCGCAGCATCCGCTATCACAGGAAAATCAATGTCCATTTGATGTTTACGCATTTCGTTTTCATCAATATCAACGACTATTTTTTTTGCGTGTTTTGCAAATCCTTCTGGGTTATGAGCCGTCACAACATTATCTAAGCGCGCGCCAATGCTAATTAATAAATCACAATTTTGTACTGTAAAATTAGGTGCCCGTAAAGCAACTGATCCTGGGCGGCCAACACATAGCGGGTGCTGAAAAGGAATTAAGTCTAAAGAATTCCATGTCGTTACTACTGGAATAGATAAGGCTTCAACCATTTGTAAAAAGGCACTGGCAGCACCTGATAATCTAACCCCATGCCCTGCTAATATTAAAGGTCTCTCTGCTTGCTGAATTAGACTTAAAATTTCTGCTAATTTATCTTTATCCCAACCGCTACTCTTATCTTTAGCTTGATACTTAGCTAAAAGCTCAGGTTTAATTTTTGTTGCTTGTACATCTAAAGGCACATCTAGCCATACCGGCCCTTGCCGACCTGTTGTGGCTAAATGAATCGCTTTTTCAACATGCAGGCGAATATCTTCTGGGTTATTAATCGTTACAGCATATTTAGTGATGGGCTTAACCATAGAAACAATGTCGACTTCTTGCGGCCCCATTTGCCTTACACCGGAATCACCTTTCATATCTGCACGTTTAACTTGCCCCGATATAATTAATAAGGGGGTTGATTCTATCCATGCTCCGGCAACGGCTGTTAAGGTATTTAAAGCACCGGGACCGGTTGTAACAAGAGCCACGCCAATTGTCTCATTTACTCGTCCATAGGCTTCAGCCGCAATAGCCGCGGCTTGCTCATGATGGGTCGGAATGAATTCTATTTCTGAATTCTGACCTAACGCATCAACTAAGTGCATTGCACCACCACCTGGCAATAAAAAAACCTGTTTTACACCTAACTCTGCAATCGCAGAAAAAATATAATCTGCTACACGAACCTCACTCACAGCACGCCATCCTTTAGCCAGTTTGCACGGAAAATAATTTGTGTCTTTCTTTGTTTATTTTGGTTAATTTGCTCATCATCATAAGTAGAGTCATCCTTGAAATGCGTTGTTGAAATCTCTTCGAATACCACGCCGGTTACACTTGAGAACTCATGTTTAACACCTCGTTCAACTGTTATTACATCACCCGCAGTCATTTCTATTTTTTGATCTTTTTTAATTAGCTGCATAGACCCGCATAGGATATTAAAGGTCTCTTCTTTTTTACTATGAAAATGCATAGGGTGTATTTGCCCAGCCAAAACAATAATGAGTTTTTTACAGTATTCACGGTTAATAATATTAATAATGACCGCGCCATTGTTATAAAAACTATCGATTCCATAGTGATGCGATATTTCACATTCAGCGCCATCAGGCACAGTAATTTTATTAGCGACTAATAACGCAACGACCTTCTTTAATATGTCATAAACCTTTGGCCGTATATCAGTTACTTCAACACTTTCAAACACTATCGGCTCATTACAGCTAACAGCTTCTTTTAGACAGTAACTGGTATATTTTGACAAATCATTCGCCAAAATTTGTCCTGCTTGACTGGGTATTGCTAGAAAAAAGTCATCCGGATTTAAAATACTGCCTGCGGCTATTGCTTTTTTTGCAAAAACAGCGCGGCGTAATGCATTTAAAGTACCTACTTCTTCTTTTGTTACTTGCACTCGCTGCTTAACAATACCCTGCATTTGAAAAGCTTGTTGTGCAGAGCTTAACCACGTATCCACTTGCGCTGGGCTTGCTGAATAAGCATTCAACTCTCCAACACCCACATGTTTTTCAAATAATTGCGCACCAGCAGAAATAGCCATTTTTACAGCGTCTGTTTCATCAGGGCTTTCATGAGTCGAATAACCAATCGCTACTTCAGGAAATTTAGCTTTTAATACGCTTATTTGCCCTAATTGCAGGCGATCACGTGGGGTTGGATACTCTCCTACACAGTGCATTAGAGCAAGGTTTTTATTTCTTTGGCTAAAAAACTGTGCGACTCTTTCAATCTCATCCATTGTTGATCCTGCCGTTGATGCGATAAGTGGCAGTTCAGATTTTGCAATTCTTTCTAACAAAGGCCAATCCGTTAATGAGCAAGAAGCGATTTTTAAATATTGAAAACCATGCGCTTCGATCCAATCTACTGATTCTTCATCAAATGGTGTACACATTGAAGCAAAACCCGCTTCATCAATTGCTTTTTTTAGCTTAAGCAACTGTTCTGCACCCAGTTCAGTCTCTTTGAAGCGTTTAACATATTTGATATCTTGGCGATTTTGATAATCGGGGTGGATAAATGTTTTTAAGTTGCGATACTGTAATTTAAAAACAAATTGATAGGGATATTTTTGACAAACTTCGGACATTTCTTGAATAACTCTTTTACCATGCTCAACCGAACCTTGGTGGTTATTCGCCATCTCTAGTACAAATAAATTATTATACAATTCGTTATTATTCATTATTTATTGCCTATAAAAAATTCTTTTATTGAAGTCATCATATAATCAATCATAGCCTCATCTAAACCTGGGTACACGCCTAACCAGAGTGTATTATTCATTACTTTGTCCGTATTTTCTAGGTCATTAATAATACGGTAGTGTTGATCTTTGAAATACGGCTGCTTTGTTAAGTTTCCACCAAACAGTAAACGGCTTGCTATCTTTTTTTGATCTAAAAATGCAATAAACTGATTACGTTCATGCTGAATTAAGGTAATAGGAAAACCAAACCATGAAACATCTGCATTTTCTGTTGCTTCAGGCAGGATTAGATACTCTTGTAGCACTTCTAAGCCCTGACGTAATTTTGCATAGTTCTCTTTTCTTGCTTGAATAAACGCTGGCAGTTTTTCAAGTTGGGCAACACCAACCGCTGCTTGCATATCGGTAATCTTCAAATTATAGCCAACATGTGAGTAGGTATATTTATGGTCATATCCTGCCGGTAATTCACCTCGTTGGTAACAATAGCGTTTTTTACAGGTGTTATCATGTCCAGGCGGACAAAAACAGTCACGCCCCCAATCTCTAAATGATTCAATAATGAGTTTTAACTTAGCATTATTGGTAAATAGTGCCCCCCCTTCTCCCATCGTAATATGATGGGCTGGGTAAAAACTAAGCGTAGCAATATCACCAAAAGTACCTACATGTCGCTGGCTATTAGCAGGAATGGTTTTACCTTGTGTGTCTTGTAAGTCAACTGTTGGTGTATAAAGTGTCCCCAAAGCATCACAACAATCTTCAATTAACCATAAGTTATGCTTTCTAGCCAGTTGAGTCACCACTTGAATATTAAAAGGGTTACCCAAAGTGTGCGCCAACATAATCGCTTTGGTTTTATTTGTTATCGCACTTTCTATCTGTGTTACATCAATATTATAGCTAGGTAGTGTTATATCAATAAAAACGGGAACTAGCCCATATTGCAAAATAGGGTTAACGGTTGTAGGGAAGCCAGCCGCAACCGTAACAACCTCATCACCCTTTTTTAATGCTCTGCTACCTAAGGTTTCAGAGCTTAAGGCTGCAATAGCTAATAAATTAGCTGAAGATCCAGAGTTAGTTGTTAGAACATGT
>Ga0209495_1001789_pt1 | contig 14618 bp, 12 predicted proteins | sample EN1Hudsemesocosm_FD_184629 | JGI IMG/M metagenome (GOLD analysis project Ga0209495, IMG submission 184629) | Methane-oxidizing microbial communities from mesocosms in the Hudson Canyon - EN1E Hudson Canyon (SPAdes) (version 2) | ecosystem: Environmental > Aquatic > Marine > Cold seeps | place... | reverse complement strand
AATGCTGATTTTGAGCGTATGGTTTTATATACCGGTTATAAATTTACCGATAGCATCTTATTTAATAGTGAAATAGAGTTTGAACATGCTTCAACGGGGAAGAGCGGATCAGTTTCAGTAGAATTTGCTGCTGTAGATTTTCTATTGGACCCGATGTTCAATGTGCGAGCGGGTATGTTGTTAATGCCTATGGGGTTTCTTAACCAGATCCATGAGCCGCCTTTCTATTTTGGTAATAATCGACCCGAAGTTGAACGTACCATCATACCTTCGACCTGGCGTGAAATCGGTGTAGGGATGTTTGGTGAGTTGGCACCTGGCTTAACTTATACGACTTATGTGGTTAATGGTATGGATGCTAAAGGTTTTGGTTCTTCAGGTATTCGTGGTGGAAGACAGAAAGGCAGTAAAGCGAGAGCAGAAAGTTTAGCTTTTGTTGGGCGTGTGGATTATGCGCCAGAGCAATTAGCGGGTGTGACTTTCGGTGGTTCAGCTTATTTAGGTAATTCAGGACAAAAACAAGATTTTAACGGTCAGAAAGTTGATGCATTTACTCAGTTGTATGAAGCGCATCTACAATGGAAATACCGTGGACTGGAATTCCGTACCTTGGGTTCCTGGGGACATATAGCGGATGCTGATGTATTAAGTGCTGATCAAGGTGAAACGATTGGTGAAGATAACTATGGCTGGTATGCCGAAGTTGGCTATGATGTTATGCCTCATTTATTTCCTGAATCAGAACAATATTTAGCCCCTTTTTTCCGTTACGAAACGCTGGATACAATTGCTAGTGCGCCTAGTGGTTTTGCTGATGACTTGAGCCAGGATAAACGAATCATACAATTTGGTGTAAATTATAAACCTATTCCTAATGTGGTGATCAAAGCGGATTACCGTAATATGGATTCTGAAGGCGATGATTTACCCGATGACTTTAACCTGGGGCTGGGCTTTATTTTCTAATCTATGCTGGATGAGTAAAATAATGTAGGTTGGGTTAGCTTATCAAGCAAAGCGCGATAACGTAACCCAACTTTATTAGCTGGAATGGTGGGTTATTTTTCTACGCAATAAAATTTAGCCTAAACTGCCCATCAAAACAAAGTTGACAGGCCTCTAGCTATTCAGTTAATTGTCATATTGCTATATGATAATAGTCTTTTCCATATTTATCTCTTTACTACATGTCAATCATAAAGTACGCAAGGCAAACATGCTTAGCTATGTTGTTACTTGCAATTATTTCTCCTTGTTACGGGAAAATTTATTACAGCAAAAACGAAGCGATGGAACTGGCTTTTGGCAAAGATGCTACTGTTGAAATGATGTCACTTTTTCCAAACGCAAATCAACTGTCTAAAATTGAAAAGTTAGCACGAGTAAAGATGGAATCATCTTTGTTTACTTTTTATGTCGGTAAAAAGGATGGTAAAACCTTAGGCTTTGCTGCGATTGAAAATCATGTGGTTCGAACTAAGCCAGAAACGTTGTTGGTTATATTGTCACTTGAAGGGCAAGTGACAGGTATTCATACGCTTGCATTTCATGAACCCCCAGAATACCAACCCCCGCAGCGTTGGTATAAACAGTTATTTAAGCGTGAACTTGATCAGTTGAGTTTTCATGCGGATATTCAAGGTATTACTGGTGCAACACTCAGCACGCGCTCAGCATTAAATATCACTCGTAAAGTATTGGCTATTTATCAAATAATGGTTAAGGAAAAACAAGACTGATGCGTTTTTTTGTAACAGGTGAACAAAATCGCCAAATGATGATGAATGCCTTGATTCTGATGTTTCTTGGGTATGTTTTTTTGCTTTGGATTAGTAACGGGATGATGTATTTCCATAAAATGGATCTGTCAGCCGATTCGGTGATAGCCTATTATCTTGGTTCTGAAGAGGATTTTACTCAGCCTAAAAGTTATCAAAGTTTACTTGAGGTTTCTCATTTTCATATATTTGCAATGGGTATGCTAGTTTTGACACTCACGCATTTGATGTTAATGACTGATTTGCCAACCTTGATGAAAATTTGGGTCAGTGGTTTGGTGTATCTTTCTGCTATTGCGGATGAGCTGGCTGGATGGTTAGTGCGATTTGTGCATCCAAATTTTGCGTATTTTAAAATTGGCTCATTTTTATTGCTCGAAATATCGCTGGCTATTTTGATATTTGTGGTTAGCTTTTCCTTGATTCAATCTCGCCGGCGAGCTAGTTGATTGACAGGCTCTAGTTAGTATCAATATAAGGAGTGTTTTGTTAACGCCTATTTATACTCTATATAACTCAGCCAGTTATTTATTTCTGTGAGAAATAAAATGGGTTTCTAGAAATCGATTACATAAGCTGGCTACGGTTTCTTTTTCATATAAAATAAAATCGATAAATGTTTGTGCAGCAGGGGATAAACGCTTTGTTTCATGGTGAACCAAATACCAGCTGCGAATCAGAGGAAAATCCAGTACATCTAATTCTACTAGACTGTTCGTTGCTAACTCTAAAGTAACGCTATGTCGAGAAAGTGCGGATATTCCTAAGTCTGCCATTACCGCTTGTTTAATGGTTTCACTACTGCCTAGTACCATGCTGGGTGTTAGTTTTAATTGATTAGATAGCAAAAAATCCTCCAATGCTTTACGGGTACCTGATCCGTTTTCACGAAAAATAAAATCATGTTTTAGTAGATCAGCCAGTGGAATTTTTTTCTTTTTAGCTAAAGGATGTGCCGGATTTGCTACGATAATAATAGGATTATCTATTATGGGATGACGCGTTAATGGCAGGTTTCCAGGCACCAATCCCATAATGACTAAATCATCCTCGTTGTCTTTTAAGCGCTGAATGATTTGACCTCTATTGACAACATCTAAATGCAAATTAACTTTTGGGTAGCGTTTATGAAAGGCACCTAATAGATGTGGCGTAAAGTATTTTGCACTGGTCACCGCAGCTAGATGAAAGTCACCTTCTAATTGACCTTTCATGGCGCTGAGTTTCATGTCCATATTATCAATTCGGGTAAAAATATCCATGCAGAAAGCGTTAAACTCTTTACCTGCCGAGGTAAGAAAGACCTGTTTGCCTATTTTTTCAAAAAGAGCTAAGCCTAAATTTTCTTCCAGTTGTTTAATTTGAATGCTGACAGCGGGTTGCGTCAGGTTTAATTGATTAGCTGCGGCTGAATAGCTCATTAAAGCAGCGACTTGCTGAAATATTTTTAATTGATGAAGTGTAGCGCGCATATCAGTCATCCATAAAGAAAAACTTATACTATACATTATTTAAGTTAATTATCTTTAATGTATGTTATGGGATAACATTAAAAATGAAGGGCGTAAAGTATGTCAAAAAAAGAGTTGGTGCTATAAAGCACTTTTTTAGTACCGGGGATAAATATTATGTTAACCAAGATACTTATAGCGAATCGCGGTGAAATTGCGGTACGTATTATCAGAGCGTGCCGAGAGCTTGGCATACGCTCAGTGGCGGTTTATTCGGAAGCAGATCGTTATGCTTTGCATGTAAAAAAAGCAGATGAAGCGTATTGCATAGGTGAAGACCCGCTTGCAGGGTATTTGAATCCTCAGCAATTAGTCAATATTGCAAAGTCAGTAGGCTGTGATGGTTTACATCCCGGTTATGGTTTTTTATCGGAAAATGCATTGCTAGCGGAAATCTGTAACCAGCAGGGTATCGCTTTTGTTGGTCCCAGTGCTGAAGTAATTAGCAAAATGGGTGATAAAACCGAGGCTCGAAAAAGCATGGTCGCGGCGGGTGTTCCAGTCACGCCAGGGACAGATGGCAATTTGTCTGGATTGGATGATGCGCTTATTAAAGCCAGTGAGATTGGCTACCCTATTATGCTAAAAGCGACTTCAGGCGGCGGTGGGCGAGGTATTAGGCGCTGTGATAACGAGTTTGAGTTACGCCAAAATTATGATCGGGTAATTTCCGAAGCAACCAAAGCTTTTGGTCGTGCTGATGTGTTTATGGAAAAATGCGTGGTTAATCCACGGCATATTGAAGTGCAAATATTAGGCGATAGTTTTGGCGATGCCATTCATCTTTATGAGCGTGATTGTTCTATTCAACGCCGCAACCAAAAATTGATTGAAATTGCTCCCTCACCACAACTGTCACAAGAACAGCGTGAATATATTGGTGATTTAGCAGTTAAAGCGGCCAAAGCGGTAGCTTATCAAAATGCGGGCACGGTAGAATTTCTGTTAGACAGTGATGACAGTTTTTATTTTATGGAAATGAATACTCGCGTTCAGGTTGAGCACACGATTACTGAAGAGATTACCGGTGTGGATATTGTGCAGGAGCAATTGCGAATCGCTTCAGGTCTGCCTTTGAGTGTTAAGCAGGAAGACGTGCATATCAACGGTTTTGCTATGCAATTTAGGATTAATGCCGAAGATCCACAAAATGACTTTCTACCTAGTTTTGGGCGCATCAGTCGTTATTATGCGCCCGGTGGTCCTGGCGTGCGAACCGATACGTCGATTTACACGGGTTATACCTTGCCGCCGCATTATGATTCCTTATGCGCCAAACTTGTGGTTTGGGCTCAGGATTGGCCGCGGGTTGTCGCACGGGGGGAAAGGGCCTTGGATGATATGCGCCTGTCTGGTATTAAAACCACCATTCCTTATTATCATGAGATTTTAAACTCGGAAGATTTTAAAAGCGCCGAGTTTAATACCTCGTTTGTTGATGCGCATCCCGAATTAACGCATTACTCCTTGAAGCGTGACCCAGAAGAATTGGCCACTGCTATTGCTGCTGCTATCGCAGTTCACTCAGGTTTTTAGGAAAAAATTATGAATATACAAAATACACCAACAAAAGGTCCTGTTTATTTTACTGACGTAGTATTGCGCGATGGCCATCAATCTTTAATCGCCACGCGCTTACGTACTGAAGATATGTTGCCGATTTGTGAGAAGCTGGATCGTGCGGGTTATTGGTCACTAGAAGTCTGGGGCGGAGCAACCTTTGATGCCTGTTTACGCTTTTTAAAAGAAGACCCGTGGGAGCGTTTACGCCAATTACGCGTTGCCTTACCGAATACCCGCTTACAAATGTTATTGCGCGGTCAGAATTTATTAGGCTACCGGCATTATGCTGATGATGTGGTGAATGCATTTATTGATAAAAGCGCTGAAAATGGCATTGATGTGTTTCGCCTGTTTGATGCGCTGAATGATGAGCGTAATTTAATCACCGCGGTGAATGCGGTTAAACGTAATCAGAAACATGCGCAAGGTACGCTGTGTTATACGGTTAGCCCAGAACATACCTTGGACAGTTTTGTCGAATTAGCGGTAAAGCTGGAAGATATGGGCTGTGACAGTCTTGCCATCAAAGATATGGCGGGATTATTAACGCCTTTTGCAGCTGAACAACTGGTTAGCCGTCTTAAAGAGCGGGTAGACCTGCCTTTATTTTTACATTCTCACTCAACCTCGGGCATGTCGGCCATGTGCCAACTTAAAGCGGTTGAAGCCGGTTGTGAGCATATTGATACCGCGATTTCCAGCTTTGCGGGTGGCACCAGCCATCCACCGACAGAAACTATGGCGGTGGCATTGCGAGAAGCCGGTTATGAAGTCGGTTTGGATATGGCTTTATTAAAAGAGATTGCCGACTACTTTAAAGAGGTGCGTAAAAAATATCACCAGTTCGAGAGTGCTTATTCGGGTGTTGATACTGATGTGTTATTAAGTCAGGTGCCGGGCGGTATGATGTCTAATCTAGCTAATCAGTTAAAAGAGCAGGGTGCTTTAGAGCGTATTGATGAGGTGTTTGCAGAAATCCCTAAAGTACGTAAAGACTTGGGGTATCCACCTTTAGTGACGCCGACCTCGCAAATTGTCGGTACTCAGGCGGTACTTAATGTGGTCACTGGTGAGCGTTATAAAAGTATTACTAATGAAGTGAAACGTTATCTTCAAGGTGGTTATGGGCGTGCGCCTGGAAATGTCGATGCAGCTTTACGTAAGCAGGCGATAGGCAATGAATCAGTGATTGATGTGCGCCCAGCGGACTTGATCAAAGATGAAATGGTCAATTTAGCTAAAGAGGCGACAGCGTTTGCTAAAAATGAAGAAGATGTACTGATTTATGCAATGTTCCCCGATATAGGTCAAGCGTATTTAGAGCAACGTGAATTGGGCACACTGGTGCCAGAAGTGCTACAGGATCAAGGTCAGGCAACGGCTGGGTCTTCTGGACCCTTAGCGACCGAGTTTAATATTAGCCTACATGGCGAAACCTATAATATTCAGTTAACAGGCGCGGGTCCGAATGAGCAAAATCAACGTCATTTATATTTAACGGTTGATGGCATGCCTGAAGACGTTTTGTTAGAACCTTTAAATGAATACACGGGACAAAACCAATCTGGACGACCTGCGAGTAGAGGGCCTGGTGATATTAGTACCTCAATGCCGGGTAATGTGGTCGAGGTGATGGTTAGCGAAGACGAGCAGGTTGCTGTGGGGGATACTTTACTTATTATTGAAGCGATGAAAATGGAAACTGAGATAAAAGCGCAAGTTGCCGGGCGAGTGGCTAAGCTACATATCAAAAAAGGCGATCGGGTTACGCCCGGAGAAGCTTTGATTCAAATTGAAATTTAAGCGTATAACAAGGGACAGTTTATGTCCGGTAACGATAAGCTCTGGTCATTTACAATAAAATGGAAGTTACAGAAAACATCATTATAAAAGCGGCCATGTTACTGAAACAAGGTCGCCTGGTGGCTTTTCCTACAGAAACTGTTTATGGCTTAGGTGCTGACGCCTCTAATCCAGAGGCGGTTAAACGGATTTTTGCAGCTAAAGGCCGACCTGAAAACCATCCTTTGATTGTGCATATTGCTAGTGTTGAACAGATTAATGAATGGGCGGTTAATATACCTGATGTGAGCTGGCGCTTAGCCAACTTGTTTTGGCCGGGGCCTCTCACTCTGATTCTCAATAAAAGACCAGAAGTGCCGCAGGCTGTGACTGGAGGGCAAGATACGATTGCGCTTAGAATGCCTAATAATCCAGTGGCTCTGTCTTTACTCAAAACATTTGCCGGTGGCATAGCGGCACCCTCAGCTAATCGTTTTAAACATATCAGTCCGACCTCTGCAAGTCACGTATTAGAAGAGTTAGGTAGTGCGGTTGATCTTATTCTTGATGGCGGTCCTTGCCAGCTTGGCGTGGAATCAAGCATACTTGATTTAAGTGGTGAGCATTATCGATTGCTCAGACCTGGGCATATTAGTGTCAGCGAGCTTGAAGCGGTATTAAAAACAAAACTGTGTACGAGTAATACATCAGGCGTTCGCACCCCAGGCATGATGGCAGTGCATTATGCGCCATTAACGCGCGCTTGTTTGTGTACTAATGAACGATTTTCTGAGTCTCTGGATAAGTTAGTCAAAATGAACAAAACAGTGGGTATTTTGGCTTATAAATATCAGCCTGTATCTAAACAGGCGAATTTTATTAGCATGCCAGAGAAGAGTGCAGAATATGCACAGTCTTTATATGCCGCATTACGCGAGTTAGATCGATTAAAACTGGATATTATACTGGTAGAACAACCACCGGAAACTGAATCCTGGCGAGCCATCAATGATCGTCTGGGTAAAGCAACGGTTCCAATTGATATTTGATTAAACCGTATCTAGCCTTTATGTATCGATGAAAACACTAAATCCTCTAGAAATGACACAATTTCTAATTCATCTTTATTTGCACCGAAATCAGTTAATGATGGCAGGTTATGCATAAAGAAATTTTGAAAATGCGCCATTTCAATAATCGTAGAGGCTAATGATTTTGGATATTTGTAACTTGGGTTACAGTCTAAGATTATATTTCCGATAACAGCACAAAGGTCTTTATAAGGCTTAAATAACTGGTCTTTGTTATCTTGGGATACATTTCTGGTTAAATAGGTTTTTGAGCTTTCAGTAATAATAATCTGATGTAGACAACTTTCATCAATATGCTCAGTACTGATGTCATCCTCGACAGTGCTGGCAAGTAACTTAATAACCATTTTAAGTTTAATTGTCGAATCTTTAATATTGTTTGTCTGGAAGTTAACCTGGTATTCCAGCCAACTCCAATACCACGCTGTTAGATAGATCAGTAATTTATGTTTGTTTTCAAAATACCGATAAATCCCCGCCTCGGTTGAACCCATTTCTTTTGCCAGTTTTTTAAAGGTAAAGTCTTCAAAACCATTTTTATGAATTAATTGAATGCTGTGCAAGATGATCTTTCTACCGAGATCTGATTGCTCTGGGTTTCTGAGAAATAATTTCTCATTCATTTTAATGTTTAATTGTATTTTCATACGACGTTTCTATGCAATTGAAATAATGGGAATAACCAAAAGGTGTCAATTTGATTATTCTAGCTTCTGAGGAAATAATTTAATACATTTAAGATTGTTAATAAGCAATCAATTAAAAGTGAGAAATAAATTCACAGACAATAAATGATTCATCTGATCTGTTCCTGAGGCTTTGTGGATATACTGGTTCATATATCCTACTTCGGTTTTAGTGTTTTTATCAAAATTAAAACCAATCCCGGCAAATATTCGATTCTGATCAAAACCAGATTCTGCTCCCCAGTTGGTTTTATTTAGATTAATAAAAATTTCGTCACTCGCCACCAGGCTAAAGGAGGGGGCAAAAGAGAGTGGGGCAGAAACTTTAAACATTTGTCTAATTCGCCAGCCGACATCCGAGCCAGTAGGGATAAACCTTTGTTCCAAACGACTACGACTCATGACTGAAGCAAAGGAATTCTTTTGATTCCATAGAAGCTGTTGCCAAATTCGGTTTTCATCGAAAGAATTTTTGGTAAACGGCTCATCAGTAGGAATCCACGCATAACCAAGCCAAATACTGGTGTTTTTATTAACGTCAAAACCAAGCCCTGTGCGTAATATTCCTTGAGAAAATAAGGATGTATCATTGCCAAACCTGCCTTGCCCTTCTAACCAATATTTAATATTTTTTAACTCTGGATTTAAAGCATCAAAGTTACCAATAGCCGTTACGCTACCCCAGGTTTGGAAATCTTCAGTAGCTTGTCCCGTGGCAGAACCTGTACAGATTAGCCAAAGCATAATCAAGGAGGTTAAAGGTCTTTTAATTATTTTATGCATAGTTTTGAATCTCCTAATTTGCTCTACTTATCTGCATCCTTGTAGGCATCTAGCAGAGGGCTTTATAGCTATCTCATCATTTTACGTTAAGTAATTACAGTTTCTTTATAAAAAATAAATGGTAGCTTTACAATTTGTAGAGAAAGTAATACTATCATTTTTAATAATGATGTTGCTAATTAAATTTTACCCCTTTCCATCATTTTTAATGGAGAAAATACATGTTTAAAGAAATAAAAAATGATTTGGCTGCCAGTATTGTGGTGTTTTTTGTAGCACTTCCTTTGTGTCTTGGTATTGCTTTGGCATCGGGTGCTCCTTTATTTTCAGGAGTTATTGCAGGTATCGTTGGCGGTATCGTGGTAGGCATTGCCAGTGGTTCCGCTCTTGGCGTTAGTGGTCCAGCCGCAGGTTTAGCTGTGATAGTTTTTTCAGCAATTACGACACTAGGTTCGTGGTCTGCCTTTTTATTAGCTCTAGTTATAGCAGGTTTTATTCAGCTTATTATGGGCTTTGCTAAGGCGGGGTTTATAGCGTACTTTTTTCCTTCTTCGGTGATTAAAGGAATGTTAACGGGAATCGGCTTACTGATTATTTTAAAGCAAATCCCCCATGCCTTAGGTTATGACAAAGATATGGAGGGTGATCTTTCGTTCTTTCAGCTTGATGGGGAAAATACATTTTCATCACTTGTCAGTGCAGTTGAAGTCTTTTCACCTGGGGCTGTCTTGATTGCAGTGGTATCCCTAATAATACTTATTCTATGGGATACGGTGTTAACCAAAAAACATAAATTGTTTCAATTGATACAAGGACCCATTGTGGTCGTTGCTTTAGGCATAGTGATGAACATTTTTTATCAAAATGGGATATTGAATTTCAGTTTAGCTGCTGATCAAGTTGTGAATCTTCCTGTTCCAGATAGTTTCACTGGTTTTATAAGTCAGTTCACCTTTCCTGATTTTTCTGCCATTAGCAATATTGATGTTTGGAAAGTTGCTTGTGTTATGGCTATAGTGGCTAGTTTAGAAACATTACTGTGCGTTGAAGCAACCGATAAACTGGATCCATCAAAAAGAGTGACCCCTACTAATAGAGAGTTAAAGGCGCAAGGTTTGGGTAATATTGTATCGGGTTTAATCGGTGGATTACCGGTTACTCAGGTGATTGTTCGTAGTTCGGCAAACATTGCTTTTGGTGCAAAATCCAAACTATCTGCAATATTCCACGGAATATTTTTATTAATCAGCGTGATTACGATTTCTGGTTTACTAAATAAAATTCCGTTAGCCAGTTTGGCCGCTATATTAATTATAGTGGGCTATAAATTAGCTAAACCAGCTCTTTTTAAACAGATGTATATATTGGGGTGGGAGCAATTTGTCCCTTTTGTAGCAACTGTGATAGGTATTTTGGCTACCGATTTACTGATAGGAATATCTATTGGTATGTTCTTTGGTATTTTTAATACCTTGTATCATAGCTACAATAACTCTCACTACATGCATGGTGTGATTACAAGCATAGAAGGGCATGAGATTCACACACTTGTATTGGCGGAAGAAGTTTCTTTCTTCAATAAGGCGAGTATTTTAACGACCTTAAATAATATCCCAAAAAATGCAAAAGTGATTATTGATTGTTCAAATTCAAAGTCCATTGCTCATGATGTACTGGAGATTATTATAAATTATGAAAGCAATGCCAAAACCAAGAATATAACCGTCGAAAAAATTAAATTTATTGAACCTGTTGTAATATAAAGATTATTAGGAAAAGCAAAAATGAAAACCTTAACCAAAGAAATGCAAGCCGCTATTACACCGACAATGGCATTAGATCTTTTGAAAAGTGGAAACAAGCGATTTGTTGATAATATCAAAATTAATCGTAATCTGTTGCAACAAGCTAATGAAACATCTGACGGGCAACATCCATTCGCAGTTGTTTTAAGTTGCATTGATTCACGTACTTCAGCAGAGTTGATTTTTGATCAAGGTTTGGGTGATATATTTAGTGTTCGTATTGCCGGTAATATTATTAATGAAGATATTCTGGGCAGTATGGAATTCGGGTGCAAAGTTGCTGGTGCTAAAATAATTGTGGTTTTAGGACATACCAAATGTGGGGCAGTAAGAGGGGCCTGCGATCACGTAGAGATGGGTAACCTGACAGCCTTATTGAACAAGATACAACCAGCCGTTTTTGATGAAAAAACAGAAACTGAAAATCGTACGTCAAGCAATGATGAATTTGTGGAGAAAGTGTCGATGATTAATGTTAAGCGAACAGTAGAGGCCATTATGCAACGCAGTCCTATTTTAAAAGAAATGTTAGAAAAAGGTGAATGTGGGATTGTTGGCGGCAACCATAATATTACAACGGGTGAGGTTAAGTTTTATGATGATACTTCAAGCATTTAATTTTATTAAAGTTGATTTTTGGATATAAAAAGCTATCCTGCATTAAATAGTCAAGACGTTTCATTAAGGGGGAGTGTTTCCTCTTTTTGCTATCTGAATTATTTATGTTTCTTCAAAAATCGACGGTGGTTGGTTTTTTAAACCCAAAATACAATTCTTTATGAAAAATACAACTACCAGCACAGCATTACTGAGTTTATTGCTATTATTTCCTACATCGGTATTGAGCGCTGAGAGCAGTAACGAACACCTGAATCTAACTACGCATTTTTCGGGTTATCTGGTTTTGCTGATATTTTTTGTCGCTTACACCTTGGTCATTTTTGAAGAAAAGTTACATTTACAAAAATCCAAGCCTGTTTTAGTTGCAGCAGGCATCATCTGGGCGATTATTGCCTATGTTTATAAAACGCATGATTTAAGTGATGTTGCCAGACAGGCATTTGAACATAACTTTCTTGAATACACTGAGTTATTCTTTTTTTTGTTAGTTGCGATGACCTATATCAGTGCGATGATAGAGCGCGATGTGTTTAGTGCGCTGCATTATAAATTAGTTTCACGTAACTTTAGTTACCGACAACTTTTTTGGGTAACAGGTACTCTGGCATTTTTTATTTCACCTATTGCAGATAACCTGACGACTGCATTGATTATGTGTACTGTGATATTGACAGTCGGTGCGGCCAAGCCAGAATTTATTACCATTGCCTGTGTCAATATTGTCGTTGCTGCAAATGCGGGAGGTGCATTTAGTCCTTTTGGTGATATCACCACATTGATGGTCTGGCAAAAAGGTATTTTAGATTTCATGACTTTTTTTAAGTTATTTATCCCATCTGCTGTTAATTTCCTAGTGCCGGCTATGATCATGCACTATTACTTGCCTAAAGATAGCCCTGTCTTGCCTGAAGAGTCCTGTGCTGAAATTAAACATGGGGGGTTATTTATTATTTTTCTGTTTTTAGCAACGATTGCTACCTCTGTATTCTTTCATCAATTTCTACATTTACCCCCTGCCATTGGTATGTTGATGGGTTTGGGATATTTGAAAATGTTTGGTCATTACCTGCGGATCAAGTTCAGGCGTGAAAATGCCTCTTTTGATAGTGTGCCAAGTTCCGAAACATCAGGCAGTGCATTTGATGTATTTAGCCATATAGCAAAATCAGAGTGGGATACCTTGTTTTTCTTTTATGGCATTATTATGGCTGTTGGTGGACTGGGATTTATGGGGTATTTAACCTTTACCTCCGAATTTATGTATGGTGAGCTAGGGGCTACGACGGCAAATATACTGGTAGGCATTGCATCCGCTTTAATTGATAATATTCCGGTTATGTTTGCAGTATTATCCATGAGTCCCGACATGTCGGAATGGCAATGGCTGTTAGTTACTTTGACAGCGGGAACAGGTGGCAGTCTATTATCCATTGGTTCTGCAGCAGGGGTCGCATTGATGGGGCAAGCAAAAGGTTTTTATACCTTTTCTAGTCATTTAAAATGGATGCCAGCTATTGCCTTGGGTTATTTTTCAGGTATCTATGTGCACTTTTTGATCAATACCTAGATCTAAAGAAGATAGTTAGCTACTCAACAAATAATACGCTGAGTAGCTACTAATTTAGTTCCTGATTACCCACAAGCTTCAGCCTTCTTATACAACTCTTCAATATCTGGATCAAGGCATTCTTTACCGAGATGGAGAGTGAAGAATGTATTGCTAGTGCTCTAAAATATCGGAGACTGGTACCTAAGCCTGTCTCTTTTTGTTTAAAAACCGTAGAGTCAGATATTTTGTAGAGACGTAGCATGCTACATCTCTACGTACCTGGAAAACCTCAGTTGAATAATCAATTTCAGCTTATTAATGACATATAAACCATGAAGTACGCGGAGAAGCTATTTATAACAACTTATGTCTTATTGTTGTTGTAAAATGGCTGAGACTCATAGGTAATCAGGATTTAGTTTGTAATTGAAATGTTTTTCTATTTTAGTTGTCGAGGAGAGCCGTGTGCGTAAATAGCGCCAGCACGGTTCTGTGGGGGGCGTGATAACAACTGATGAGAATAACGGAAATAGGCAGAAGTCACATAGTAACTACGTGTAGCGAGATGTACAATGAAAGTATTATCTACTTATTAAGCGTCTACTCGACCAGACGAATTACATTCTATGCTGCCTAAATCCTTTAAAATGTTAGCTAAGGCAATGCATCAAGATTTTGATAAAATTGCAGATGATGCAGAGGCTCTTCAAGACCCTAAACATACTTTACAACAATTAACTGATGTTCTTAATAGTTGCCAGGGATGCCACGCAACATTTCAAATAGATTCCTGATTACCCATGAGCTTCTGCAATTTTAAAGTAGTCAGCTAAATGCCTCGTCATCCCTTATTCTCATAGCAGAAATCTAAATTCACACTGAGTAGATTCCCGACAAAACTTGTGCTCACGTTTGACTTACTGTTGCATTAAGTTAAGGGATAAAAATTTAAGTTGTTAAATTGTAGTTTGGGTTACGTCAACACCAGGTACTAACAAAGATTGTTGGAGTACCCCGATTATTATAAATACCGGGAAAGTTGACTCATCTTTTGGGTGGGATGTGATCACGCTCACTAACTTGCATTGCAAGCCAGCAAAAAATATACCAGTTAAAACAATAAGGTAGTTATTTGTCCTGTTGTTTTATTACTAATTTGTTGTATTTTTACAAATACTTACTATAATCTATAGCAATGTAAAAATAAATATCTTTAATAATCAGAGGGGAACAGAAATGTCTTCAGATAAATCATCAAGTAAAAGTAATGGATTGAGCTTGTCTGCTTTTTCTATGGCTTTGTTGGCAATGACAGCAAGCCCAATGGCATCAGCGGGTGTTAACGAAAGCATTGAAAATGCACTTAAATTTGGCCAGGATGATGCTAAATATGGTCAAGTGAAATTTGATCTTCGCTATCGTTATGAGCAAGATGATAGTAAGAATCCT